>Ga0213881_10001159_pt1 | contig 13198 bp, 7 predicted proteins | sample BarmaccoBMER_R08_FD_160104 | JGI IMG/M metagenome (GOLD analysis project Ga0213881, IMG submission 160104) | Barbacenia macrantha exposed rock microbial communities from rupestrian grasslands, the National Park of Serra do Cipo, Brazil - ER_R08 ... | reverse complement strand
CCTGGGGACGTCGCGCCGACGCTGTTGTTTTTGCTCGGTCTGCCGCAACCGCCGGAGATGACGGGCAAAAACCTGCTCGTGCCGAAAACGTAAGGGAGCCGTCCGCACCGAGGCAAAACCGGAATCGAACGGTTTCGCAGGACCTGCCGGGACCGCCCGCCTCAAAGTGATCGAGCCGAATCGATTTCTTCGCGGGTGATTTGCACCTCGCGATTGACCGCGCGCGTGGCTGCGGTCGCGACCCGCCGCAGGAATTGTCCCTGCCATTCTGGGGTCATTTCGTGCCACACGGGTTTGTGCAGCAGCTCGAGCGCGGGACCATTTTCCAGCAATAACCCCCAGCCGCCGGGCAGCTCGAATGCGATTTCGCCCAGCGGCGCGGCGATCACTAAATAGAAGAGATTTGCGCAGCGATATCGCGCCAGCTTCTCAAACTTTGTGCAATCGAGCAGCCGATGTTCGAGCGCGGTGCCGTTACGTAACACCCGCGAATAACCTCGATGCGCGACCTCGCTGAAATCCCACGCGTCGTACTCAGGAAAAAGCGTTTCGCCGCTACGGAGCGTGGGATAATGCACGCGCAGATTGCGTTCGATAATGCCGCGACGCGTTTCCAGAAGCGCCAGTTGAGTACGCGCGCTTTCGCTCTGGCAATTGTCGCGGCGCAAATCCGGCAGCGCCTGTTTGCACTCGAAAATGGCGGCGCAATTATCCTCGCGGCTGTGGCGACACGCAGCCACATCCGCGCGGAAGCGGCATCGTGGCAGGCAGACCTCGTTCGCGCAGGCGGAGTAGCCGTGCGCCTGCGCCCAGATCAATGCGAGGCGTTTCAGCCGCAGGTGCACGGCCGTTTCACTCGAGCGGTTCGTTAGCTCCGCAGCCATTCCATCAACTCGAGCGCCCAGTAGGTGATGATGAAATCGGCGCCGGCGCGTTTGAGCGATGTCATGATCTCAAGTACGGCCGCGCGTTCATCGAGGACGCGTTTTTCCGCGGCCGTTTTGACCATGGCAAACTCGCCACTGACATGATAGACGGCTGTCGGCCGCGCGAAGCGCTCGCGTACTCGCCACAGGATGTCGAGGTAAGGCAGCGCCGGTTTCACCAGCAAAATGTCCGCGCCTTCCTCCAGGTCCAGCTCGGCTTCGCGCAGCGCTTCGTCCCCGTTCGCCGGATCCATCTGATAAGTACGGCGGTCGCCGAATTGCGGCGGGCTTTCCGCCGCTTCGCGAAACGGCCCGTAAAAGCAGGAGGCAAATTTTGCCGCGTAACTCATGATGGCAGTTTCGCTGAAGCCGGCTGCGTCAAGCGCGCGACGCACCGCGCCGATGCGGCCATCCATCATGTCGCTGGGCGCAACAATATCGGCGCCGGCGGCGGCGTGGGATACGGCCGCTTTCGCGATGATTTGGACGCTTTCGTCATTCAAAATGGTGAAGTGCTCGCCATCGCGCTGCACCATGCCGCAATGCCCATGACTCGTGTACTCACAAAGGCACACGTCCGTGATCACGGTCAGGTCAGGAGCGCGCTGCTTGATTGCGCGCACCGCATTTTGCACAACACCATCTTCAGCGTACGCCGCGGTGGCGCGTTCGTCTTTGTCCCTGGGAATTCCAAACAGCAGTACCGCTGGAACACCAGCCTGGTGCGCGCGGGCGGCGATCTGCGCGATTTGGCCCGGTGCATGTTGGTGCACGCCCGGCATGCTCCCAATTGCTCGAGCGGCGTCGATTTTTTCGCTGACAAAAAGCGGCAGGACGAAATCGTGCCGGTTCAGGTTCGTTTCGCGAATGAGATTGCGAATGGCGGGTGTGCGGCGTAAACGGCGAGGACGATGAACGAGCACTCCGCGAGGCTACGCGCGGGCTTTGCCACTGGCAATGTCATCCCGAGCCAAGTGCAACGGAGCCGAGGGATCCCGCGACGAAGCGGAATGGTGACATCACGGGATTCCTCGACTTCGCTCGGAATGACGTGCCGCCATTTCTTCCTTCGGTTCGCTCGGAATGACAGATGAAGCAGGCCGAGTTTCTGCTCATCGACGTGAGTAACTCGTTCACGAAGCTGGCATTCGCTTCGCGCTCGCGGATCAGGAAGCCGCGCAGAATCTCGACCGGGCAGCTAACGAGTTCCAGCCTCGCTCACTGGTTGCGCAGGAGAGATGCGCGCTCGGTTGTCGTTTCATCAGTTGTGCCGCAAAAAAATCGCGCCATTGCGCATGCCGCAGCGGGTCGGGAGGTGATTTCGCTGAGCGCAAGGTCAAAACTCAATCTGCGGATTGAGTACCCCCGGCCGGCCACGATTGGCGCGGACCGCCTCGCCAACGCGGTCGCGGTAAAGGAGCTTTATGGTACGCCGGCCATCGTGATCGATTTCGGCACGGCGGTGACGTTCGACATCGTTTCGGAAACTCCGGCGTACATCGGCGGCGTCATCGCGCCGGGCCTGGAAGCGATGACGGGATTTCTTTACGATCGCACGGCACTGCTGCCGCGCATTTCACTGCGCGAGCCGCGGAGCGCGATCGGCAAAACGACGCGCGAGGCGATGCTGGCCGGCGCGGTGTTTGGCTATCGGGGGCTTCTTCGCGAAATTCTGCAACGGATCGTCGCGGAAGAATTTGGGCGCAAGCATGTGCACGTGATCGCGACTGGCGGCTACGCGTCGCTCGTTGCCGCGCAGCTGGCGGAAGTACAAGCGGTGCATGAGAACCTCACGTTGGAAGGGTTGCGCATCATCGGCTGTCTCAATTCTCGCCAGCAGTCATCCTGAGAGAAGTCGAACGGTCCGGCGGCCGGAAGTTGCCCTGATTCTACGCAATCGCTCAAGTGTACTCAGAATGATGGAAAATGGGGAACGCGCGTAACAATTCAGCTTGCCAGTTATGGAGATGAGGGTTTTTATGCAGCCCAGCATGAGTATCCGAAAACTGGCCGCGATTTCGCTGCTCGTTTTCAGCACGATCGCCGCGACCGACGTCGCGCCCTCTAACGCTGAGCTCGAGGCAATGTACGACAAAGCCTTTCGCGCTTTCGACTCCGCCGATTACACCGGCGCGCTGAAAGAGCTCGATGCGATCGACGCACGCAAGCCGGATCTCGCCGCGTCGCAGAACCTGCGCGGAGTCATCTTCATGCGCCAGGGCGCCTATGATAAAGCGGAGGCGGCGCTCTCCGAAGCGCTCCGGCTCGATCCGAAGTTTTGGAACGCGCGCTTCAATCTCGCGGAAATCCCATTTTTAAAGAAAGACTGGCCCGAGGCGCGCAAGCGTTTCCAGGAACTGCTTAGCAGCAACACCTCCGACCTCGAGGGGGAAGCTACGCAGCTGATCCAGTACAAGATTCTGCTGACCTACCTCCTCGAGCAGAACGACTCCATGGTCGCTTCGATGCTGGCCAAGTTGCAGCGTTCACCAGATACGCCGGCGGCCCATTACGCCAACGCTGCCATCGCGCTCCAGCACAAGAAAACCGATGAAGCACGGAACTGGATGCAGGCGGCGGAGAAGAATTTCTCGCCGCAATTAAACAAGCTTTTCGCCGAATCGCTTTTTGAGGTTGGCTGGATCCAGCAGCAGCCGGGGCAGCAGCGCACTGCGCTGCAATTGGTCACCCCAGAGGAGCATGAGACCGGCAGCAAAGCGACCGCGCAATCGCAGCTCGAGCAGGCGCAGCAGGCTTATGAGCAGCGCGATTTCGACAAAGCGGCCACTCTCGCGCAGCAAGCCGATACAGCGCAGCCAAACCAGCCGGCGATCCTGAATCTTCGCGGTGAAATTCTGCTGGAGCAGGGTAAGTACACGGAAGCGGAAGAGTTCTTCACCAAGGCGCTCAAGATCGACAGCAAGTTTCGCGAGGCGCAGTTCAATCTCGCTGACGTGCCGTTCCGGCAAAAGGATTACGGTAAGGCGCGTGACCGTTTTCAGTCGCTGTTGAAGGAGATTCCGGGCGGCGACAAGAACCAGGCCTCGCAGCTGATCAATTTCAAAATTTACATGAGCTACCTGCTCGACGGCAAAGAGAGCCGCGCGCAGAAGTTGATGGAACAGTTCCAGTTCAGCGGCGATACCCCGGCGCTCTATTACGCGCAGGCAGCCTGGGAGTTCAAACACAACAACGCCGACAAAGCGAATGACTGGATCGCTTCTGCGCGCAAGATATACCCGCTCTCAGCGAATGCTGCTTACAGCACCGGCTTTTACAATCTCGGCTGGCTAAAGGGCGGCGCGACGTCCGCTTCATCTCCGGCACCAAGCGCCGCGGGCAACGCTGCCGCAGTGGCATCCGCGCAAAACGAATCGCCGGCTCCATCTGCGATTGAGCCGAGCCCCATCCCCGGAGCCGAGGCCAAAGGGGACGAAAATGCCTTTGTCTCGCTCCAGCCAAACACAACACCAGCGGCATCGCCCGTAAGTACCGCGGAAACAAAGCCGAGTGCGTCGCCGCCGGTCACGGCCAAGGAAGCTGAGAAAACTGCGCTTGCCGCGAACGCGCCTGCGAGCGGCAGTCCAGCTGGGCAGGATTTTGCCCCTGCGCCCTCCGCCGCTGTTTCGCCCGTGGTAGAAACGTCTCCTGTTTCGGCGCCTGCGTCGGTTCAGGCGAGTGCTCCTCCCGTAAGCGCTTCCGCTGCTGCGCCGCCGCCGGTGCCGAGCGCAGCGCGAGCGGTGGCGCAAAGCACGCCCGCCACCGCGCCGTCTGCTTCTGCCGCGCCGAAAACGCAACCAGCGCCTTCGTCTGCTCCCGCCGTCGCTTCGACGGAGCCGGTCAACCTTTCTGAAACAAGCACGCCTCCGCCTGTACTCTCTCCGGCAAGAGCTCCGCAGTTCGTGCAGCCGAGCTTCGGCGATCGCCTAGATCGTCTCACCGACTGGCGCACACTCATCTGGATTCCCCTCCTCATTCTCGGCCTCGCGCTCCTCGCCTGGGTCGGAATCCGTGAATTCCGCGGGCGCGTGCATCCGCCGCACCTTGGACGGCGCGCTGCCCCTGCTGGTGGACCGAACCTGCATGCGCCACCCGAGGCGAACAAGAGCGCGACCGGAAAAGGCGCTCAACGGTTTAGCGGCGGACCGCGGCAAGTCTCAGTACAGTTAAAAGCTTCAGAGCCTGCCCGGCCCGGAGTGCAAGTACCGGCAGCAGAGCCTGCCGGTGAAGCGCCTGAGGCCGTCAGCGAAGCTGAAGCCGTCAGTCAACCTGCCATCGCTGAAGAGCAGCGCGAAGACGCCGGCGACTTGCGCGATGAGGAACTGGTCGGGCCCGTGATCGAGCAGGACACGGCGGTTCCGGCCAGCACGGAGGCGGTCGGAGAGACGAGCGCAGCGGAGCCGATGCTGGGTTCATTGCAAGCTGGTCCCCAGCCGCTCGAGACGGCAGCGGCGCTCGCGGCGAACGTTACCTCGCGCTTTGCAGAGACAGACGAATCAGTGGGACCGGTGATGGAACAGGAGCCTGCTGCCGCTGGCGATATTGCCAGTGAGACCAGGGAGGAGCCGGCCGGCGTGAGTGATATTCCCGAGCAGTCGAGTACCGCTGCCGCGGAACCCGTGGATCAGCCGGTACTCGGTACTTTGCGCGCCAGCGAAGAAGTCACTCCTGAGCCCAGCTTTGTCGAAATGCCAAAAGCGGAGACGGAAGAGCCGCCGGTGACGTTCACGGAACCTGAATCGCCGCAAATTGCAGCGGCTGAAAGCCTCAGCGAAACGCAAGTTCCTGCTGCTGACACAGCACCGCCCGAACTCTCCGGTCCCGTCGAAAGTACGGCCGAAGCCGACCGCAAAGAAATCGCAGCACCGATCGTATCCGAGGAGATTCCTTCGCACAAAATTGAGCCTGCGGCTCTCGAGGCGGAGCCGGAGCCAGTGGCGCAAGGCCAGCCCGTACCCTATCAAACACCTGCCGGGCAAGTTGAGCCGGAGGAAAAAACAACCTCGCCGTTAACGACTGAATCTGAAATGGTCGCCGTAAGCGCCGCCATCGCCGGGCTCGGTGCGCTTCACGGCGTAATGAGTACGGCGGACGGCGAAGCCGAGCACGAAGAAGAATTTAGTTCACAACCAACCCACATCCATACCATGCCTGAAACAGTCCAGACACCACCCGCTCCCGTTATTCGCACACCAGCCGGCGCCCCGCAGCCTGCTCCAGCCACGGCCCCGCATGCGGCAGCCGGAGGCATGCACACCGCGGTACACATTACCCTCTCATGCGAAATCGCATCGATGCAATTAACGCCCACGTTTAAGATGGGCGCGCTGCAATTGCGGCCGATCTCCAAGGTCGTGACTATGCGTCTCGCCGGTTCGCAGCAGCAACAGAACGGCATGAACGTTCAGTTGAATTTCGAGATCGCCAAAGTGCAGCCGGCGCCGGGCAGCCTCGGGCAGGTGCGCCTCACACCGTCGCAGCAGCAAAAACCGGCATCACTAAACACGCCCTCGTTTAACATTTCGGCTCTCCAGGTCGTCTCTGGGTTTGAACAGGCGCCGCTGCAGCTCACACCGTCTCAGCAAGGCCAGGCCTCGGTACTTCTGACGGCCGCATTTCAAATCACCACCGTCGAATTCTCGCCGACCTTTGACATCGCTGCCATGATCCTGAACTCGAGTTCGAAAACCGTGGCCGTGCAGTTACCCGGCGCGGGCGGCTCCGGCGACGGACCATTGTTTGAGGTCACGAACGTGCAGCTTGCCAGCAACGGCGAAATCGGAATGCTTCAGCTGAATCCGGCTGCGACACGGCGCAGCTAGCCGGGCGGACGCATTTGGAAAAGCCGCGCGGAGTCTTCTCGCGCGGCTTTCTACTTCCGCGATGACCGCGTTCGGTTCAGCGAACGTAATGCTGGCAAAGTGAACTCGCCATCTCTTCGCACGAGCTTGCCATCGAAGTAGATTTCTCCGCCGCCGTACTCAGGGCGCTGGATGTTTACCATGTCCCAGTGCACCTGGCTGCGGTTGCCATTATCGGCGGTTTCATAGGCCTGCCCAGGGGTAAAGTGGAAGGAACCGGCGATCTTTTCGTCGAACAAAATATCGCGGATGGGATGAAGAATGTGCGGATTAAACGCGATGGAAAACTCGCCGATGAAGCGGGCGCCGGCATCTGAATCAAGGATCTCGTTCAGCCTGCCCGAGTCATTGCTCGTTGCCCTCACCACTTTTCCATTCTCAAACTCGAGACGGATTTTATCGAAGCTCGTGCCTTGGTAAATGGACGGCGCGTTGAAACTGACCGAGCCGTTAACGGAATCGCGCACCGGCGCGGTAAAAACTTCACCGTCCGGAATGTTGCGATCGCCACCGCAAATGACCGCCGGAATCTCTTTGATGCTGAAGCGCAGGTCCGTCCCCGGCCCGCGGATTTCGACGCGATCAGTTTTCTCCATCAGCTTCTGGAGCGCTTTCATGCCCGGTTGCAATTTGCGGTAATCGAGCGTGCAGACCTGGAAAAAGAAATCCTCAAACGCCTCCGTACTCATGCCGGCGAGTTGCGCCATGGCCGAGGTGGGCCAGCGCAACACCACCCACTTCGTGTTTTTGACGCGATGATCGATGAGCGGCCGGATTTTTTTCGCGACCAGCTTCATCTGCTCGCCCGGCACGTCAGCCATTTCGGTGATGTTGTGGCTGCCGCGCAGCGCCACATACGCGTCCATGTGTTTCATCAGGGCCAGTTCATGCCGCGTCTGCAAGTTTAACTGCGTCTCGTTAGCTTCCCGCGCCAGCTCGCGGCTCAATCGAGCATGATGCAGTTGCACGAAAGGGACCGCACCGCGTTTTCGCGTCGCGCGCACGAGCGCGACGATCATCTCATCCGGCACGTCGAAGCCGTCGATCAGTACTTTTTCGTTTCGCTTAACCTCAGTGGAATAACCGATGAGAACTTCCGCGAGTTTCTCCAGACGTGAATCCTGCATAAGCCGCTATGATTCCACCCGGCTGAGACGTTGCAACTCGTGAATCGATTCCGCGATGAAGTGGCTCGCAACCGACGCCGTTCGTATGAAAAACGCGCGCCGCATCGATGCGAGAGTGAACTCCTGCGTCGCAAAAGGTAATCGTACTCAGCGCCCGGATGCGCTGGCGTGGCAAACATTTTTTCTTTCGCCTGCTGCCTAATGAGAGATGAGTCGTGCCGCGAATGCGCCGTCGAATTGATCACGAAACGGCAGCACTGATTTCATCACATCGAGCTTTAGTCGCGGGAATTCCCGCTCGATCTGCTCGATGACGCCCCCGTTTTCCTCGCGCTCGAGACTGCACGTGCTGTAAACAAGAATGCCGCCCGGTTTCAGCAGCGGGATCACGTTTCGCGCGATCGTCATTTGCAGCTCATGCATCTGCGTGAACTCATCCGGTCGCAAACGCCAGCGCACGTCCACGCGCCGGCGCATGACGCCGGTGTTTGAGCAGGGCGCATCGAGAAGAATGCGGTCGAATTCATCGGCTGCGAGTGTACCGCTGCGCCAATCATGATTTGCGATGACCGCGTTTGTCACTCCGAGTCGGGCGAGATTTGTACGCAGCAATTCCACGCGCTTCGGGCTGCGGTCGCAGGCAACGATGACGCCCCGATTGTTCATCATCTCGGCTAAGTACGCGCTCTTACCTCCTGGTGCGGCGCAGGCGTCCAGAACCCGTTCGCCGGGACGCGGCCGCAAGAGTTCGCAGGCGCAGGCGGTACTCGGGTCTTGCACGTAGAACTCGCCGCGTCCGAGGTCCTGAATTCTCGTTAACGAGACGAAGCTGTCGTACCCGGGCAAAAGTGAGGCGCCGGGATGTGTGGCAAGAAAGTCAGAGACCGATGTCCGGAGCCGATTGACGCGGGCGTAGAGTACAGGAGGCTGGTTGTTCCAATGACACAGCCTGGCTGTAGCATCGGGCCCGAACGCGTTCTGCCACCGGTCGATCAGGAATGCGGGATGCGAAAGGCGAACGGCCAGTGGTTCAGCGCTCGTTTGTTCCAGGAGTTTGTCTTTTTGCCGAAGAGCGGCGCGTAGTACCGCGTTAACGACAGGACGCTGCTGTTTCGATGCGAGCTCGACTGTCTCGTAAACCGCGGCATGCTCGGACGACCCAAGAAGAAAAAGTTGGTACAAGCCGAGGCGGAGAATGTCGCGAAGCGCGGCTTCAATTCTGCCGCGGCGCAAGAAACCGATCCAGAAATCGAGCAGTGTCAGATTGCGCAGGACGCCATAGAAGAGCTCCTGGGCAAAAGCGCGATCTGATGCGCTGAGCTGCGATCGCGCGAACACGTTCTGCAAAATCGCATCAGCGAATTCCGTCGTTGTTCGCCAGCGGCGCAGAGCGTCGAGCGCGGAGCGGCGCGAAGAGTCTTGCAACGGCGTCATTCGGAACGGCGCGACTGCGACTGGCAGAGTACCGCGGCCGCAGCGCTCCCTAACTTAGCGGGATCGCTCGGCTTCGCTCGGGATGAGCGCTATGCAGCCTGCGAATTTAAGCCGGCGTGAGCGGGGCGCGACCGATGGAGTGATAACGGAAGCCCACTTTCGCCATCGTTGTTGGATCGAATAAATTGCGGCCATCGAAAACAATGGGCGTCGTCATTTTCTCCTTCACCACGGCGAGGTCAATGTTGCCGAACTCGGACCATTCCGTCGAGATGACCAGCGCTTCCGCCCCTTCCGCCGCATCAAGCGCGCTCTCGCAAAAACGTGCGCCCTTGATCGCGGCAACCTCGCAGGCGCGCTCCATCCCTTTCGGGTCGTAAACGGAAACGTGCGCCCCTTCGCGCAGCATGTCAGCGACGAGGTCGATGGCGACGGATGAGCGAATATCATCCGTGTCCGGCTTAAACGTGAGTCCCCAGACAGCAATGTGTTTTTCGCGAAGCACCCAGAGCGTGTCGCGAATTGTTTTCAGGAACCGGTCCTTCTGCGCGGCGTTGATGCGCTGTACTTCTTTCAGCAGCGTGAATGGCACGCCGAGCTGCTCACTGATCGTGATGAATGCAGCGATGTCTTTAGGGAAACAGGAACCGCCGTAACCGATGCCGGCGTTCAGGAAATTACGGCCGATGCGCCGGTCCATGCCGATGCCATCGGCGACTTTCTCGATGTCTGCCCCGCTTGCTTCGCAGATCGCCGACACGGCGTTAATGTACGAAATCTTCAGCGCCAGAAATGAGTTTGCGGCGTGCTTGATCAGCTCGGCGCTGTTTACGTCGGTGACGAGAATCGGCGCCATGAATGGCTCGTAAACTTTCTTCATCAGGTCAATGGCGTGCTCGCTTTGGGCGCCGATGACGATCCGATCGGGCTGCATGAGGTCCGCGACGGCGCAGCCTTCGCGCAGGAATTCCGGATTGCTCACCACGTCGAACTTGGCGCCATGCCGGTTGTAGCGGCGGATCGACTCGGCGACTTTTTCGCCCGTCTTTACCGGCACGGTACTTTTATCAACGATGACGCGGTAATCGGTGAGTACGCCGGCGATTTCGCGCGCCACTTTCTCGATGAAACTTAAGTCAACGCTGCCGTCCGGCTGCGGCGGCGTGGGCACAGCGATGAAAATGATCTGCGAATGATCCACGCCTTCCTTGATGCTGCCGGTGAATCGGAGTCGCTGCGCGGCCACGTTACGGTGAATCAGCTCCTCCAGGCCCGGCTCATAGATCGGTACTTTGCCGGCGCGCAACGACTCGATTTTGCGCGGATCATTATCCACGCAGATGACGTTGTGGCCGACATCGGCGAAACAGGCGCCCGTGACCAGGCCGACATAGCCGGAGCCGACGATTGCGAGATTCATGCCGTGCTGCATAGGCGAAGAGGCGAAATGCTACTGCAAATTGTGCGCCGCGCGATTACTTTTCCCTTTGTCATCCCGAGTGCAGCGAAGCGAAGTCGAGGGATCCCGTGAAGTTACGGTAGAGGCGCCACGGCATTCCTCGATTTCGTTTGGAATGACGAAGCTGGGCAGCCTACTGCCCCGCGCCACCGGGGTCGAAATTGAGGTTAAACCCAAAGCGGGGGAATGCCTTTAATGTGAAGGTGAGCAGCACGCCGTACTCTTTCACGCCGGCATTGTCGCGCACCACCGCACCAAACGATGCCACCCAGCTCGAAAGATCGCGGTAAACCGCGTAACGCTGCTGCTGGATGACTCCGGTGGCAGCTTCGTACTGTTCCTCGATGGCTACCCCCCAGTTATCGTTGATGCGGTAGTAGCCGCCAACGTCGAAAAGGCTGCTGTTCTGGAACGAGGGATTGTTATACAGATAGCGGTGACTGAGATTGATCTGAAAGCGCGAGATCGGCTGGAAGGCGATGGTGGTGTTCACCTCGGTGAAACCTTTGTCGAACGCCGGCACCTGTGAATCGATCGAAAGCGACGCCCACGGCACCGGGTTGAAGCGTACTTTGGTGAAGAAGTTTGAGTACGGCTCACGGTCGTAAGGATTGTCGATGTTTACATCGAAATAGTTTTGCAGCTCGAGCCAGGTGACGTTGCTGTCGTCCCGCCGGGTCTCGAGCCGGTTGCTCACACCGAAACGCCACACGGTCCAGTGATCGATGGAGTCGATGGAAGTGAACTGCGGGAAATCGATCGGGCGCAATTGCGTCGAGGGCTCGTAGCGATCGAACTGCAGGATGGCCGCGGGATCAACGCCGCCGTTCGAGACCCAGGAAAAGTTCGTGAACGGCTGGATAACGTGACGCAATCCATCGAGGCCGAGCCAGCGGCTCTGCACGTCTTCCCAGGCGCGCGAGAGCTTAAAGGATGCTTCCACGCCGGCGTTAAAAAGCAGCCGCGTCCTCGCGTCATCGAGATACAGCTGCGTGTTGTCGGGCAAAAGAAAAGTGGGCGTGAAAGGATCGTTGTTCGTGGGAAAAATCGTTTTTCCCACATCGCGCGTTTCGCTGTAGTAGGTGGCGCGAAACCCGACCCGCGGCACGATGCTAAGCCAGCCGAAGTACGTGTTCGGGAACAGGAGTTGGTGAAAGCTATCGAGCCGCCAGCTCTCGTAATCCTGGAACACTGAGCCGACCGGGAAATCCCGCCGCAGATCAGCGATGCTGGTTTCGCCTTCGTAGAAAATAGGGCTGCCAAAAATCGGCGTCCGCTTGATGTCGAGCGCGATTTCGGGCAGGCGCTCCGTGGTCTCGAAAAACGCGTTTGCCTGGAAACGTGCGATGCCGGTGAGCGTATAGATCGGATCGGTTTTGGTGACGGCAACGACATTGTCCGGGTTCGGATTGAGCCGGAACTCGCTCTGGTAAAAATCCTGGAGCAAGTACGGGTCGCTTAGCTTTGTGACATCGACGATGCCGTAAATGTCATCCGTGAACTCGGTGCGATCCTGTAACGTAATCCGGTAACGGCCGCTGCCGATGGCAGTACGGTCCAGGGCGGTGCGGTTGATGTTCGGGTTCTGGTCATCGGCGAAGTAGGTGACGAGGTGAGCGAAGCTATTGTCGTCTTTGCCGTAATTGATGTCGGTTTCGAAACCGATGGCCGCGCCGCGTCGTGTGCGATAATCCAGGCGCACGCGGCCTTTGAGTTTATCGTAAATCGGGAACGTCACCTCGGTCAGCAGCGAGGGTCCCCATTCGCTCAGAAACGCCGGCGAGACGCTGAAGGAAAATGCGTCATTGAGCGACTGGTATAAATACGGCCACCAGAAAACGGGAATGTTGCCGATGTAAAAGGTGACGTTCTGGAAAATGACGCGGTCATTCTCGTAAATGCGTACTTTGTGCGCGCGCAGGTGGAAATTGGGGTTGCTTGCGTCATCCGTGGTGAAGATGCCGTCCTGCACGACGACGTAGTTATCGGCAAACGCCTGGAGCGTTTGGCCGCTCACGAGGTATGGGTCGGAGGAAGTCCGCATCTGGTCGGCGTGTACTTCCTTGGTATCGAGGTTGTAGGTGCCGTGCTGTGCGATGTAGAGCTTGTTCTCGCGGTAAATGCGCACGTGGCCTTCCGCCGTGACCTCGTGCTTGTGGGAATCGTACTGGGCCGAGTCCGCGTAAATGTCGGTGTCGCCGAGATGAATGGCGACGTCGCCATTGGCAAAAGCCACCCCGTTTTCATAGCGCGTCTCACCGGTCGAGGTGATCTCGATGGGCTGGTTCTGCGGGGTGTCTAAGACCGCGCCGGGCACAAGCGGAGCGGCGGGGAGGAGGAGAAAAAAAACCGTCGCTGCCCGCATTCGCATTTGCGCCGCCGAAGGTATCA
>Ga0213881_10001158_pt1 | contig 13203 bp, 11 predicted proteins | sample BarmaccoBMER_R08_FD_160104 | JGI IMG/M metagenome (GOLD analysis project Ga0213881, IMG submission 160104) | Barbacenia macrantha exposed rock microbial communities from rupestrian grasslands, the National Park of Serra do Cipo, Brazil - ER_R08 ... | reverse complement strand
CCCGCCGGTCGTATAGGCCCGCCGGCGCCGGCGCCGCGGATCCTCGGGCAGAACCGGGCGGATGATCCTGCGAACCAGCGCGTGGATGGGAAGCGCGAGCAGGGTGTTGACCAGCACCACGACAAAGATCTGCTGAAGCAACAGCAGGCTGACCGGCGCGTCCACCCCGAGCAGGAACTGGATCATCGCCATACCCAGCCCGGCGAAGGCGGAAGCCAGGGCACCGCCCGCCAGGGGTACCAGCTCGTGCGAGGGGTCGCGCAGCTCCCGCAGGCGTCCGGCCCAGTAGCCGATCACGATGTAGAGCAGCGAGGTGACGCCGAGCGTCTGGACGAGCACGAGGTCGATCAAAAGACCGGTGGCGAACCCGAACACCGCCCCGGTCGTCGAGCCGCACAAAAGCCCGACCGACATCACGACGAGCGGGGTGATGTCGGCGCTGACCCCGAAGATCGACACCTGCGAGACGGCCGACTCCTGGATGAGCACGGCCACGAAGGCCAGCAGGATCAGGCGCAGCGGGAGCTTGAGCTTGTCCTTGAGTTCCGTCACGCGCTCCTCCGCTCGGCATCCGGCCTCGCCCTTATGTCGGGCGCGTGACTCATCCTGGCGGCGCCTGCGCCCGCTCGGTGCCGGGTTGCGGGGCAGTCAGGATCTGGGCGACCGTGAAGTGGCGCAGATCCGCGGACGGCGTGACCTGGATCTGACCGTCGTTGAACAGCTGATCCTCGTTGAACTGGGCGACCACGCCGATCGGGATATTGGGCGGGAAGTAGGACTCGAGGCTGTTGGAGCGAAAGCCGGCGCTCACCACCAGCTGCCCGGGCTGAGGTCCGTTCTGGATCTGGCCCGGGTTGGGCGGCTGGAGGTACTGGAGGACGAGCTGGTTGGGGTTGCCGACGGCCGGCACGAGCTCACCGGTGTCGCCGCTCGCGTCGGTCACGCGCGCGGTCACCGAGACCGTGTGGTCGGTGATCAGCGAGACGATCGAGGCGGTCGGCGAGACCTCTGAAACCTCGCCCACCAGGCCCTTGTCCGCGATCACCGGGTCGTGCAGCCGGACGCCGTCGTCCGATCCCTTGTCGACCTCCACCGTCTGATACCAGAGGGTCGGATCACGCGCGATCACCTGCGCGGTGACCGGGCGGTAGGCCTGAATCCCGCTCGAGTTGTCGAGGTGGACCAGGTGTGAGAGCTGGTGATTCTGGAGCTCGGCGCCCTTGGCCTGGCCGAGCTGGAAGGTCAGCTGCTGCACCCGGGCCTGAAGCTGCTTGACCTGGGACTTGGCGTGCAGGGTGTCGGACACCCAGGCGGCGGCTGAGCGCACCGGCGCCAGCACTGTGCTCGCGCCCTGTTCGACCGGCGAGAGGACCTCGACCACGCCGCGCTGCACGGAATGGAGCGGGCTCGTGGGCGTCTCGCCGAAGTAGGCGGTGAGCAGAATCAGGGAGACCGCAACGAGCAGTATGAGAACCGCTCGTCGCCGCCGAACTTGCTTGTCATGCACGTGGTCCGTGTCTCCAAAGCTTGCACGGCACCCGCTCAGGTACCAGGGCCAAACTAGTACCGGCGGCGCCGGTTGCGTGAATTCTTGCTCGAACGGTGGATTGCTTCGAACTCCTCCAACGACCTCCCCGAGCCGACGGCGACGCAGGTCAACGGCGACTCGGCAAGGTGCGCGGGCATCTGCGTCTCGTGACGTAGGCGCTCATCGAGCCCCTGGAGCAGCGAGCCACCTCCCGCCAGCATGATGCCACGATCCATGATGTCCGAGGCTAGCTCGGGCGGGGTCCGGTCAAGCGTCTCCTTGACCGCATCGATGATCTGGGTGACGGGCTCCTCGAGCGCGCCCCGGATCTCTTCGCTGGTCAGCACGACGGTCTTGGGCAGGCCGGAGACCATGTCCCGACCTCTGATCTCCGCCTGCACCTCCTCGCCGAGCGGATAGGCGGAGCCGATCTCGAGCTTGACCTCCTCGGCCGTCTGCTGGCCGATCAGCAGCTTGTACTCCCGCTTGACGTAGTTCATGATCGACTCGTCGAGTTCGTCGCCGCCGACCCGGATCGACTGCGACACGACGATCCCGCCCAGCGAGATCACCGCCACCTCGCTGGTGCCCCCGCCGATGTCGACCACCATCGAACCGGTCGGCTCGCCGACCGGTAGGCCCGCGCCGATCGCCGCCGCCATCGGCTCCTCGATCAAATACGCCTGGCGGGCCCCTGCGCTCAGACAGGCTTCCTCGACCGCGCGCTTTTCGACTCCGGTCACGCCGCTCGGCACGCACACCACGACGCGTGGATGGGCCCAGCGATTCTGGTGCACCTTCTGGATGAAGTGCCGCAGCATCTCCTCGGTCACCTCAAAGTCGGCGATCACGCCGTCCTTGAGCGGGCGGATGGCCTGGATCGTGCCCGGCGTGCGCCCCAGCATGCGCTTGGCCTCGATGCCCACCGCGTGGACCTCTCCGGTGCGCGAGTCGACCGCGACCACGCTCGGCTCCGAGAGCACGATCCCGCGCCCGCGGACGTAGACCAGCGTGTTCGCGGTTCCCAGATCGACTGCCATGTCGCGACCGCCGAAACCGGTCAGGTACGTGAAGAAGCCCATAGATGAGACAGGTAGGGGTAAGCGGCGGACGGTGTACCGAGTGCCGCAGGCCACGCCATGCTGGCAGCGCCGTCCGAGCACGATTGTACGGGCTCCCTCCCCGGGGCGGAGGCCGCCTGAGCCCGCGCGGTCATCCGTGCAGCAGCCCCGGCGCCAGCTCGAGCAGGGCCGTCACGGGCAACCCGACGACGTTGAGGAAGTCGCCCTCGATCCGGGCCACCAGCGCCGCGCCGCGGCCCTGTATGGCGTAGCCACCGGCCCGCTCGCGCCATTCGCCGCCCGACAGGTACCAGTCGAGCAGGGCATCGTCTAGGGGCCGGAACTGCACCACGGTGCTCTCCGTCACCGTGTGTGAGCGGCCGTCTTCGCCGATCAGGCATAGCCCGCTGATCACCGTGTGCCGCCGGCCGGACAGCGCTTGCAGCGTCTCGCGCGCCTGCGCCTCGTCGATCGGCTTGCCGTACATGCGCGCGCCCAGGCTGACTACGGTGTCGACCCCGAGCACCACCCCGCCGCTGCCCTCGCCCGCCACTGCCGCCGCCTTGCGATAGGCGTTCTCGAGCGCCACCTCATGCGGCGGGCCTTGCACCACCTCGTCGACCTCGGGCACCTCGACCGAGAACTGAATGCCCAGCTGCTCGAGGATCGCCCGCCGTTGCGGCGAGCGGGAGGCCAGTACCAGCCGGCTCACGCGGCTGGGCACCCAAACGCCGCAGCGCTCACCCGAGGTCGGGGAAGAACAGGGCCACCTCGCGGGACGCGGACTCGGTCGAGTCCGAGCCGTGCACCATGTTCTGGCCCACCGAGATGGCGAAGTCGCCTCGGATCGAGCCGGTCGTCGCTTGGAGCGGGTCGGTGGCGCCGATCACTTGGCGGGCGGCCACGACTGCCTGCTCGCCTTCGAGCACCATCGCGACGAGCGGACCGGAGGTGATGAACGTCACCAGCTCGTCGTAGAACGACTTGCCTTCGTGCTCGGCGTAGTGGCGCTCGGCGAGCTCGCGGGTCATCGTCATCAGGTTCATCGCCACGAGCCGCAGCCCTTTGCGCTCGAACCGCGCGATGATCTCGCCGGTCAGGCCGCGCGCGAAGGCGTCGGGCTTGATCAGGATCAGCGTTCGCTCCATCGTTCTCCTTGGTCCGGCTCGGGGGCGGGGCGGGGGTGGACTCTAGAGCGGCCCGTTCGCCGTACCGGAGCTAGCTCGTCGAGGGGCCGCCGCGCTCGGCGGGCGCCGGCGCCGGCCGTCGCTCGGCGCGCACGGTGCCATCCGCCACGGACTGCTCTGCCGCGCCGTCTCGGCGCCGGCGGGCGCGCCGAGGCGTGGGGGCCATCGATCCGATCTCCGCCTCGCAGAACGGGCAGATCTTCCACATCGGATCCAGCGGCTTGCCGCAGTTGGCGCACGGGTCCTTGAGCTTGCGCATGCAGTTGGGGCAGCGCAGGAAGTCCCTCTCGACCTCGTAGTCGCAATACGGACAGACCTGATACCCGAGCTCGGCCAGCCGCGCCTCGGCGGCCTGGATCTCGAGTTCGCGCTCGCGCACGTCATCGAGGTACTCGGGCGGCCGGACGATCATGTAGACGATCGTCCCAACGAACGGGAACAGCGACGCGGCGGTCGCACAGCCGACCAGCAGCGGATCGGCGATCCGCCGCCGCGCGTCGGCGTACGTCCAGTACACGAGCGCGAGCCAGATCACCACCAAGAACAGGATGATCAGCTCGACGGCTGCGTTGATCGTCCCGTTCTTGATGCCGAAGACCGCTAGCGCGAGCATGTAACGTGGCGAGTGTAGTGGTCGGGGGCGTCGGAACGTCTCGGTCGTCGCGACCGGGCTCGTGTGGATCCTCACACGAACCCTTTGCGGGCGCGGAACCGCTTAGAGATAGGCGCGCCCGAAAAGGTACCCGATCCCGAAGAAAACCAGGATCACCACGGCGACGATCAAGGCCACGAGGCCGACCATCGCGATGAAGCGCGGCCCCTTCTCCTCTTCGTTCACAACATCGACGCGCGACCGGCGCCGGCGGGGCGAAGCAGGTCAGCGACGAGGTAGATCGTCCCGGTAGCCAGGACCAGCCCATCGGGTCCGGCCAGCTCACGTGCCCGCCCGAGCGCGGCTCGGGGCTCGCGGATCACCTCGCCGGCAGGCCCGCCGAGCTGCTCGGCCAGTGATGCCAGTGTGGGCGGCGGAAGCGCCCGCGGGTTCTGGCTCGCGGTCAGGACCAGCGCATCGCACCGCGGCATCAGCTCGGCCAGCATGCCCGCCGCGTCCTTGTCGTCCAGGATCGAGATGACGGCCACCACCGGCCGCCGGCCGGCCGCGAACGGCTCGCCCAGGGCTTCGGACAGCGCGGCCATACCCTCCGGGTTGTGGGCGCCGTCGAGCAGCGTGAGCGGCTCTTGGTCGATCACCTGCAGCCGGCCCGGGACGAGCGTCTCGGCCGCCGCCGTGGCGACCGCCCGCGCGTCGAGTTCGCCCAGATACGCGGCGGCCGCGGTCCGGGCCACAGCAAAGTTCCGCCGTTGGTAGGACCCGAGCGCCGTGAGCTCGACGCCCGGGTCCTCGCCGGCCAGGACGATCGTCGCGCCCCGCTCGCCAGCAACCTGCTCGGCCACCTCGAGCGCGTCCGGATGCAGGCCGTAGCCCAGGACCAGCGTCCCGCCGGGCCGGACCACGTCGAGCTTCTCGGTGGCGATCGCCCGGATCGTGGGGCCGAGCCAGCGCGTGTGCTCGAGTCCCACGCTGGTCAGCACCTGCACCTTCGAGGGGATCACGTTGGTGGCGTCGTACCGGCCGCCCAGCCCGGCCTCGATCACCCCCAAATCCGCCCCCTGCCGGGCCAGCTCGGAGTAGGCAGCGGCGGTCAGCAGCTCGAATTGCGTCACCCGGTCATCGCCGGCCAGCGAGCGGTCGACCAGCTCGGCGGCGCGCGCTACGCGCTGGACTGCGGCGGCGAACTGCGCGGGCTCCAGGTCGGCGTCGTCGACTCGGATCCGCTCGGCGAACGAGACCAGGTGCGGGGAGAGATAGGCGCCGGTCCGCAGCCCATGCCGGCGCAGAATCGCCGCGATCATCCGCGTGGTCGAAGACTTGCCGTTGGTCCCGACGACGTGGATCGACTCGAAGCGCAGCTGCGGATTGTCCATCGCGGTCATCAGCCGGCGCATGCGGTCCAGGCCGAACCGCATCCCGAACAGCTCGCGCGAGAGGATGTAGCGCTCGGCTTCCTCGGGTGTCACCCGAAACTCCGTTCGCTCGCGCCGGGGCGCCTCACAGGGCCTCTAGCTCGCCTCGCAGCCGCTCGAGCTTGTGGCGCTCCGCGGCGACCACCTCGGGCGGGGCCTTCTCCACGAACCCCCGGTTACCCAGTTTGCGCTCGGCCCGCTCGATCTCGGCCTCGAGTTTTGCTCGGCGCGCCGCGAGCCGGCGCTCGGCGCCCTCGAGATCGACCTCGTCTGAGGGCAGGATCTCCACCGCCCCGCCCGGCACCGGGACGGTCGCCACCGGCTCCGCCCCGTCCGATGTGAAGGCCATCCGTGCCAGACGGGCCAGGTGCTCGCCGGTCTCCTCGTAGCCATCGGCGGCGAGGCGCGCCGGCACGGTCGCCGCCGCCTTGACCCCGGCGAAGTCCCGCCAGCCGCGCAGCGCCTGGATCGCCTCGATCACCCGCCCCACGCTCGCCTCGGCCGCCTCGTCGACCTGCGCGGCCGGCGCCTCCGGAAGACCCCCGGCGAGCAGGCCGTCGGCACCGGGAACGTAGCGGTAGATCTCCTCGGTCACGAACGGAATCATCGGATGGGCGATGGCCAGCGTCCGGGTCAGCACGTGCAGCAGGGTGGCCTGGAGTTCCGGCTCGCCCGCGCGCAGGCGGGGCTTGACCAGCTCCAGGTACCAGTCGCACAGCTCGCCGTACACGAAGTCGTAGAGCCCAAGAGCGGCATGCGCGAAGTCGTAGCGCTCGATCCGGCCGTCGATCTCGATCCTGGCCCGTTCCAGGCGCGAGAGGATCCAGCGATCCTCCACGGTGGCGGGGGAGGGCGCCGGCCGGGCATGGGGATCCACGCCGAGGAGAATCAGGCGGGATGCATTCCAGAGCTTGTTGGTGAGCTGGAGGCCCTGGGCGAGCCGCTCCTCGCTGAAGCGGACGTCCTGGGCCGAGGACATCACGTAGAGACCCCAACGCACAGCGTCGGCGCCGTAGGCCGGGAACTCATCGCCGGACTCGAACACCGGCGGCCTCGGCCCGCCCTCGATCAGGTCCAGCGGATCGATCCCTGTGCCCAGCGACTTCGACATCCGCTGCCCGTCCGGGGCCTGGATGATCGAGTGGACGTAGACATCGGAGAACGGGACCTCGCCGCGGTACTCGATCCCCAGCATGATCATGCGGGCGACCCAGAGGAAGATGATGTCGCGCGCGGTGATGAGCGCGTCGGTGGGATAGAAGGCCCGCAGGGCCGGGGTGTCCTCGGGCCAGCCGAGCGCGGCGAACGGGAACAGCCCGGAGCTGAACCAGGTGTCGAGCACGTCGGGGTCGCGCTCCCAGCCCTCGCCCTCGGGCGGCTCCGCCGCTACGTATCGCTCCTCGCCGCGGTACCAGACAGGGATCTGGTGACCCCACCACAGCTGGCGCGAGATGCACCACGGCCGGATGTTCTCCATCCAATTGAGGTAGACCCGGGTGTAGTTCTCGGGCCAGAAGCGCACCTGACCGCTGCGCACCACCTCGATCGCCGGCGCCGCGAGCTCCTCCATCCGCATGAACCACTGCACTGAGACCAGCGGCTCGACGCGCTCGCCCGAGCGCTGCGAATGGGGCACCTCGTGGACGTACTCCTCGGCCCGCGCGATCAGCCCCTGGTCGCGCAGCTCGGCCACCACCGCCGCCCGCGCCTGCTCGACGGTCATCCCCACGAACGGCTCGGGCGCCTCGGTGGTGATGCGGCCGTCCTCGCCGATCACGCTGATCTCGGGCAGGCCGTGCCGGCGGCCGATCTCGAAGTCGCTGGGGTCGTGGCCGGGCGTGATCTTGAGCGCTCCCGTTCCGAAGTCCGGCTTCACGTACTCATCCGCGATGATCCTGAGCTTGCGGCCGACCAGCGGCAGGATCGCCTTCTCCCCCACCAGGCGGCGGTACCGGTCGTCGTCGGGATGGACGGCGATGGCGACGTCGGCCAGCATCGTCTCCGGCCGCACCGTGGCGACGGTGACCGCACCCGAGCCGGTCGCCAGCGGATAGTCGATGTAGTAGAGCGTGTCGGTGACCTCGCGGTCCTCCACCTCCAGGTCCGAGATGGCCGAACGCATGCCGGGGTCCCAGTTGACCATGTAACGGTCGCGGTAGATGTACCCCTTGTCGTACAGGTCCACGAACACCTTCAGCACGGCCTGGGCATATGCCTCGTCCAGGGTGAAGCGCTCGTCGCCATAGTCCAGCGAGGCGCCCAGTCGCTTGAGCTGCTCGATGATCTGGCCGCCGTACTCCTCGCGCCAGCGCCAGACCCGCTCGACGAACGCCTCCCGACCGAGTTGCTCGCGGCTAGTTCCCTCGGCAATCAGCGCCTTCTCGACCTGGACCTGGGTGCCGATCCCGGCGTGGTCGGTGCCCAGGATCCATTTCGTCCGTTGGCCGCGGAGCCGGTGGTAGCGGATCAGGCAGTCCTGGACGGAGTTGTTGAGCGCGTGCCCCATGTGGAGCACCCCGGTCACGTTCGGCAGCGGGATCGCGATCGAGTAATTCTCCTCGGGCGCGCCGGTCGGCTCAGGGTGAAACAGGCCGCTTTGCAGCCAGACCTGCGCAATGCGCGGCTCGACCTCGGACGGGTCGTAGCGAGTCTTGGCTTCCAGAGCGGAGCGGGCGGCGGTGTCGGACATGGCGCCCGTGAGTCTAGAAGCGGTGCTTAGGCTGCCTCTTCCTCGGGGATCGGGACAGTCACGAGGGTCGGGGGCGTGTCCTTCTCGATCGTGTCCCGGGTTACTACGCACTTGCGCACATCCCGGCGGGAGGGAAGCTCAAATTGCACCTCGAGGAGCACCTCCTCGATAATCGAGCGCAGGCCGCGCGCGCCCGTCTCGCGCTCGAGCGCCTTGTCGGCGACCGAGGTCAGCGCGTCGTCGGCGAACACCAGCTCGATTCCATCGAACTGGAAGAAGCGCTGGAACTGCTTGACCAGAGCATTTCGAGGCTCGGTGAGGATCTGCATCAGCTCGTCGCGGCTCAGTTGGTGGATCGCGCTCATCACCGGCAGGCGCCCGATGAACTCGGGGATCAGGCCGTACTGGATCAGGTCCTCGGGCAGGCAGTGCTCGAAGATCTCGCCGGTATCCCGCTGGTCCTTGGACTGGATGACCGAGCCGAAGCCGACGCCCTGATGGCCGATCCGCCGCTCGATTACCTTGTCCAGGTTGGCGAACGCCCCGCCGCAGATGAACAGCACGTTGGTGGTGTCGATCGAGAGGAACTCCTGGTGGGGGTGCTTGCGCCCGCCCTGGGGCGGCACGCTCGCGGTGGTTCCCTCGAGGATCTTGAGCAGCGCCTGCTGGACGCCCTCGCCGGACACGTCGCGGGTGATCGACGGGTTGTCCGCCTTGCGGGCGATCTTGTCCACTTCGTCGATATAGATGATTCCGGTCTCGGCCTTCTTGACGTCGTAGTCGGCGGCCTGGATCAGCTTGAGCAGGATGTTCTCGACGTCCTCGCCGACGTAGCCGGCCTCGGTCAGGGCGGTGGCGTCGGCGATCGCGAACGGGACGTTGAGGATCTTGGCCAGGGTCTGGGCCAGCAGAGTCTTGCCGCAGCCCGTGGGACCGAGCAAGAGGATGTTCGACTTCTGCAGCTCGATGTCGTTCTCATCGGACTGCATCATCTGCACACGCTTGTAGTGGTTATAGACGGCGACGGACAGGCTCCGCTTGGCCTGTTCCTGCCCGACCACGTACTCGTTGAGGACGTCGTAGATCTCGCGCGGCTTAGGGAGGTTCTCGATGTCGAAGCTCGGCGGGGCGGTGAGCTCTTCGTCGATGATCTCGTTGCAGAGATCGATGCACTCGTCGCAGATGTACACGCCTGGACCGGCGATCAGCTTCTTGACCTGCCTCTGTGACTTACCGCAGAAGCTGCACAGCAGCTGTTCGTTGGAGTCGGTCGGACGTGCCATTTTCTGCCCTCTCCCGGAGTTGCCTCGCGCCGCCTAATCCACGCCCCGAAGGTTAGCCCCTCAGTGCTGCGAGATGACGCGATCGATGATTCCGTACTCCTTGGCCTCGTCCGAGCTCATGAAATAGTCACGTTCGGTATCCGCCCGAACTTTCTCCAGGCTCTGGCTCGTGTGGTGGGCGATGATCTCGTCCAGTCGCCGCCGCACGTCGATGATTTCCCGGGCGTGGATCTCGATGTCGGTCGCCTGTCCCTGGAAGGCCGAGGACACCTGGTGGATGAGGATCTTGGCGTTGGGGAGCGCCATCCGCTTGCCGCCGGCCCCTCCGGCCAGCAGCAGGGCGCCCATCGACATGGCGATGCCGACGCAGATCGTCTGCACATCCGGCTTGATGAACTGCATCGTGTCGTATATCGCGAGCCCGGCGTAGACCGAGCCGCCAGGCGAGTTGATGTACACCGAGATGTCCTTATCCGGGTCTTCTGACTCCAGATGCAGCAGCTGGGCGACGATGAGGTTCGCGATCTGGTCGTCCACCGGGGTCCCCAGGAAGATGATCCGCTCGTTGAGCAGACGGCTGTATATGTCGAACGCACGCTCACCGCGAGACGTCTGCTCGACGACCATCGGTACGAGTGGGCTCATCGTCCTCGCTTCTTTCGCTTCCTCGGCCGGAATCCTGCCGACTGTAGCAACCGGCCATCCCCGTCTGGCACGCGTCCCGCCGACCTGGTTCCGGCCTCCTGCGTTCAGCTGCCCGGCGTCCACAGTTGCCCGGATCCTTGTCCCGCGCGCTCTTTGCCGGGCGTCCACAGCTTCTTGCGGGCCTTGGCCTGCTCGACGCTGATCGGCTTGGCTTCGGCCACGATCAGCTCGATCGCCTGGCGGGTGGCCACCTCGTGGCGGATCCGCTCCAGGCGGCCGCTCGAGCGCAGCTGCTCGAACAGCTTGTCAGCCGTGGTGCCCTGGCGCTCGGCCGTCCCGTCGAGCGCCTCGCGCACCTGATCGTCGGTCGGCTCGATGCCTTCCGCCTCGACGATGGCGGCCAGCACCGCCTCGCGCTTGAGCGCGGCGGCCGCCTCGGGCTCCGCCTCGTGAGCCAGCGTCTCCTCGTCGCGGTCGGAGATCCGCAGGTAGGCCTCCTTGGAGATGCCCTGGCGGGCCAGCATCGCAAAGGTGTCCTCGAGCAGCTCGTGCGCGCGCGCATGGATCAGCTTCTCCGGCACCTCGACGTCGGCCTCGGCTACCGCGGCCTCGACCACGGCGTCCTCGAACTCGCGCTCGAGCGTTCGCTCGTCGACCTTGCGCAGACGCTCAGCGATGTCCTCTCGCAGCTCGGCCAGCGTGTCGAAGCCTGCCGCTTCGGAGGCGAACTCGTCACCCGGCTCGGGCAGCCGCTTCTCCTTGACCTCGTTGAGCGTGACCGCGAACTGCGCCTCCCGGCCCGCCAGCTCGGAGGCCTGGTAGTCCTCGGGGAAGGTGATGGTGACGCTGCGCTCCTCGCCGGCGCTCGCGCCGATCAGCTGCTCCTCGAAGCCCGGCACCAGCCGGCCCGAGCCGAGCTCGAGCAGCTGGTCGCGGCCGCTGCCGCCCTCAAACGGTTCGCCGCCCACCGTCCCCACGTAGTCGATCACGAGGTGGTCGCCCTCCTGGGCCGGCCGGTCGACGGTCTCGAGGGTAGCCAGACGGTCGCGCAGGCGCTCGATCTCCTCGTCGATCTGGGCGTCCTCGACGGTGGACTCGCGACGGCCCACCTCGAGTCCCTGGTACTGCCCGAGCTTTGCCGCCGGCCGCACGCCGATCTCGATCGAGAACTGGAGTGGCTGACCCTGCGCGGGCAGCTCACTGGGCACATCGAGGTCAGGCTCGCCCACGGGCGCGATGCCGGCGCCATCGATGGCGTCGGCGTACCAGGAGCCGAGCGAGGACCTAAGGGCCTCGTCGAGCACGGCCTCCCGGCCCAGCCGGCGGATGACCACCGGCGGGGGGACCTTGCCCTTGCGGAAGCCCGGCACGCGCATCTGGCGGCCGAGCTCCCGGGCCGCCTGCTGGAGGCGCCGCTCGACCTCCTCGGGCGCGACTTGTGCCTCCACGCGCACGCGCGACTCGGGCAGTTCGGTGACTGTCGTGGTGACGGTGTCCGACATGGCTGGTGCGCGAGACGATAGCTTGGACGCGTGATTTCCCGGGTCGCTGGCCGGCTGGTGACCGGGCCGTTCGCCTTTTTCGTCGCGGGCGCGGTCGACCTGGCCCTGATGCTCGTCGTGTACGCGCGATGGCGGGTCGCGCAGCGGCGCGCTATTCGGCCATCGTGACCGATCCGACGCGTGGGCCCGTCCGGCTCGTCCCGCGCAGCAGGCTGCGGATCTCCCGCAGCCCGACGGGCAGCGTCGTGTAGTCGTAGATCCGTGAGGCACGGATGTCCGCCACCATCCCCAGGACCCGCTCGAGCGTCTCCGCATTGCGCTCGGACCAGGCTTCGATCGCCGCCTGGGCATCGGCCTCTCGGCCGCCGGTCTCGAGCACCTGGCGGGTGAGCTCGCGGTAGAGGTTGAACAGGTCGTCGCGCAGCGCAGCGCGGGCGAGCGCCTGCCAGCGGTTGGCGCGTGAGAGGTCGATGATCCGCTCCCTCAGCCAGTTGAGCTCGAGGCGGGATCCAAGCCTGAAGTAGACCTTGAGAACGTCCTCCGCGTCGCGTTCGCTCGCGGCCGCCACCTCGACGATGTCGAACAATGCGAGCATGGACTGCATGCTGGCCGCCCGCCGGGCCAGCTCTGCGGGCACGCCCGCATCCTCGAGCTCGGCAGCCCGTCCGTCGAAGGTCTCTCGGTCCGCGCCCTCCAGCGCGTCGGGAAGGTCGGCCGCCAGCAGCTCGGCGCCGGGACGGAAGCGCTGGATCGTCTGCGCGATCGAGACCTGGTAGGGGTTGGCGCGAACCAGCCAACGTGTGGAGCGTTCGACCAGGCGCCGGCCCTCGATCAGCATGTCGAGCTGGGTCTGGGCGGAGACGCGGTTGTCGAGCGCTTCAACCGCCTCCCAGTAGGAGCGCATGTCGAGGACCTCACGCGCTGCGGCGTAGGCGCGGGCCAGGACCGCGGGCAACGCGCCCGTTTCCTCGGTGAGCCGGAACGCGAACGTGGTGCCCGCGCGGTCCACGAGCTGGTTGGCTACCACGGTCGCGATGATCTCCCGCTTCAGACGGTGCCTGCGCATCTGCTCTGAGAAGCGGTCTTTGCCGGATGATTCGGCCCCCGCCCACCCGGCGCCGCCGTTCGAGGCCGGAGGCCGAGAGGCGCCCGGGCCCAACGGCTCGGGGAAGTAGCGCTCGAGGTCGTGCGCGAGGAACCCGTCCTCGGGGAGGTCGGACTCGAGCAGTTGCTGATAGAGGTGGATCTTCTGGTAGGCCATGATCACAGCGAGCTCAGGAGCG
>Ga0213881_10001157_pt1 | contig 13208 bp, 15 predicted proteins | sample BarmaccoBMER_R08_FD_160104 | JGI IMG/M metagenome (GOLD analysis project Ga0213881, IMG submission 160104) | Barbacenia macrantha exposed rock microbial communities from rupestrian grasslands, the National Park of Serra do Cipo, Brazil - ER_R08 ... | reverse complement strand
GGCACTACATCCTGGCCATGGTCATCGTCAGCGCCGGGATCGGGCTGGCCATGTCGGCGGCGACCTCGGCGTCCATGGGCGAGCTGCCGCCGGCCCTGGCCGGGGTGGGTTCGGCGGTCAACGACACGACGCGGAACATGGGCAGCGTGCTCGGGGTGGCCGTGTTCGGCAGCATCGCGGCGTCGGTGTTCGCCAGCCAGATGGCTGCTTCCGCGGGGTCGTTCGGGCCTGTCAGGTCTATCGGGGCGGCGGCGGCTGCCGGGCACCGGGCTTCCGGGGGCGCCGGGGCGGCGGTGCTGCACGCGGCAGCCGGCGCGTTCGTGACCGGGGCCGACCGGGCCGTGCTGGCCGGGGTGCTCGCGGCGGCGGCCTGAGCGGTGGTCGCGTTCCGCGCCTTCCGGCCGGTGCGCCCGGTTCAGCCGGCGGGGGCTCCCGCTGTCGCTGAGGCTGCCGCTGTGGCCGAGGTCGCCGGGGTGCCGGTGCCGGCGGGGGCGGTTTCGTAGCTGAGACGCTGGGGCGCGAGTACTACACCATCTGGAAATAGGTGGTGTAGTACCACGTCAGCGTCCTGATCAGGCAAGATGCCGGTCAGCGGGCAGCCCTGGGCACATCTGAGGCACCAGCCGGATTTCCGCGGCCGGAACCTATCTCAGCCTGCGGGGATGCGTTGCCGGTCGCCTACGCAAGGATCAGGGCAGCGGCCCAGTGGTAGCAGGCCCGCCCGGCCAGGCTAGCCGGTCGGTGAAGCCAGCCGCGCGGGTCAGATACGTCATCGTGTCGTCGCTGCTGACCGCTCTGTACGCGTCTGCGGGGTAGAGGCGGACGATCTCGCGGTCGTCGCTCAACTGGCGCAACCACGGCGAGAGTTCGCCGAGTAGCGGTACGCTACCTACTCATGCCCAGCCGCCACGACATCGCGGCGCGGCCCCGCGAAACAGACCCCTTCATGGCCACGGTCATGCTCGGCCTAGTCGTGCTGGCCGGCATCGTGCTAAGCCTGGCGGCCGGCATGGCCTGGCAGCGGCTACTCCACTGGGCCGGTGAACTGCTGCTGGTCGTCGGTGTGCTGCTTGCGGCCAAGGGCATCAGCGATGTGCGGCGCGAATGGACGAGCCTTCCGGGGATCAGGAAGTCGGCAATGCTGAAGGCCCGCGCCGTCCGCAATCGCGTAGTGAGCTTCCTGTGGCTGTGTTGGAACCGGAGCGTGGAGAGCTGGCCCCGGCTCACTCGCCAACTGGGTTTGCGCATCCACCTGACGCACGTTCACGTCCAGGACGTGGGCGTCGCCCTCGACGTCGCAGCAGCGGTCAAAGTGGAAGCGCCTCCGGGCAGGGTGGTGATAACCGGCGGTGACGCCGAGCAGCGCCTAAGCCAGCTTGAGAAGCGCATGGCTGACCTGGAGGCAGAACTAAGCGCCCTCGATACCTGGCGGAAAAGGAGGCCGAGGCCCGCCAGGCCGAGACGGCACAGGAAAGGGCCGAGCGGAAGATCGCCGACGAGCGTATCCGTAAGGAAATGGCCGATCTGGTGGGTGGCGGCCTGCGGCTTCAGGCATGGGGCGTTGTGTGCCTACTGATTGGCACCGTCCTGACCGCGTATTTCTGAGTTGCCGCGGGGCGAGTCCTTCTCTCCGATGTTGCTCCCGCCCGCTGCGGTGACGCGCCTACGAGTTTGGGAATTTCTAGGTGACGCGTTCCCCAGGTAGGCGGCTCAAATATCACGCAGTGTCACGAGTGGCGCGATTCCGCCGACCGCGCTTAGGAGGCCGTGCCGGGACGGGCCCTCCGCACCCCGGCACAGTCCCTTCGAGCCCGCCAGAGGTGAGCCGTCCGGCGAGGCCAGGCTGATCAGCCTAGTACCTCCCGACATCCCCAGCGCGGCCGCCCGATGGCCGTGCCAGGCGAGCGGGACGCGGGCGCATCCCGGCAACGCGCCTGTCCTCGCTCAAGCCTGGCACGGCCTTACGCGCGGCGGCAGGGCCGAGCTTAGGGGTCTGCCGCCGCGCGGCCCTGTCAGCCGGGCGGTCCCGGCTGGTCCGTGCTGCCCGCGATCGGACTGAGCAGCCGCCCGGGCAGCGTGCTGGTGATCCCCCAGCCCGGCAGCCCGGCGCGGGACGCCGCGAGCCGCACCGCCGTGCACGGCCGCCGGGCGCACGCCTCAGCCAGCCGACCGCAGCCGGGGCACCCGGCCGTGAAGCCGACCCGGTGATCGCGGCCCTGGTGGCAGGTCCGGTCGGGCGGCGGGTCGGTCATCTGGCAGCACAGGCACCTCAGCGGCCCGTCCGCGGCCTGCATCAGGCCGCCCCGGGACCGGGCTCGCCCGGGTCCGCGGTCAACTCGTCAAGCTTGTCGAGTAGCTCGCGCAGCGTATACCGGGTGACCACGATCTCGCCGCTGGGCTCGGGGATCCGGGCCTGCCAGGTGCCGAACCCGCCGTCCCCGATGATCACCTCAGGGTGCGCGGTGCGGAAAGCCAGCAGCCTGGGCACCTGGTCCGGCTCGTGCTCGACGAGTCGCAGCGCCCCGCGGCCGCTCACCGGTCCTCGCCTGCGATTACCGAGATGCCCGTGGCGGTCCTGGCCTCGTGGCGTTCTAGCGCGAACAGCACCGACCGCAGCACCGGCCCGTAATCGTGGTGGAACTGGCCGATCAGGTCTACGACAAGCTGGTCCGCAGTTCCCTGCGGGTTGCGCTGCCACCACTCCGCCACCTCCCGGCGGGCGCGGTCCAGGTCTTCCTGGTGGTCCTCGCGGAACCTCATGGCCGACTGTCCAGGCCAGCGCTGAATGCCGACGCCGCTTCCATGGCGGGCGCCCTCCCTCACCATCCCGTACCAACGTGGTTACCGGCAGCCAAGCGCAGGAAAGGCGTAACCTGGAAGACGTTTCGGGTTGAATACCAGCACGAAACGTTGAATGAAAAAGGGAAACACGAAACACCAATTCGCGATTGGTACGCGCGATGGCCCAGTACGAGGCGGTTTTCGCCGCCGAATTGCGCCGCCTGCTTGACGCCAGCGGCATGTCGCTCCGGCAAGCCGCTAAACAGGTGCCGTGCAGCCCGGGAACATTGTCGAAATTGCGCGCCGGCCTGCACCACCCGACGCCTCAGATGGCCGACGCGCTCGACCGTGTGTTCAGCGCCGGAGGCAGGCTCGCAGCGCTCGCTGCCCGCCGGCAGCGCACCCCGGCGGCGGCACGAAACGCCCCGGACGCCACGGGCGTCCCTCCTGGCACAATGGCGGCAGACGTTAGCCTGACGGCGATCAGCGGGCGCCCCCGCGCAGAACTGAACAACCTGACCTCGGGCTGGCCGGCCTGGTTCGGGCTGAAACTCGCACAGCTGATCACCCAGACTGATGGCTGGCCGCCGTCGTCCGGCCTCGGGACGTTGCAGATGCTGCTGAACCAGGAGATATCGATGTCCGACGGGGCAGTCCCCCGCGAAGTGCCAGACCTCGACGTGCTGCACGCCGTGTCCCGGCGGCAGGCGCTGATGACTCTCGGCGCCCTCCCGCTCGCGCTGACCGGGACCCGGCCGTCACCTTGCGCATCCCAGGCCATGACCGACGACATGTTCCTGGCCCGGTGCGCCGCCAGCCTGACCGCCTGCTGGCATCTGCTCAGGGGCTCCGACCTGGGCGCCGTCGAGCAGCTCCTCGCCGGTTACCTGGTCCCCCTGGAAGCTCTGGCCTACCAGGACTCGCCGCGCCGCCGCGCCGCCGCGGTCCTTACCGCCCAGGCGCACCGGGTCTGCGGGATCATCGCCCTGCACCGCAACCAGCTCGGCGTCCGCGAGCACCACTGCCGCCGGGCGCTGCACTTCGCCGAGGTCGCGTCTGACACCGGAAGCCACGCCTCCGCGCTGATCTCGCTGGCATCGACGTACTTCTACGCAGCCGACCCTGTAGCAGCCGCAGCCGTCTACGAGCAGGCGTTCCGCCACGGCGCCGCGCTGCCGCCCCTTCAGCAGTCCCGCATCCACGCCGAGCTGGCCGTCGTCTACGGCCAGCTCGGCCGCGAGCAGGACGCGCTCCGCTCCACCGGGCACGCTGAGGAGCTGTACCCTGACCGGCCGGAAGACGATCCGAGCTACCTGTACGCCGAGTTCACCCGGTCGTCGCTGGCCCTGGAACGGGGCTTGGCGTACGTCGCGCTCGCCGAGCAGTTCCCCGGTCACGGCTACCAGAACCGGGCAGCGGACATCTTCGGCGAGGCAGCCGGCGCCGGCCCGGCCCGCATCCAGTTCGAGATCGTCAACCACCAGGCCGGCGTTGCCGTGCTGCAAGGCGACCTCGACAGGTTCGAGGCGTACATGACCCAGGGCATGGACGGCGTCGCGCTGCTCGGCAGCCGTCAGCGGCTCAGGGAGATGCAGGCGACGTGGCAGCGGGCCGCGATCCGCTGGCCCGCCGAGAAACGGCTGAAGGCCATCGGCGCCGGGCTGCAACTCGAGGTCGGCCCGGGAACGGAGCTCGATGCCCGCCCGTGACCGCGCAGCACTGGTCACCGGAAGCACCAGCGGCCTCGGCCTGGCGATCGCGCTGCGCCTGGCCCGCTCCGGGTACCGGATGACGCTAAGCTACTCAGCCGACGACCAGCAGGCCAGCCGGGCCCTGAAGGCGTGCCGCGAGGCGGATCCCTCCGCGGTGCTGGTGAAGTCCGACATCGGCACCGCAGCCGGTGCCGCCGGGCTCGTCGCGCAGGCAGCTGGCGCCCACGGCCGGCTCGACGTCCTGGTGAACAACGCCGCCCGGGTGATCGACAAGGCCGCCCTGGAGATGACCGAAGCTGACTGGGACGCCGTGCTCGACGTGAACCTCAAGGGCGCGTTCCTGTGCTCCCAGCACGCCGCCCGGCTGATGCTCGCCCAGGACGACGGCGGGGTGATCCTGAACATCGGCTCGTCGACCGGCATCCGCGGCCGCCGCAACGGCGTGAACACGTGCGCGTCCAAAGCCGGCCTGATGATCATGACCCAGTGCCTGGCGCTGGAGCTGGCGCCGCGGATCCGGGTGAACACGATCGTCCCCGGCCTGGTCGTCACCGACGAGACGACCGCCCGGTTCGGCCTCGGCGACCCCGCCGTCCTCCGGGCACGTGAGGAAGCGACCCCGCTCCAGCGCCTCGGGCAGCCCGAGGATGTAGCCGACGCGGTCATGCTGCTGCTCAGCCCGGAAGCGGAGTTCATCACGGGGCAGAAGCTGGTGGTCGACGGCGGCCAGAACATGTGGTTACAGCCGACTGCCCGGGGCGCCCTACCCTGTCCGTACGCGTACCAAGCGTGGATGCCCCGCCAGGTCCTAGACCGGGCGGGGCATCGTGTTAGACGGACTTCAGGCCAGAGGTCGTCGCGTGGTCTGGCATCATCGCCGCATGCTTGCGCTGCCGCTGCCCGTAACCGACGTCCGGGACGGCTGGGACTGGCTCGTCATCTGGTGCACAGTCGGTGCTTCGGTCCTCGCCTTGGTCGCTATCTTCTTCGCCGCTTACGCCATCCGCCGGACCAATCAGATCGCCCAGGAGGGCCAGCAGGCGATCGCGCAAGAGCGCCGGAACGTCTTTGAGCTGGGCCTGCCGGCCCGCCTGGTCGATATCTGCGGCCACAACGAGCCTGGATCTGTCGAGGTGGTGGCCGGGCTGCTCAGGATGCTCCCTTCCGGCGACCTGCCCGGCCTCAGGCGGGAGAACGAGCAAGGCCACATGGTGAGCGGCCCCCCCTCCACGCGCTCTTGGGGGAGTTCAACGAGGCAGTGGACCGGCGCCTGAGGAACGGCGCGCCGGCCGCGCCGAAGGGCCGCAAGCGAGGACAGTGAGCACCGACCCGGATCCCGGTGCCGTGGCCTGCCGTGACCGCCACCAGTTGCACCGGGTCGCCGACATCGGCGGCTGGCTTCACAGGACCGGCCCCCAGCACCTGGTCCCTGTCCGCCTCTGGTCGGAACAGGGCGGCATCTGGCGCAACCGGCACTGCGAGCTCACGCCAATGTGGCTGATTCCGGGCCGTACCCGTGAGCTGGGGGACGAGGATAGGGTCAACCTGCAGACGATCATCGATTGTGCATTCGAGTATCACGGCGAGTCACTGGCCAATAGCCGGCCGGGCCGAAGCGAAAGCTGCGCCAGTGCCGGCCGCTGGCGGCCACTAGCTGCCGGTTTGCCATATGTAGTCGCCGCTGCGGTCCTGGATCGTGACATTGACCGGGACCGTGGAGCCGTCGCCTGCCGTGGCGATGCACGTGAACTGGGAGCCGGGATTCAGCGGCGGGTTCTGCGGGCAGCTGACCGTTACCGCGACGCCCGACTTGGCCTTGATGCCGCTGGCGATCTGCGATTGGACTTGCGCCTGGTTGAAGGTCGCGCTGTCCGTCGTGACGGCGGCGATGACCGGCGAGGAGATCACGAGCACAAGCAGCCACGCGGTAATCGATCCGGCGAGCAGCCCCCAGTCGGCATTCGTGCGGCCGGGGCGCTTGATGGCCCTGGCCCACAGGTACGCCCACGGCACCAGCAGGCACCACCAGGCCAGCGCAGGATTAAGGTCCTCGCCTGCCGCCCCCAGCGCCCGGATGTCCCGAAAAGCCGCGAAGATCGCGAACAGGAAGGCGACCACCCCGCCGGCCAGCAGGCAGCCGACGACATTGTCATCAGGACTGGTGAGCACCGCGGCGAGGATGGCAATTCCCAGCTGCACCAGGGGCGCCGCGGCAACCGCCCACGGCCACGGCGGCGACTGCGCCGCCGTGCGGGCGGAAGGCTGAGCGGGCAGAGCCCAAGGCAGGTCCTGCGCATAGCCGCCGTCTTGCGGTGCCCCCGGTGCCCGGTGCCGCCCCGGATGATCCGCGTCCTGGCCGCCGGGGAACACGCCGGGATCCGGCGGCCTGAGTGCCTGCTCCGGCTGCGGAAGCGGCCGCGTCTGGGAACACCACTGGATACCGTCCCACCAGCGCAATGCCGGCGGCCCGTACGGATCCGGATACCACCCCGGAGGCGGTGCTGCAGGAGTGCCGTATCCAGGCGGCTGCTGATAGCTCATGGAATTCCCTCCCCGCGCGGCACGGACGGGCCGCGCTTTCCCGTTCACGAGACGCGGACATGGGGTCGATGGTGCACGAGAGGTGCGAACCTGACGCGGCCCTGTGACCCTTCCGTGCTATTCCTCAGCTGACGCCGTAAACGGCCTGGTTGCGCTGATGTGTCAGCTTGATATCTATCGCGCACCGATATTCCCTGTGAGCGTCCCCTGATGTGGGATAGCGGCCATACGCACCGCGCAGGGGAGGGAATCATGGGCGAGCAGCCACCATGGAATGCGTACGGCCAGCAGGATCCGAATCAATGGCCCGGTCAGCCCTACCAGAACCAGCCGACGTATCCGGCGCAGCAACCCTACGGGCAGCAGTCTTACCCCTAAGGGCAGCCGCCGCAGTACGTCCAACAGGATCCTGGCCAGTACCAGAGGCAGTCGCCCAACCAAGGCCAGCCGCCCTATCCTGGCCAGCAGCCCGGCTACGTCCCGCCGTCGGGTCACCGCGGGCAGCGGCCCTGGCCGGCCCGCCACAAGGTACTGACCGCCGTCATGACCGTCGCCGCCCTGTTCGTCGTGGCCGGCATCGCCAGCGCCGCGGCCGGCGGCACCCAGACTAAGACGGTCACCGAGCCGGGCCGACGGTAACGGTGACGCAGGCAGCTCCGACGGTGACTGTGACGCAGACGGCAACGAGGACCGTGACGCCGACTGCTAACGCGCAGGGGCAGGCCACGCAGATCAGCGCAGACGGCGTGTACGTCGTCGGGACCGACATCCCCGGCGGCACCTGGCACACCAGCGGCGGGACGCTACTTGTGCTTGTCGAGCATGCGCCAGCTGACGGCCAGCGCGAGCGCGAAGTTTGTGACGGCGTCGGTCAGCATTCCGTGGAGCTCCGGCGGCAGCCTGTATCCGAACCAGGGCAGCCATATGGCGTACAGCCACACAAGGACGAAGGCGGCCTTCTCCCCGTCGCTGAACGCGGCGAAGCCTCTCGGGCGGTCCTTCACCGTAGCTTGCCCGGACATGCCCATCGGGGCCAAGGCGAGGCTTCCCGTGGCCGTGATCGTGCCGACGCCGGTCAGAGAAGAGCGTCCGACCACCGTGGCGGGGAAGAGCATTGGGTGATTGACCGGCTGGCGGACTACCACGAGTTCCCGCATGGCAGCGTCTACGGCGCGAACCAGTCGCTGCTGGAAAGGCGGCACATGTCCGCCGCTCGTCTTGCCCTGGCGGGCATCGCGCACGATCCGCTCGGCGCCCTCGAAGAGCTGCGTGGCCAGCTCGGCCAGCCAGTCGGGCTCCTCGTTCTCGCTCATCACGTAGAAATCTAGCCGAATCACTGCTATGGGCGGGTGATGCTCGCCTGGCTGAAGTCGTGCAGGAGGAGCTGCACGCCGCCATCGACCAGCAGCCACCAGCCGACCGCGGTGACGATGGCCAGCAGCAGCAACACCGCGAACAGGGCGAGGTTCCTGAACCGGGGCCAGCGCTTGTCGTCGTCGAGCGCGAAGGCAATCAGCCGGATGATGCTGGTGATCACCCGGGTGATGGCGATGATCGCCGCCACGATTGCGGCGCTGACGCCGGTTCCAGCTGCGATGTGCGCGGGCACGAACTGCTACTCCCTGCCTGGTCCTTCACCACCTCCTCTGTGCCGGCCAGGCAGAAACGGAAGGACCGCAGGCTCACGCCGCCGACTTTCTATCTATCCGTTTCATTTCTGTTCGTGTCGCGCGCTAACGGCCTCGACCCGTTGGTGGCTTGCCCGCGGAACGCTGCACCGCCACACGCACTCGGCAGCTCGTTCGTCTCTGCCGTGCTCCGATTCTACAACCCGCCGGTTAGCGCGGCGCGCATATAGCCCTGGCCTTTGGGGAGCGCGGGTCCCTTGCTGCACCGGGCAACTGGCGGCCATTCGGCCCACTGCCTAGCTCCGGACGGCCAGGACGACGGTCAGGGCCACCAGAACGGCCGTCAGGCCGACGATCATCACCGCGGCGCGGTTCGCGGCCTTGCGCCCGAGGATCGTCTCAGCGGTCAGGGCCTCTATCGCGACCTTGAGCCGGCGCTGCATCTCCATCTGGTTCCGCGCGCTGGGGATGCTGGTGTCCGTGGCTATCAGCTCGATGTCGGAGACGTCGGCCAGCTGGCGGACACCGTCGACGTTCATGGCTTGGACGTCCCGGCGGAACTGCTCGTTCTTGGCTTTACGTGCCCGTAGCCAGGACTGGATCTTGCTGGTCAGCGGAGCATCGCTGTTGGCCACGGCCCGCCTCTACGGTTTCCAGCCGAGCGAGATGGCTATCCCGACGACCGCGGCGATGGCGGTGATGATGATGGCCAGGGAGACGACCACGCCCCGCTTCCGCAGCCGCGCCCACCAGCCCTCTTTCACCGGCTGGTCGGTTGCGTTGGTGATCGTGGCGTCCTGTCCGGCGGTAACGGCATCGTGGCCAGCCTGCACGGCCAGGCCGCCCACCACGCTGGAGTCCGCCCCGTTGGCGGTCTGACTGCCTACCACGCTGGAGTTCGGGCCGCTAGCGGTCTGGCTGCCGATTGCGCTGCCGTGTGCGCCGGACACGGTCACCGGCCCCGACGCGGGCCCGCCGTCGACCTTGACGTTCGTGCCGCCGTTAGTGGCGTGCTGGGTGCTGTAGTTGATCGTGGGGCGGTCCCCGGTGATCACGAACTGGACCGCCTGGTCGGCGGCCTGCTTGTCCGGCACCTCCTGGTCCTCCGGCGTCAGCGTGATCAGCTCGGCGACCAGTTCGGCCAAGGCGGTGCGGACACCGATGAGAAGGCCCCGGATCGCCGTGTTGGACACCGACCAGTACACCTCGGCGACGCGGCTACCTGGTTGCACGTTGTGCTCGTTCAGCATGTCCGCGATGAGGCTCGACCAGGGCGGGATGAGGCGATGCTCGTTCGTGCCCTGGTCGGCCATCGCTTCCAGCGCGCCGATCCCCTGACCGAGAATCGCGACCTCCAAGCCGCCCGTCTCATTGCTTAAGTTTTAACCTAATTTCGGGTCATTTCAGCACGTAGCGGGGCCTATTCGCGCATTTGCGCTGCTTCCCTGTGCAGTACGGCCGTTTCCCTCATGCTGGGTGTTGCGACACATCCACAGCGAGAAAGGAAACGGCCGTGCTGGATACCCTCCCACGAGCAGGCGGCCAGCTGCAAACGATCCTGGATTCCGCTTCCGTCCTGGCCGGGGCGGCGCCGCGGCCGCCGGATGCGGCGCAGGTCGCGGGCGCGATCGCGCGGTGCCGGGCCTGCCAGGGGCTGCGGGAGTTCCGGGCCCGGCTGTACGCGTGCCTGGCTGCCCGGCCGGATGCCCTGTTCGAGCTGGCCGATGCGATCTTGTGCGCGGATCACGCGGTGACCTCGCTGGTCCAGCTGTCGCTGGTGCCGGAGTTCCGCCGCGGTCATGGCGCGCTGTATGCCGCGCTGGCTGACGGGCGGATCGATGAGGAGAAGCTCGCCGCGCTGCTGACGGGGACGCTGCCGCAGCTTGTTGATGGCCAGCAGGGCCGCGCCTGGGCGGCTGAGCACGACACGATCGACTACGGCCTGCTCGAGCGGGCCCTGGCCGGACTGCCCGCGCAGGCGGCCGCGCAGGTGCGGGAGGCGTGCGCCCGCTGGAGGCGGCTGCGGTTCGCGATCGATGCCACGCCGTATCCCCGGCCGGACGCGGAGTGCTCACCGGGCCGGGAGCATGTCCATCATGACGCGTGCCGCTGCGACGGAACCCGCAAGACGGTCCCGGGCTGGGAGTACCAGTTCACCGCGGCGATCGGGCACCTGCGCACCGCCTGGGCCGCCCTGGTCGACGTCGAGCGCACCACCCAGGCCGGCCGCACCCGCCAGACGATCCGGCAGGTCAAGAACCTGCTGCGCCGCCTGCACGCGGCCGGCCACGGCGGCGCCGGCGCGCCGCTGGTCATCTTCGACGCCGGGTACAGCGCCGCCGCGCTGACCGCCGCCCTGGCCGGCTGCCCGGTCCACCTGCTCATCCGGCTGCCCGTCCGCAGCGTGTTCTACTACGACCCGGCCGCCTGGCCCGGCAAGCTGGGCCGCCCGGGCACGTGCGGGACGCGGGTGGCCTGCCACAAGGCCGGCGACCCGGACCAGTCCAACCCCGAGCCCGACGAGTCCCTCATCCTGCCCGCCACCTCGCGGTACGGCACCGTCCGCGTGGACGCCTGGCGGGGCGTGCACCCCCTGATCCACGGCGACCGCGGCTATTTCGCCGGCTGGGACGGCCGCCTGCCCGTCCTGCGCGGCACCTTGCTCCACGTCACCGTGGACCACCTGCCCGGCGGCCGCGAGCCCCTCAAGGCCATGTGGCTATGGCACGCCGGCCCCGCACCTTTGTCGCTGGACGAGCTGTGGCGCGCCTACCTGGCCCGTTTCGACGAAGAACACGCCTTCAAATTCACCAAGGGACACCTGGGGTTAACAGCCGCCAAGGTCCGCACCCCCGAGCAGGCCGACCGGTGGGTCCGCCTGGTCATGGCCGCGTACGCGCAGCTGCTGCTCGCCCGGCCGCTGGCCGCCGACCTGCGCCGTCCCTGGGAAAGAAGGCCCGACCCTGCCCGGCCCCTGCCCCCGGGACGGGTCCGCCGCGGGTTTCCCAACATCCGGTCCCGCCTGGGCACTCCCGCCCATGTCGCTAAACCCGCCCGGCCCGGCCCCGGACGCCCCAAAGCCTCCGCCAGCGGCCCGGCACCACGCCACCCAATCCCGGCGAAACGCCGCCAACCGGGCAAACAGGAAACCGAAAACAGCACTTGACAGGTTAAAACTTAAGCATTGAGGATGTCGCGGATCTGCTGGGGGAAAACGGAGTCGTCGAACCGCCGGGTGATGCCGTTGTAGCCGGCCAGGTTGGTGATCACCGCCATTACGGCAGCGGGAACGCGACGGTAGTCCGGAACTGAGTCGGCCCGTGCGTAGCCGTTCAGCTCCTCACGCGCCCAGGCCCGCATCTTTTCGGATCCGGCCCGCCCGCCGAGCACGATGCATTTTTGCAGCAGCGACGACAGCGTCACCTTGTCGTCAACCACGTCCGCCTCGATCTGCGCGAGCAGACCACTGCGCTTCTGAGCCATAGCAGGTATAAGCCCCGCATCCTGGGATGTCCGGAACCCGTCAGTGGCCTGCCCGCGGAACGCGGCGCCGCCACACGCACCAGGCAGCCATCGTGGCTGCTGCCTGGGCTGATTCTACAACCGCCGGTCGGCTCGGCCTGCGTACAGCGCACGCCCGGCCGCAGTGCCCGTGCTGCCCTGGACACCCGGGGCACATCCCGGGCACAAGATATGCACTAACGTGCCATACCGCGCCACGCTGAGCCGTGTAGAAAATGCCTGTAGAAACGGGGTGCGGGGCGAGGCGCGCAGGTGGCGCTAGACCATCTGAAAGTAGGTGGTGTAGTACTCGTGTGCGACCCGGGCGATGGGGCGCAGCGTGATCGGCTTGCGGCCGGAGACGGCCTGGAACGTCATCGGCTGCGCGGCCGTCCGGTGGATCGAGGCCATCTCGAGTTGCGGCGTCAGTGGGCCGGGGTCGCGAGCGTAGACGCCGCTGAGCACGACCGGGCCGTAGAGCAGCGCCTGCACGGTGGGGTGGTCGGGCGCCGGCCAGACGGCCAGCTCCATCGGCAGCGTGACCTGGAGCACGTCGCCGGTCCGCCAGCGCCGCCGCAGCGCGATCCAGCTGCTCGGGCTGGCCGGGGGCAGGCTGTCGACCGGGGCGCCGTTGAGCGAGACCAGCGGCTGCGACGCCACCCACTTCGGCACCCGGACCCGCAGCGTGAGGGTGGCCGCGCCGGATTGTACCGAGAGCCGGATCACCGGGTCGTCGGGGAACCCGGTGTCCTGCCTGAGGACCAGCTGGCCGAGCCGGACCTGGGACGGGATGAACAGGTTGACGTACAGGCCCGCCGCGTCGCGGCTGTAGATGCTGTCGGCGAACTTGGCCTGGGTCTCGAGCCCGGTGGCGGTGTCGCAGGTGAAGGTGTCCCAGTCGGTGGCGTAGATGTCGGGATTGCCCTGGGGGAAGTAGTTGAGCGGCTGGCGCTTGTAGGCGCCGGAGGACAGGCCGGTGTAGTAGCAGTTGAAGCCGTGCGGCGTGGTGGGGTCCTGCTCCCCCAGCATCTGGTTGAGCAGCGTC
>Ga0213881_10001156_pt1 | contig 13210 bp, 7 predicted proteins | sample BarmaccoBMER_R08_FD_160104 | JGI IMG/M metagenome (GOLD analysis project Ga0213881, IMG submission 160104) | Barbacenia macrantha exposed rock microbial communities from rupestrian grasslands, the National Park of Serra do Cipo, Brazil - ER_R08 ... | reverse complement strand
CCCGACATTGGGACCTCCTCAGTACTCTTTGCCGCCGCCACCGACCCGGACAGATTCCGCAGCATCGTCGTCGGCAGTGGCGGAGCCGCGGTACCGCTAGATGTCACCGGCGTTCTCAAGGAGTGGATCGACGCACCCGACCTGCAGCCCTACCGCCAGATCGGCGGGCGCAAAATCGTCGAGGCCACCCTGGACACCATCGCGGGCTACACCCCCTCAGACGAGATCCGCGAAGACTACATCTCGTGCTACGAAGGCGACCGCTTCGCCGACACCATCCCCTACGCCCAGAGCTACCGCGAATACCTTCCCGAACTCGCCGAGCTGCTGCCAAGCATCCACACACCGGTGCGGATCGTCGCCGGAGCCGACGACCAAGTGGTGCCCGCCTCCGACGCTGAGTTCCTGCATGAGCGACTGCCCAACGCCCAGGTCGATCTCATTGCCGGCGCGGGCCATTTCTGCTGGGAAGAAAAACCCGCTGAATACGCCGCGCTGCTCACCAGCTGGTGGGAGCGAGCCAACCCAGTCTCGAAAAGCTAAATCAACCAACCACACAACACGGAGAACGAACATGACGACCACCGACATCCGGACCGACATAGTGCTGGTCAAATCCGAGAAGACCGCCACCATCCACGCCCCGGTCGAGCGCGTCGACATCGCCGAGTGGCTACTGCACCTGCCCGACGCCGAGTACCAGCGCTGCGCACCGCCGGATCACCTCGCCGCCGGAACAACAACGACCGACGACGGCCGGCCGATGTCGATCAACGTCGAGGTGATCGGCGGCAGCCTCATGGTCCAGCACTACGTGGCCGAGGTACATGAACCCCACCACTGCCGGATGGTGTCGCTCAGCGACGTGCAGACACCAGGGGGCTGGACGCAGATCCAGGTGATCTGGGACCTCAGCGTCACCGCACTGGACTCGACCAGCTGCCGATACACCAACCAGGTCCTCAGCTACCCGACACCGGCATTCCTGGACATGCTCAAGGCCGCCGGGATCTCGTTCGACGACGCCGCGGCCGACCGCCAAGCCGCCACTGACGACCACAACCGCCGTGAGACAGCTCTCTATGCAGAAAGTCTCCAACGGAAGGCCCTGGCCCGCAATTAGATGTGCGTCGGGCACGCGGTCAACCACCTTTGCGACCAAAGGCGCTGGATAAGTCGAAAGCTGCTATGCCGCAGCGGATGCGCGCAAGCGATGGATGGGCGATCACGATTGCCGCCACGCTGAGAGTGAACCGCAACTTCGCCGAGGGCGGATAACGCCAGGTGACGTTAATGCACCGCAAATGGCATGCAATCGACCGAAACGGGGGCCACTTGCGACCGAACGCAACCGGGGCACAAAGTTGCACAAAGGCTGCCACTACCAGCGGGATGCGCACACAACCGGACGCAACCGGCAGCAGCCGAACCCGCCGGTTCTTAATCAGCGGGTCCGGGGTTCGAAACCCTGACGGCGCACCACCCCGCACCACTCCGCGGCCACCAGGCTAGTTGGCCGCACCGGATCACCCGTGTCGCGCACGCGCGCCGACCGGGTCCGCAGCGTGTGACTCCCACCGGCGTGGCGGCCGGGTCACCGGGAACCGACCGTGGATTCCGTCGATGAGCCGGTGCGCCTCGTAGAGTTCTCGGCGCAGGCTTGCCGCCTGACGCCGCACCACACTCTCGCTGCGGCCGCCGGTGCGGCGGGTTTTCTCCTCTGCTGCTTCCAGCTTCTCTGAGATCTCGTCGACGCGCGCATACAGGGAATGAAGAAGTTGGCGCGCCTGCGCTGTGTCGGCGTCTTCCACCATTCCCGCATCCTCGCATCACCGGCGGCACCGCGCGAACCCAAAGGTCCACCCGCCACGAAAGCGAAGGTGGCGACGCATCCGGATCAGCGAATAGACCTCGATCGCACTGACTTGTTGCGTTGCTCCTCGGCGTCGCGCCCCGCTACCTGCGTATTGTGAGCGTGTTCATTCCGCGGTAACCGGGTCACGCTCTTCCCGGAATGAAGTGCAGGTTGGCCTTGGTCTAGACATTTCGCTCTGCTAAAGTCCCGTTAGCTGAGCTCCCCCGCTACGGGATTGGCCCGTTGCCCGAGACGCGAATCGAGGTCTTAGCCGTATGTCGCTGACTGGCCGCTACCAGCCGGCGACAGGTCATGTCGACCAACCGGCGGTCCCGTGCATCTACTCCTGCAACCGGCTCGGCCGGCAGGCCACACTTGGCCGCAGCTGGGCGCTGGCGGACTGGTGGCGCCGCGCGACGCGGCGGTCCGCCGACCGCTGACGTCACCGATTGCGGATCCGTCGGATCACCAGCACCACGGTCACCGTGCCGACGCCGATCAGCGTGAACGTCACCGCGGGCTTCCGGACGAAGCTGATGACCCCGGCCGTGATGTCGTCGGCGATCCTGCGCGGATTCGCTCGCTCGGTCAGTTGGTCCACCGTGGCAGCCAGTTGGTCGCGGGCCGCGTCGATGTCCTTCTTGATGGCCTCGGGGTCTCGGTCCGCCACGGTGTCCTCCGCGTTTTCGGGGTTGCTACCTTGCCGCACTACCCTAGATCAGCCGCGCACCATCCCATGGCCCGGTAGACCAAGAAAGGGGACGATCAGATGACCAACCCCGCGCGACTGGAGGTGGGCGACAAAGCGCCATCCTTCAGCCTGCCCGACGCCGACGGCAACAAGGTGTCACTCGCCGACTACCGAGGCCGCAAACTGGTCGTCTACTTTTACCCCGCGGCCTCCACCCCGGGCTGCACGAAGGAAGCGTGCGATTTCCGCGACAATCTCACCGATCTCAACGACGCTGGCCTCGACGTCGTCGGGATCTCCCCGGACGCCCCGACCAAGCTGGCGAAGTTCCGGGATGCCGAGCGCCTGTCCTTTCCACTGCTCTCCGACCCGGACCGCAAGGTGCTGACGGCCTGGGGCGCGTACGGCGAGAAGAAGATGTACGGCAAGACCGTGCAGGGCGTGATCCGCTCGACGTTCGTCGTCGACGAGAAGGGCAGGATTGCGGTCGCGCAGTACAACGTCAAGGCAGCCGGGCACGTCGACAAACTGCGCCGTGACCTGTCAGTGTGACGTGAGGTTCGCCAGCAGTAGCGCCTCGGCGATCGCCGCACGTTCCAGCACCCCCAGGTGCAGGCTCTCATTGACGCTGTGTGCTTGCGTGGCAGGGTCTTCCACGCCGGTCGCCAGAATCTGTGCATCCGGGAACGCGTTTGCGAACGCGGCGATGAACGGGATGGATCCGCCCTGCCCCATGTCGACCGGGTCGCTGCCCCACGCCTGTCGGAAAGCTGCGCGGGCCGTGTCGTAGACCGGCCCGGTCGCATCGATGGCGTACGGCTGACCGACCTGCCCCGGTGTCACGGTGACACGGGCGCCCCACGGCGCGTGCCGCTGGAGGTGACGGGTCAGCGCGTCGAGGTGTGCGTTCGCGTCGCCGCCCGGCGCCACCCGCAGGCTGACCTTGGCGCGCGCCCGCGGTATCAGCGTGTTCGACGACGACGCGATCGACGTGGTGTCGATCCCGATCACGGTGATCGCCGGCTTGGCCCAAAGGCGTTGCGCGACCGTGCCAGTGCCGATCTCGCGCACACCGTCGAGCAGGCCGGACTCGGCGCGGACCCATTCCGGCGTGCGATCGACGTCAGCGGCGGTCGCCTCGTGCAGGCCCCGGACCGCGACGTTGCCCTGATCGTCGTGCAGGCTGGCCAAAAGCCGCGCCAGCACGCTGAGCGCGTCCGGCACCACGCCACCCCACATACCCGAGTGCAGGCCGTGGTCCAGCGTGGCGACCTCGACCACGCAGTCGGCGAGCCCGCGCAGCGACACGGTCAGCGCGGGCACCTCCGTACTCCAGTTGTCCGAGTCGGCGATGACGATCACGTCGGCGGCGAGCGTGTCCCGGTGGGCGGCCAGCAGCCGGCTCAGCGACGGTGAGCCCGACTCTTCCTCGCCTTCGACGAACACGGTCACACCAACCGGCGGCGTACCGCCATGGGCCCGAAACGCCGCCAGATGCGTTGCGATGCCGGCCTTGTCGTCAGCCGCCCCGCGACCGTACAGCCTGCCGTCGCGTACCGTCGGCTCGAACGGAGGCGACTCCCATTGCGCATGGTCACCCTCGGGTTGCACGTCGTGGTGGGCGTACAGCAGCACGGTCGGCGCGCCGGGTGGCGCCCGATGGCGTGCGATGACGGCGGGCGCGCCGCCCTCGGCGACGATTTGCACGTCATCGAACCCGGCGGCCGACAACAGCCTCGCCGTCGCCTGCGCGCTGCGCTGCACCTCGCTGCGCCGACTGGGGTCGGCCCACACCGACTCGATGCGCACCAGGTCTTCGAGGTCGCGCCGCACCGATGGCAACACCCCACGCACGGCTTCGACGAGATCGTTCACGCGCCCTACGCTAGGCGCCGAAACTCCGGTTCCGCACCTTACGTGTGGGACTCCAGCACCGCGACCGCCGCCGCCATGTCTCCGTCGTGTGTAAGCGACACGTGGATGGTCACGTCGGCGAGGTGTTCGGCGATCGCGCCGGTGAGCCGGACCCGCGGTCGCCCCCACATATCGGTGACGACCTCGATGTCGCGGTGAATGTCCTCCGGCAGCACCGGCCGATGGGCGAACCGCGATCCCGACCACGCCTTGATCACGGCTTCCTTTGCGGCCCACCGCGCCGCCAGGTGCCTGGCGGCGGAGGAGCTTTTGTCCGCCGCGTCGCGGCGCTCACCGGGCGTGAACGTCTGCGCGAACACCGTGCCGGGTCGGTCGACCTGCTCGGCGAAGTCGGGGACGTAGACCAGATCGATTCCCAACCCGACTATCGCCACGGCCGAAGGCTACCGCGCATACACGCCGTCTTCGCCGAGCCGCGACGACGGGTCGAGCAGCATCTCGGCCTCTAGGCGCTTCTCGGACGCGTTGTGGTCGAAGCGGCGATCCGCCGGCCGCAGGTATAGCGGCTTACCGCCGGCGATCGCCGACGCGAGCCTGCGCTGGCCGGCCAGCACGCGGCCCGCGGCGCGTTGCATGTACGACTCTCGCTCGACGGGTTCCAGCGCGGCCAGGAACGCCTGCGGGTGCACCAGCGCGATTAGGCCGGACACGTGCCCGAAGCCGAGGCTGGTCACCAGGCCGGCCTTGAGCGGCAGCTTCCCACCCAGCCGTAGGGTTTCCCGCGGCCACACGAAGTGGGCGGAGGAGGCCATCTCGTCGTCGACGCAGTCCAGACTGCGGTTGGGCGGAATCACCCCGTCGCGCAGGATCTGGCACAGCCCTAGCGTTTGGAACACCGCGGCGCCGCCCTTGGCGTGACCGGTCAGGCTCTTCTGCGACACCACGAACAGCGGCGCGCCGTCGGAGCGGCCGAGTGAGTCCGCGAGCCGCTCGTGCAGCTCGGTCTCGTTGGGGTCGTTGGCCAGCGTGGAGGTGTCGTGCTTGGAGATCACCGCGATGTCGTCGGCGCCCACACCCAGCCGCGCCAGCGACCGCGCCAGGACCGAATCACGACCGCCGCGCCCGGCGCCCAGCGCGCCGATGCCCGGGGCCGGGATCGACGTGTGCACCCCGTCGGCGAAGCTTTGCGCGTAGGCGACCACCGCGAGCACCGGCAGACCCATCTTCAGCGCCAGGTCGCCGCGGGCGAGCAGGATGGTGCCACCGCCCTGGGCTTCGACGAAGCCCAGCCGCCGCCGGTCGTTGGCGCGGGAGAACTTCGAGTCGCTGATGCCCTTGGCGCGCATCGTCTCGGTGTCGGCGGTGGCGGCCATGTCGCCGAACCCGATGATGGCCTCCAGCGTCAGGTCGTCGAAGCCACCGGTGACCACCAGCTCGGCCTTGCCCAGCCGGATCTTGTCGACGCCCTCCTCGACCGACACGGCCGCGGTGGCGCACGCGCCAACCGGGTGGATCATCGCGCCGTAGCTGCCGACATATGATTGAATCACATGCGCCGCAACGACATTCGGCAGCACCTCCTGCAGGATGTCGTTGGGCTTGTTCCGGCCCAGCAGGTTGCCGTGGTACATGGTCTGCATCGAAGTCATGCCGCCCATGCCGGTGCCCTGCGTGCTTGCCACCAGGCTGGGGTGCACCCAGCGCATCAGTTCGGCGGGGCTGAACCCGGCGGACAGGAACGCATCGACGGTGGCCACGATGTTCCACAGCGCCACCCGATCGATCGAGGTGGCCATGTCGGCGCTGATGCCCCACACGGTCGGGTCGAACCCGGTGGGGATCTGTGCGCCGACGGTGCGCGACAGCTTGGTCTTACGTGGCACCCGGATCTCGGTGCCGGCCTTGCGGGTGACCTGCCAGTCGGTGCTGTCGGGCACCGGGGTGGCGACGGTGTGCTCGGGATCGAACTGCACGAACGCCCGCGCGTCGGCCTCCGACGACACCACGAAGCTGAAATCTTTGTCCAGGAACACCGACACCAGCAGCGGCGAGGCGTGATCGGGGTCGATCGCGCCGTCGTCGACGAACTCGCGGATGCCGCACCGCTGCACGACGGTGTCGTGGTAGCGCTCGACCAGCTCCGACTCGTCGACCAGCTCACCGGTCTCGGTGTCGTACCAGCCGGGCTGCGGGTCGTCCTCCCACTTGATCAACCCGGTGGTCCAGGCCAGCTCCAGCACCCCGGCGGCCGACAGCTCGTTGTCGACCTCCATCTCGAAGCGGGTGCGCGACGAGCCGTACGGGCCGAGCTCCGCGCCGCCGACGATGACGACCAGCTCGGACGGGTCGACGTCGAGGTCCTGCCACGGCGGTGGCGGCGCCGGTGTGAATCCGCGCGGCGGGGACGGCAGCGCGGCTATGTAGGCCGCCGCGTCCGCCGAGCCACCCGCCGCGGACGAGCCACGCGCCGCGGACGAGCCACCCGCCTCCTCGCGCGCCTTGGCCGCCAGCGCGGCCATGTCGATCTCGACGTCGCCGAGCCCGCCGGTCAGGTCGGCCCGCAACGGTTCCCGAGCCGCCGCGACCTTCGACTCGATGTCGCACAGATCCAACAGCATCGACGCCATCTGCTCCGTGGAATAGGTCGTGACCCCCGCGTCTTGCACCGCGCTGACGATCGCGTCGTTGTGGCCCATCAGCCCGGTGCCGCGGGTCCAGCCGATCAGCGCGTGCGCCAGCGAAACCCGCTGCGCCCACGACGACTCGGCTTTCCACCTCGATACCACCGCGTCCAACGCCGACTTGGCTTCGCCGTACGCCCCGTCCCCGCCGAACATGCCGCGGTTGGGCGAGCCGGGCAGCACGACGTGCAGCCGCGACGCGATGTCGTGATCGGCGCCGATCGCCGAAAGCCCGCCGATGAGCCGTTGCACGGCCCACAGCAGCACCTTCATTTCCATCTCCGACCGCGAGCCGGCCTCGGACAGGTCGCCCGCCACCCGCGGCGCGGCGAATGGGAACAGCAGGGTGGGGTTCTGCGCGTCCTTGACGTGGATCGACTGGGGCCCAAGGGTTTCGGTCTGCTCACTGCCGACCCAGTCGACAAGCGCGTCGATGTCGGAGTAGGACGCCATGTTGGCCGGCACCACCCACAGCGTCGCGCCGAACCGGGCGCTGTCGCGGTACAGGGTGCGGTAGAACCCCAGCCGGTCGTCGTCGAGCTTGGAGGTGGTGGCGATCACCGTCGCCCCGCCGGCCAGCAGCTGGGCCACGACGGACGCGGCGATCGAACCCTTCGACGCCCCGGTGACCACGGCGATTTCCTCGCTGTAGCGGCCTTTACCCGGGTTCTCCGCGCCCGCGGCGATCCGGCCGAACAACGAGGCGTGGATGATGCGCCCGGCGGCCAGCGCCTTGCCCTGCCACCAGTCGGCTTGTGTCGCGACGACGTGGCCGGCGCCCTCGAAACGCTCGGACAGCCGCGGCCACCCGGCGTCGATTTCGTCGTCATCGGCCAGCCAGATCTTGACGAGATCTTCGCGGGCGCTGGCCCAGCGGTCGTCGAACACGACGGCCTTCTTGGCGTCGAACACCGGAGCCACCAGCCGCGGCCAGTCCGAGCCGAGTTCGGTGGTGACCAAGTCGATCAGCTCGGCGTCGGAGGCTGTCTGCGGTGTGGTCACCGAGATGTCCAGACCGAGCTGGCTCAGCACCAGACGCGCCGCGGATGCCAGCACGCCGTCGCGGCCGGTGATCTGCTCGGTGAACTCGCCCAGCGCCGCCGCATCGACGGTGCCGCCCCCGGCAGCAGCGGCAGTGGGCAGCGCGACCGGGATCCCGCGCCGCGCGGCCACCGCGGCCACCGCGGCGTCGATGACCTTGTCGGCGGCCGCGGCGTCGGCCAACGCCCCGTCATGCAGGCCGCCGAGGCTGCCGCCGCGCACACTGGTGCCTTCCCGAGTGCCGAGCGCGACCTCGACGGTGACGTGCTTGGCCCAGCCGTCGCCCAGCTCCCACGCCTTGCGCACCCGCTCACCGATGTAGGTGGGCCGCTTGCCCGACGGGCCCAGCGCCGTGCGCAGCTGGTCGTTGATCGTGTCACTGAGCACCGGACCGAACGGTTTGTATGTCCGGGCCAGCTTGCTCACCTGGGATTTCAGCGACACCAGGTCGGCCTCGCCGGCGCCGTCGATCGCGCCGAGGTTCAGTTCGGCGCCCAGGTCGACGAGCAGCTGGTTGCGCCGCGACGACGCGCCGTCGGTGATCGACTCGATCGAGTCCAGCGGCTCGATCTGGTCGATCCGCATCTTCGCCGACTGGGCGATCAGTGCCAAGGTCGCGTCGGCGGCGTCGAACGCAATGTCGTCGGGTCGCGCGCCACCGCCCACCGAGACCGCCGAGACCGCCGAGACCGCCGGGACCGCCGCGGCCCCCGAGACCGCCGGCGCTGCGGCCGCCACCCCCGGCTCAACGGCCGCCCCGGACTCAACCACTTCCTCCTCGGGCTCGGGCTCCGGATCGGTGTCGGTGGCGAACAGCACCGCGGCGTCGCGCTCGGAGTTGAGTACTTCCACTGTGCTGTGGGCGTATTCAGTCAGGTTGAGCGTGTTGGATGCCAGCCCCGCGACGGTCGGCGCCGACTTCACCCCGATCTCGACGAACCGCTCCACACCCAGCCCGCCGGCGGCCTCCTCGATGAACAGCAGGTCCTGTGTTTCGATCCAGCGCACCGGGCTGGCGAACTGCCAGGCCAGCAGCTCGATGACGACCTTGCGGCACAGCTCGCGCGGCTTCTCGTTACGCCAGGTGTCGTAGTCGGCGAGGATCTCGTCGAGCGGCTCGGCGGGCACCAGATCCCGGATCTCCTGGATGAAGTCGCGGTCCAGGGAGAACGGCCGCGGCACCAGGTTGGGGATGTAGCGCCCGATGATCAGCTCGGGATCCTTGTCGCGCGGCATCACCCGCTCCAGCGACCGGCGGAAGTCAGCGACTCCGACCCGCAGCACACTGGAGTGGAACGGCACGTCGATGCCGGGCACCAGGATGAATGAGCGGCGCCCGCCGGTGATTTCGCGCCGGCGTTCCACCTCGGCCTCCAGCGCCTCCAACCCACGGACCGTGCCGGCGACGGCGTACTGCGACCCGCGCAGGTTGTAGTTGACGATCTGCAGGAATTCCCCGGTGCGCGCCGAGATTTCGTCGATGAACGATCCGACGTCGGCATCGGCGAGGTCGATCTGCGACGGCCGGATCGCGGCCAGCCGGTAGTTGGACCGGCCCCTCTCGTCGCGCGGCACGATGTCGTGCATCTTGGAGCCGCGGTGGAACACCACCTCCAGCAGCGCCTCCAGTTCGTAGACCCCGCTGACGCAGGCCAGTGCGGTGTACTCGCCCACCGAGTGGCCGCAGGCGATCGCGCCCTCGACGAACGCGCCCTGTTCGCGCATCTCGGCGACCTGGGCGGCGGCGACGGTTGCCATCGCGACCTGGGTGAACTGGGTGAGGTACAGCACGCCCTCCGGATGCTGGTAGTGCACGCCGGATGCGATCAGGCTGGTCGGGTTGTCGCGCACCACATGCAACACCGAGAAGCCCAGTGTCTGGCGGGTGAACTTGTCGGCGGAGTCCCACACCTTGCGGGCGGCCTTGGAGCGGGCCCGCACCTCCATGCCCATGCCCTTGTGCTGTATGCCCTGGCCGGGGAACGCGTAGACGGTCTTGGGGGCTCCCAGCCGTGCGGTAGCCGCCATCACCAACTCCGAGCCCACGCGGGCCGCGACCTCCAAAACCTCGGCGCCGTGGTCGATCCCGACGCGGTCCACCCGGATGTCGACCTCCGCGCCCGGCTCGACCATGCCGAGGAAGCGCGCGGTCCAGCCCACCAGCCGGGCCGGCGGGCGGGCCTCCCCGTCGGTGGCCGTGACGACGTGCTGGGCGGCCGCCGACAGCCACATCCCGTGCACGATGGGGGCTTCCAGCCCGGCCAGCAGCGCCGCCGCCCGGTCGGTGTGGATCGGGTTGTGGTCGCCGGAGACCATGGCGAACGGCCGCATGTCGATCGGCGCGGTGATGGTGACGTCACGGCGGCGGCGGCGCGGCGTGTCGGTGGCGTTGTCCGACACCGCTCCCCCGGCGCGCGGCGGGTCGGTCAGCTCCGCCGCGCCGGTGCGCCCACGGATCGCGAAGCGTTCCGCTAGCGTCGCGAGCACCTGCCCGTCGGCGTCTGCGATCGTCACCGCGACCGGCACGACGCGGCCGACCTCGGTGTCGACGGCTTCCGAGGCCGTTGCGCTCACCAGCAATTCGGCACACTCCGCAGGCAGCGGACCCACTACTCGCGCCGCGTGGTCCAGGTGCACCAAGCTGAGCAGGCCCTCGACGACGGGAGATCCGTCCCCGGTGACCGCCGCACCGATCGCGGCGAACACGGCCGGCCAGCAGCGTCCGACGAGCGCGTCGGGCACCACCGACAGGCCCGGCGCCAGGGGCGCGCCGAGGGTGGCGGTGACGCCGGTGTGGTCGGCGACCTCTTCGGGGTTCCAGATGACGCTGACCTTGGCGGTGCGGTTGTGCACCGTCGGCAACGACTCGGGACCGTCGACGCCGCCGGCGATCGCCAGCACCGAACGCATCGCCGCGGCGGCGTCGTCCACCGACACCACCGGCGCGCCGCCGTCGCGGATCACATCGGTCAGGGTGAACCGGATATCGATCCAGGTGCCCGACAGCGGCACGCTCAGCACGACGGCGTCGTCGTCGACGACTTCGAGCCGCGCCCCGGTCGACGCGCTTGTGGCGCTCCGGTTTTCATTGACTTGCCACTCCGCGGGATCGGCGATGCGGTGCGCCGGGTTGGTCGCGGTGCGCCCGGCCCACAGCACGTCGGGCGCGTCCAGCACGACGGCCAGTGGGCCCGTGACGTCGCTGCGGCCCAACCGGCGCGACACGACCGGCACCGGCTCGGCACCCGACCCGAGCACCTCCGAGACCGCCGCAAGCTCGAAGCGGTCCAGCAACTCGCCCACCGGTTCGTCGACGCGGGTGATGCCGGCGACGGAGGCGGTGCCGGGGATGATGCAGACCTGGTCGGCGTCGTAGCGCGCGTCGTGGGCCTGCCACAGCGAGTCGCTGCGCCACCACCGCCGGACATCCTTGTCGATCACCGGCACGAAATTCACCGGCTTGCCCAGTGTCTTGCACAGCTGCACGAAGAACGCCACGTCGGCCGGATGCAGCTGCACGGTCTCGGCGTCCGGGTAACGAGCCAGCAGCGCGGCGATCGCGTCACCCGGCTGCTCCAAGAGCTGCGGATTCCGCAACAGGGTCTTGATCGGGCCGAAGTCGGCAGGATGCAGCCGCGCCTCGGCCCGCTTGAGCATCTCGGCGAACCGGTCCCGCCAGGTGTCGGCCAGCCACGGGCTGTGCGACGACGCGGTGTCGGCGGTGCTCGAGTCGTCGCCGATGGTCAGCTCGACGTATCGCTGCAACCACCGCAGGTACGTCATCTCGCCGACGTCGCCGAAATAGGGCTTGGCGGTGTTGGCCATCGCGGCGATCAGCTCGTCGCGGCGCGCCGCCACCGCCTCGGCGTCGCCGGCCACCTCGTCGAGCAGCCGCCCGCACCGAGAGGCCGTGTTGTCGATTTCGTGGATGTCGGCGCCGAGTTGGCTGCGGCTGGACGCCATCCCACCCTGGGCTTTTCCGGCGCTGATCCACCGGTCGGTGCCTTTGGTCGCCACCAGCATCCGCTTCACCGACGGCGACGTGGTCGATTCCTTGGTAGCCATCGCCGCGGTGCCGACCAGGATGCCGTCCACCGGCATCAGCGGGTAACCGAAACGCCGCGCCCAGCGCCCGGACAGGTACTCGGCCGCCCGCTCGGGCGTCCCGATGCCGCCGCCGACGCAGACGGTGATGTTGGACCGCGAACGCAGCTCGGAGTAGGTGGCCAGCAGCAGGTCGTCGATGTCCTCCCAGGAGTGGTGCCCGCCGGCGCGGCCGCCCTCGATGTGTGCGATCACCGGCTTGGTCGGCACCTCGGCGGCGATGCGGATCACCGAACGGATCTGCTCGACGGTGCCGGGCTTGAACACCACATGACTGATGCCGACGCCGTTGAGCTCTTCGATCAGCGCGACGGCGTCCTCGAGGTCTGGGATGCCGGCGCTGACCACCAGACCGTCGATCGGGGCGCCGGACTGGCGCGCCTTTTGCACCAGCCGCTTGCCGCCGACCTGCAGCTTCCACAGGTAGGGGTCGAGGAACAACGAATTGAACTGCACGGCACGGCCCGGCTCCAGCAGCCCCGTCAGCTCCTGGATGCGCGTGGTGAAAATGTCCTCGGTGACCTGACCGCCCCCGGCCAGCTCGGCCCAGTGTCCGGCGTTGGCCGCGGCGGCGACGATCTTGGCGTCGACGGTGGTCGGCGTCATGCCCGCGAGCAAGATCGGTGAGCGGCCGGTGAGCCGGGTGAACTTGGTCGACAGCTTCACCGAGCCGTCGGGTAGCCGGACGACCTCGGGCGCGTAGGTTGACCACGGCCGGGCGACCTCGGGGACCGCTCCGACGGTGAACAGGTTGCGCTGCCCGCCGCGGGTGGCGGCCGCGACGATGCCCACGCCCAGCCCGCGGATGACCGGCGCGGTGAGCCGGGTCAGGATGTCGCCCGGACCCAGGTCGAGGATCCACCGGGCGCCGGCCCGGTGCAGCCCGGTGATCTCGTCGACCCAGTCGACCTGGCGCACCAGGATGGCCTCGGTCATCTCCCGCGCGAGCGCGACGTCGAGGCA
>Ga0213881_10001155_pt1 | contig 13217 bp, 12 predicted proteins | sample BarmaccoBMER_R08_FD_160104 | JGI IMG/M metagenome (GOLD analysis project Ga0213881, IMG submission 160104) | Barbacenia macrantha exposed rock microbial communities from rupestrian grasslands, the National Park of Serra do Cipo, Brazil - ER_R08 ... | reverse complement strand
CAGCAGACGAGATCACCCCGAAACCGCTCGGCGAACTCCTCACCACCGCGCTCGCGGGTCAGAGTGCGAGTAAAGCCGCCATGGTGGAGCTGAGGGGAATCGAACCCCTGACCTTCTCGATGCGAACTCCCGGCACGGCGGTCAATAGAGGTTGTTTCCGCTCGTCACGGGCCGCTGGCGGATGCCTCGGGGCGGTGTTGGTCAGCCTCGTTGCTGTACTTCGCTGCTGTACCGCTGAGGACCGTACACGGGCCGGGACTAGTTGCGCGCGGGCGGCGCGGACCAGGCACGGGACCTGGTGTCGTGCCGGATAAGGAAGTGAGATCAGGGGCGCACCCGCCCCCCTGATGAAGGCGGCCGAGGGCTGGTGTTGCGAGCACCGGCCCCCGGCCTTGATCCCCAACCCTGAACTGGAGGGTGGAAACCCGATGCCAGACCCTACGCAGCTCAACCCGGACCGCCTGCGGGTGGCTCTCGATCACGGTGAGGTCGTGGAACTTGACGGCGGCACGCTGGTCCTCGACGGGCAGCAATCCCCCAGCGTGGTGCTGCGACTGGCGCCCTGGCGTGCCCGGTCGGTGGCCCGAGCACTGGAGGAGTGGTCGTCGCTGGCGCGGATTTTCAACCGCTCGACTCGGCCTCTGAACGAGCTGGAGCTGTCGCGGACACTGGAGTTGGCCGCCGCAGCGCTCGGTGACGGTGACCAACCGGTCTCTCGGTCGGCTCGCGGCTCGCGCGTGATCCACAACCGCCAACGCTTGGCCGCCGTAGCGGTCCTGGGTGAGCGTGAGTCGCAGCTGTCCGCGGTGCAGCGCCTGGCCTTGGTCGACGCCGCCGCATGGTGGCTCTCGGAACCCAACGGCGGCGAGGAACTCGCCTACGCGCTGCTGGCCGCAACCTGCTCGACGGAGGTCAGCACCGAACACGTCTACCTCATCCTGATCACCCCACCCGATCAACCAGACGATCACGGCGAGGGCACTTCCTCGTAGCTACTGGTCTCTGGACCCAACGCGCGGGTGAAGACGATCTGTAAATATCCGGCTGGCCTTCTGCGTGGGATCACCGGTGTCAAAGCTGGCTTGTAGGCTTGTTTGGGATCATCGCGCAGCGACGGAAGCGTTGGTGATTCCACGTGTGAACGGGCACGCGAGGGACACGAATCAAGGTCACCGTGCCGGCAGATTATTGTCTGCCGCAGGACGTGGTGGGGAGTGGGTATCCCGTCGCGTCGGCGAGCTTGCCTTAGAGCAGGTCATCAGGGTGGGGCGTCCAGGTGGAGCACCGCATGCGCTGAACGAGCTGGACACTACCCCCCAGTCCACTACGCCTCCGGCGCCGGCGTGAGGGGATACCCGCTCCCCTGGTGACCCACCAGTATCCGGGGCCGGTCCTGGAGCCATCCCGGAGCGAGACACCCCACCGGCGCCTGTGTTTGATCGTGAGCTTGGGAACCTCTAGTGCAGCCTTGGTCAAGGTTTTGACCTGCGGCCTGCTGTGGTCAGGGATGGCCTCGGTTGGTGCCCACCCCGCCCAGCCGCAGCAGTTCTCGCTGCTGGCCCCCATCCCGGAGATCTGCCCGCCCGGCGAGGGTACGGTCCTTCGAGAGCACAAAGACCCCAGCTCTAGAGCCGAGCTTTTAAGGGGAGTGATCCGACCGTCCATGGGGCCATCTTCCTCCACAATCTAGGCCAGCAACGTGGGTGGCAGCCTGCCAACGTTGCGCGGCAGGCCTTCTAGGCTAGAGTTTACGGCGTGCCTGCACAGAAGGACGTGACCAAGCCCGATGGCATCGAAGCGCAGCTCGATAAGGAAAGACGCAAAGTCGACGTCGCGACTTTGAATTTTTCAGTTCGGGAATTAGTTCGTATGATGTCCGATAGCGAACTACGGGTTGCCCCTGAGTATCAACGCAAGTTTAGGTGGACTGAAGCTGGCGAGTCATCATTCATAGAGTCAGTCTTTCTCGGCCTTCCCATTCCACCACTGTTCGTAGCCACCAACATTGGTTTTCAATGGGAAGTGGTCGATGGCCTACAGCGACTTTCTACGCTGATGCACTTCCTAGCCTCAAACCCCGAGGAACTTGCGATCATAAACCGAAACGCCAGTCTTCGCCTTAAGGGCCTTGAGAAGCTTAGTGCCCTGAATGGTATAGCATATGGAGAGCTTCCAAAGGCTGTACAAGTGTATTTTGGGCGTCAGCCGCTTCAGGTTGTCTCGCTAACAGATAAGAGTGACCTGCAGGTTCGATTTGATGTTTTTGAACGTCTAAACAAGGGTGCCGTTGCGTTAACAGCTCAGGAGGTGCGCGCCTGCGTGTTCCGCGGCGAGTTTAATCAGTTCTTAGAGCACCTAGCCGAGGATGAAAACTTTTTAAGACTATTAAAGCTCCAGGAGGCTCGTCAGTATGATGGCACCAAGGCCGAACAGGTGCTCAAATTTTTCGCATACAAGGATGGGCGTGCGAAATTTGACGGGCGAGTCGAACACTTCTTGAATTCGTACATGGAAGAAGCAGCGTCGAGATTCAACTATCAAGCGAATGAATCATTGTTTCATAGGGCAACCGCCAAGCTGTATCAGATCTGTGGTGGCCCTTTTGTGCGCTCAGACTACAATGTAACTCCGCTAGTCCAATTCGAAGCTTGCCTCGTAGCAATCGCCGAACTAATCGAATCAAATGAGCAAATTATCTACCCGAGCGAGAATTGGCAGGACGACCCGGAGCTGAAGCGTTCGAGTATGGGCGGAACTAACAACCGCACCGCTCTTCGGCGACGAATCGAGCGAGCAAAGGTGCTCTTTAGTGGCGCCACATGAACAATTAGTTGCGGATCTGCACGTGCATCTTAATCGCCTACTCACCCGTGTAGATCAGCTGCAAATTTTGCTTTCTCGGGATTTTCGTGTAAGCGATGAATCCGACCTACCAGGTTTCGTGGATCGTGAGCTCCGGGCGGCCGCAGCCGTGGGGTCGATCGCCGAGTTAGAGTCTCTCACAAAGAGCGCGATTCAGCTTACACACAACGAGCTTAATTCGTGCGGGTTGGTGCTTTGCGATATTTCGCCGACCGTCAGACAGCTTGCCGTTCATGATACGTTTGAGAGTCTCCGAAGTCTAATGGATCATGGCAGACTGTGGGAGAAACGGTATTTTGCTACGACACTAGAAACCTGCAATCAGCAAGTTTCGCTACCGATCACACTGCAAGGAGCACCGCAACCACCCCTTGACGGCCGCACACTTACACCCAAGCACTACCATCGATTGTGGCAGATTTATAACCTTCCAAAAACACCGTTTCCGGAGGTTTCGTGGGAGGGATCACTACAGAAGTTGGCGCTTCTGAGGAATGATATTGCTCATGGAAACCTACCAATTAGCGAGATATTCGCTCAGCCTGGGAGATCCGCGTCGGATGTCAGATACTACATCAACGATATTGGTCTTTTTTCGATCAACTTTACCGATTGCTGGGAGAGCTATCTCACTAATCGGGGATACCTAGCAGGGTAACCTGTAGCTTGCCCAAGCTCGCTACGTACCAAGACCCTGGCTACCGGCAGCGGGAACGACACCGCCAAGCTGTGGGATCTTAGCGCTCTCCGTCATCCCAGCCTGCTACATAGGTAGTGACCCGTACTGGCAACACAGGCGCAGTCTTCGGAAATCAGATCTCGACGATGCCGCCGCTTGGATCGGTGCCACCGCATGGCTCCCGATCACCGCAACGAGTGGAACCAATATCTGCCCGGCCTGACCTACCAGTCCCATGCCCCTGAGCAACCGGCACGCCGAAGACGGCGCCGATAAGATGGGTTACTTGATCTGGCCACCGCCTGCGACACCAACATTCGATATGAGCCATCCGCAACGGCGGTCGAGGCGCGAGCAACGTTAGGAAGCACAGGAACCTGACGCCAGAGCTAACTCTATCGGCTTGACCCCGTGATGGCGCGGCCGATGTGGCCCCGCGCGAGCACGGTTGCCAGGCCGCGCGCAGCAAGCGGAGCCGCGGACCGGCCGAGCAAGCGAGACAAAGCCCATGTCCGCGCCGCCGCAGGCGGCGTGCTTGATCCTATAAAGGACGAATTCGGCAATATCGGACGAACTCACGCCGACAACGAGGGACCGACTATTCACCACAACTCTGGAACCATAGTCACGCAGTTAGTCACTCAGTGAGGCTTATTCATGCGCGGCTCCAGAAGTGAAGTGCCTGCTATAACGGCTGAGATCGTTGTGCGAAAGGTGTCGATCGGTCGCCGGTAGTTGGTGTCTAGGATTCGCCAGGTCTTGAGGTGGGCGATAACCTGCTCAATTACTCATCGGTTCTTATTGACCTGGGTGTTGAATTCCTTCTCCCAGTCCAGCAGATCACGATGGGGTGGTTTCTTGATTGGCGTGATCATATTGTTGTCGACGTAGCCTTTTGTCCCCCACCCAGTTTCCGGCATCCATACCGGTGAGCACGGCCGCCTCGGCCAGGCAGTGACTGTCGTGCCTGTTGCCGTCGATGGGGTCGGAAATCCATGCCAGTCGCCCTGTGAGGGTGGCCGCGACGTGGACGTTCATGCCGGTGGTGTGGTGCTTGCCCGAGTACAGTTGCGGGTGGGGAGCCCATGACCAGCACGGCAGTCACGTCCCGTCGACCACGTACTGTGTCTTGTCGTCCAGGTCATCGGCGGTGGGGACGAACGGCCGGAGTGTGTTGTCCAGCAGCGGCGTGCCGGCTGATCGTGGACTGGGACACGCCGGATGCCTCTCCGATGTCCGCCTGAACCCGATGACGGCGCAAGTAGGCCAATGTGACTACCACCGCCTTGAACAATCCCAGAATCGGTGGCCAGGTAACCTTCTCGGACTCGGCGGCGACCTCGTTCGCGGCGCGCACCTGAGCGCACAACTCGTCCACTTGGTCTCTCATGAAGCCTGTTGTATGATACATGTTGGTCGGCTCGTTTCTGAGAATTGAGTGCAGTGACCCAATTCTTTCGAGAAACGAGCCGTCCGCCATGGAGGCGCGCCGAGAGTGAAGCAATCAACTACCGCGTGAATAACCGTCAGTGTATCAGAGGCCAATTCGGCAATATTTAGAGGCAATATTTAGAACTGGCCTCCGGCCTGCCCTAATGGTGTCGGGGTGGCGGGATTTGAACCCACGGCCTCTTCGTCCCGAACGCGCGCAGAGCGTGACAATCAGTGTCAACAAGTGCCGCCACGTGCTCGTGAGTCGCCCCGCCGGGTGCTCTGGTGGCATCCCGTGACGATGGGTTGCTGACTTTTTGCTGACTTCGTTCAGCCGGGCCGCAAGACCCGAACTGCAGAACTGCAGCTGCTGTGCCAGGCCGAAACGACATTAGAGCCGCCAGCGAGACTAGTTGCGCACGGGCGGTACAGACCAGGAGCGGGACCTGGTTTCCACCGGCTAAGCAACTGAAATCAGGGGCGCACCCGCTCCTGATGAGACGGCCGAGTGCTGGTGCTGCAACACCGGCCCACGGCCTTGACCCCCAACCCTCCGCAGAAGGGTGGAGACCTGATGCCAGACCCTACGCAATTCGACCGTTGCAGCGGCGTCCATCACAACTCGGCCCACACCTGGCTGGCTAACGACCTGCTGGATGTCACCGAAGATCGTGACACCTCGCGTGCTGGGTAAGTAACTTTCCAGGTAAACCATGGCCCATAATCCTGGATAGCTCGGTAGGGAGTGGACGGTCGCGCATGGGTATCCCACCAATCCTGACAAGTTGGAGGTTAGGAGCCGTAAAGAAATAAGTTACTTTCTTGGTGTAACCTCCAATCCCGTGGCCAGGGCTGATGCCGATGACTGCACTTTGGTTATTTCATTACGGCTCCATTGGTGGCGACTGGCCCCCGCAGCACCCCTTACCGCCAAGATCTGTGTAGGTCACTACCAAAGTACGCTCGTCGCGGCCAGCTCGTCACGGGTCACTGCTGCTAGCTGCGGCATTAGCAAAACCATGGACACTCACCAGCGCCGGTCGTCCTGGGTTATGGCGACCGCAGAGGTATGTGTCAGACCACTGGCCATGGCATGAGTCGCACTGGGGCCGTAGCACACAGCGGCCTAGCCCTAACGTCTGGTGGGACCTCAGCATCGGCGCACTGCCACTATGGAGGCCTTTCATCGTAGCTTGTGGATGACCAGTTCGGCACCTATAGGCCGTTTCTCCTGCGCACTGCGCCAACGGCGGCGTGATTTCGATTTCTTTAGTAACGACTGAGAGTGCTAGTGTGCAACAGGATTAACCGCCGGCGCGACGGATGTAAATGCTGGCTTCTTCAAGGTCGAGAAAGCGTTCATTCCTTTCACCAGGTGGACTTTTCCACGCGGGCGTGGTACCTCCTACTCCCAGCTTTTGCCTCCACTCTGCGTGGAGAGCAGAATTGCTGTGTACATTTTGAACAAAGGATACCCAGTAGCTCTTGGAGAGACCTAACTCCTTGGCTGCGGTTGCAAAGCGGCGTCCTGCGACCTTTACTTCTGGAGCTTGCTTTCCGTCCCACCCGGACAGGCCGCTGGTGATTGTAGGAACCGTCAATGTGAGCTCAGCGCTGAGTGCCCAGTCAACCCGTAACTCGACCTCGATGACACGAAGCCCGGACCTATCACAACCATAGATCCCGACTGCTTGGATGGCCTTTTCACTTACTCCGTGCACGATCTTATCGATATCCCCTTCGTTGATACCGCCATAAGTGAGCAGGTAACGGAACTGGTCCTGGATTGTCTCTAGCCTGGTCTCTGTCCAGGTGTAGGTATAGGTCTTAGGGCTCATCTCGTCTCTCCGCTAGACTCCTGTTCCTGGATGAAATTTTGGAGCGCAATCCGCTGCTCCGCCTGGACGCGCTTAGCAACCTGGAGCAGTTCCAACTCGGTGACTGGTCTCCGCGTGCCCTTGAAGCGACTTCTGTCAATTCTCCGCAAGAAATCGTGCATATCATGACCAGCCCACTTGAGGAGTCCGGACATTTCCTCATGGATCAGTTCCTGGTGGACCTGGGCGAAGAAGGACAGCGGCTCGTCTACGAAGTCATGGGCAAGCATATCTAATGCTTTCATGTCTGTAACTGTCCCCAGAATTCCCGCCGCCACGGCTCTGACCTCTAATGGGTTTGGACGCCAGGTAAAAGTGTTCATCCGGCCATGCCGCCGCAGTGGTGGATATAGGCGTGCTAAGTTATTGCCGGTAACAAAAATGGGCGCGCGCCTAGGGAAATTGCGGGCCTTGTCGATTGGCCGATCAGCCAGGTGCATGAGCTCCGCGAGTACCTGCTGATGGTTGACGGTGCCTGTATTCATCTCCCATTCACCGACGGTAGTGTCCACGTCATCAATGACGAGTGCAGCTGGGATCCCTTTGGCCACAGCCATAGACGCGGTGGCGTATCTGCGCGCGATGTGTTTTCCAGGCTCGCCTGCTAAGCCACTCTCTAAATCTGCAGCATTCAATCGGAGAATTTCGACATTGCATCGTTCCAGTGCGGCTGAAAGTTGAATGGATTTCCCGTCTCCGGAGCGTCCGAAAATGCCGAGAATCACCGGCCAGTGGGGGTTGTCACCATAACAGCTCACAAGATGAATATGGATCTGATGGAAAAATCGATCAAGTAGAATGACTTCAGTCACTTGTGCCCTCGCGTCCAAGTCGGGCCCGCATGATCTCTTCCTCGAACCCATCTAAGAATTTATTTAGCGCTTCGGATGCAACAGTCGGACTATTGCTCGCCTGTTCCTTTGGTGATCGTAGGCTCCGTCGTTGGTTAAGGCGCGCCTTCACAAGGGTATCGAAGTTTCCTATCGCATAGCCTATCATTTCCATTCGCTGATCGCTCGCTAAGACCGCGAGCTCCAAGAGGTCGTCGTCGTGTAGGATGAAAACCTCTCCTTGCGTAAGTGCAAGATATTTAATGAGTGCGATCACAGTCATTCGGATCCGCGTGACTTCGGTTTGCATTTGCGAGTGACTTGCCACCAGTCGGATTACCTGATCTTGAAGGTCTCTTACGGAGACTTTGTCACGCCGCCCATCCAGGAAGTTTTCGGTAAGCTTCTTAACTAATGAAGATAGCACAGCGAAGATAACCTTGGTGATGATCTTCTCCATGGTTCTCTCCTTAGACTTCCACTGGTTGCGGAGTAGTCTAGCTGGCATGAACGTCAATCGCTACCGACCCGGCGCAGTGGCGCGTAAAGATGACCCCATGTGGTCCTGCGGCTACTTTAAGCAGCAGTAATTGTGACCGCGCTGGTGGAAGTCGCCGAGGGATGGCCGTGGAAGATGCGACGATGCGACCGGGCTCGGTCCAAGCCAGGGTCTCGTGGGTAGCTGACCAATTTCGGTTGCCGCACGGTGCTTTTCAGTTGCCGTTTCGTTGTGATTTACACAGAGCGTGAGTCCGCATGGCGACAGAAGGACGACTGTAGCCGCACGTCAGCCACACTAGGCGGTAGCTGATCAATATTATGAAGCGAGTGGCTGCAAAAATTTCGTTCTCGGTCATAGGGCTCTTATCGTGCGCCGCCGCCGGGCCGGCCGCCCGCAGCGGAGCGAGGACCGGACGGTCCGGCAACCAGCGGCGGCGGCCGAAGGCCGTGCTTGACCCGAGAAAAGAAACTCCTCACAGCCCGCGCCTGGGTGATCACTCTGTGCGTATACGGCGGGGCTGGACAGGGTCAGTGTGGGGCGGGGGTCAGCTGGGGACTAGCGCGGTCGGGAGGTGGTGGACTAGGCAGCAGACCTTCTCCCGGGCTGGTGCCGTCGGTGGAATAGACGCGTGGTTGACGACGGTTGCGATCGTGAGTGCCAGCGGGCTTCGTGCCGGGGTGAGTCCCAAGCACGTTCGGCGATGCCGTTGGGGTTGGAGAAGGCGCTGCGTCTGTCGAGCCGGACGTTGGCTTGGTGGGACGGCCACCCTGTGTTCCGTAAGTTCGCCCGCGCGGTGTGGGCGGAGCTCGCCGAGATGGAACGGGCCGGTCGCCATCCCGTCGCCATCAACAGGATCCGGCACGTCCTGGTCAAGCGCCGGCCGACCTCGACGGGTTGGTGCCGGGGGTGTCCGTGCCGGAAATGGCGCGGCCCCGAGTTTCCCTGCTTCGTCTGGCACACGATTCATTGTGAGGCGCCCAGCTTTTTCCGGGTGCAACCGGAGCTCGGCCGCCCCCTGTCACCGCCCTAACCGAGACATCTCACGCCGTATCCACCACCCCCCAGTCGCCTTGCCCGGCGGTGCCGCCCCCCATGACCGCCGCCGGGCGAGGTACCCACCCCAGAAACAACACCATCACAGGAACGAGAGACCGTCTCACCAACGAGAAAGGTGATCATTGGTGGGTCCCATTGACCCGGAGTTCTTTGACGGCGAGCAGATGCGTGCCGCGCTCACCGCCAGAGATATCGGCACCGTCTACCGGCTGCTCGGGCGCCAGGGGGTGAGTCAACGCCGGATCGCCCAGGTGACGGGTCAGTCGCAGTCGGAGGTGTGCGAGATCCTCAAGGGCCGCCAGGTGTGCAACATCTGGGTGCTCGAACGCATCGCCGACGGGCTCGGCATACCCCGATCCCGGATAGGTCTGAGCTACGGTGAGCAGACACCGGGCACCCGAAAAGAAAAAGAAATGGACGACACCATGCAACGCCGCGTCCTGGTCGCCACCACCCTGGCCGCCGCGATGGGCGCGACGTGTGAGGGCCTGCCCGAGCTGGCCCTGCCCAGCGGCCACGTGCTGCCCTCACGACTGGGAATGACCCATGTGCGCACCGTACGGGCGGTCACCGAAGGGCTGCGCGGGCTGGGGCGCTACTACGGCGGACAAGCCGAGATGTTCCACGCAGCTGCCGGGATCTACACGCGGTGGATGCGGGTGCCCATGACCGATACCATCACCGCACAGCTCGGCGCCGCGCTGGCCGAGTTACATACGGAGGCGGGCTGGGCGTGCTACGACGCCGGGCTGGACGGGACCGGTCATTTCCTCCACGCCCAGCGCCTGGCCGGGCAGGCCCGAGACACCTATGGGATCGCTAACGCCGCCTGGCACGCCGGGATAGTACTGACCCGTACCGGACACCCCAACGACGCGCTCAAACTCCTCCAACTCGGGGCCTACCAGCTGCGCCCCCAGGCCGACGACCACCGGGGAGCGACCCTCACCGCGCGGCTTAGCCGGACATCTGCGGGCGCCTACGCCCGCATGGGTGGCGTCGATGAAGCGATCCGGTGCCTCGCCGAGGCGCGCGAGGGATGGGAGCCCCACGATGTCTTCGAGCGCGCTGACGCTGAGCTGGGCACAGCCATCATCCAGCGCGAGCTAGGCCAGCTCGACACCGCGCAACAGTTCGCCACCAGGGCGGCGCACACATACGGTGAGGACCACCGCCGAGGCCGCACCATGGCCGAACTCCTCCTCGCCGAGATCCACCTGCGAGCGGCGGAGCCCCGAGAATACACCCTGGCCCGTGAGGCCATCGAGAAGGCGAGCACCCTGCACTCCGTCGCCCTGCGACGGGAATGGCTGATCCCCCTGGTCACCGCCCTGGAAGCCCGACCCGGCACCGACAGCCAGGAACTAGTCCGAAAAGCCCGCCAGATCGCCACGACTCCGATTTAAGGATCTCACGTCCGCGCTTACTGGTGGCGGGTCAAATCGATTGTGTTAGCCCGCACCGTGAGGTATACCTTCGCGCTGTGGCGCGAGGGGCGGGAGAAGGGGAAGTAGCCAGGGTATTTATCAGCTATGCCAGTGTGGACATCACCACGGCCCAGCAGGTGTGCCGGTGGCTGGAGGGTGATGGCCACGAGGTGTTCCTGGCGCAGGATTTGAGGACGGGGATCGCCGCCGGGGAGCAGTGGCGTTCCCGGCTTGAGGAGCGGTTGCGCTGGGCTGACGCGGTAGTCTGCGTGATCACCTCGGCTGCGGTGGCCTCGCCGTGGTGTTCGCACGAGATCAGCAGTGCCCTGTCGCGGGGCAGCCAGCTGATTCCGGTCCTAGCGGAGGCGGGCGTCACCCATCCCCTGCTAGTCGATCTCCAGTACCTTGACCTGACCCGGAACCCGGCGGCGGGCCCCGCGAAGCTCGCTGAGGTGTTACGCCGGATCGGTGCCGCCGGAGGTCTCGGGTGGCCGGATGATCGATCCGCGTTCCCGGGGCTGCGCCCGTTCGATGTCACGCAACATCGGGCGTTCTTCGGCCGAACCCAGGAGACCGGGGAACTCGCTGAGCTGCTGCGATCGCCCACTGAACACGCCAAAGCCGCCTTGCTGCTCGTGGTAGGCCCCTCCGGGAGCGGCAAATCCTCGCTGGTCCGGGCTGGGCTGCTGCCGGTGATGGCTCAGGAGCCGGGTTGGGTGACACTGCCAACGATCCTGCCGGGTGCTGATCCGCTGGCGGCACTGGCCCGGGAACTGGCGGCCGCCGCCCGGCGCAGCAGTCTGGACTGGACGATCGATGACATTCATAACCAGTTCGCCCGGCGCGGTCTGGTAGGGCTGGCCGATGAGCTGCTGCTGGCCGCCCCTGGTGGTCCCGCGCGGCACCTGTTGATTGTGGTGGACCAGTTCGAAGAGCTGCTCACTCAGAGCGGCTCCACCGAGCGCGCTCGGTTCGCCGAGCTGCTGTGCCCGGCGCTGGCCGCTCCGGTGCACGTGGTGGGGACTGTGCGCCCGGAGTTCCTCGACCCACTGCTGAGCGACACCGCTCTGACCAGTCTGACCACGAGTCTTTACCCGCTGCGACCCCTGGCCCGCGAGGCGCTGCGCCTAGTGATCACAGGACCAGCCAGGCTGGTAGGCATCGACGTCGAGGATCACCTGGTGGCCCAACTGGTCGAGGACACCGGCACCGGAGAGGCCCTCCCGCTGCTGGCGTTCACCCTGGCCCAACTCGCCCAGGGAGTCCACCGCGGCGGTCAGCTGTCCACCGCACGCTACGACGAACTCGGCGGAGTGCAAGGTGCCCTGACCCGCCAAGCCGACCTGGCCCTCACGGAGGCGAGTGCGACCAGCGGCAGAGACCGAGCGGCAGTCCTTAGCGGGTTGTTGCGGGTGGTCACCGTGGATGAACAAAGTCGGCCCACCCGCTGGCGGGTTCCCCGCGCCGAGTTGCCGGAACCGGTAACCCGAGAACTGGACGTCTTTGTCGCGCGACGCTTGCTGAGCACCGACACCGACAACGGCACGGTGGTCATCGGAGTAGCTCACGAGGCATTCCTGTCCTTCTGGGCACCGCTGGCCCACGCAATCGACGCTAACGCCTCAGCGCTACGCGCCCGCCGCGCGGTCGAGCAAGCCGCCACCGAATGGACCACCCACGACCGCCCACCGGCCCGATTGTGGGAACGCGGGCAACTCGCCGCCGCCCTCGCCGACACCGGCGCCCACCTTCGCGCCGGCGAACTGATCACCGACCGGGTGGAACTCAGCCCCACCGCACGAACCTTCCTGCACACCAGCATCCGCCGGGACCGCCTCCGGCGAGGGCGCGCCATCACCGTACTCTCGGTCCTACTCGTCCTTGCCCTGGTCGCGGCTGGCTTCGCCGTGGCCCAGCAACGCAACGCGGAACAGCAACGCAACCTCGCGGTATCCCAGCGGGTCGCCGGCCAAGCCCTCGACCTCCGAACCACCGACCCGGCCCTAGCCGCGCAACTCGATATGGCCGCCTACCAACTTACTCCGACCCCTGAAGCTCACGGCAGCCTGCTCAGCATTGCCACCGCCCCCTACGCCACCCCACTGATCGGCCACACCGGCGACGTTATTTCGGCGGCCTTCAGTCCCGACGGACGCACCCTGGCCACCGGCAGCGGCGACGACACCACCCGGCTGTGGGACATCAGCGACCCTCACCATCCCAACCCGCTAGGCGTCCTTACCGGGCACACCAACGCCGTCTTCTCGGTGGCGTTCAGTCCCGACGGGCATACCCTGGCCACCGGCAGCGGCGACGACACCACCCGGCTGTGGGATATCAGTGACCTCCATCACCCCAACCCGCTGAGCACCCTGTCCGGCCACACCAACGCCGTCAGTTCGGTGGCATTCAGCCCCGACGGACGCACCCTGGCCACCGGCAGCGGCGACGACACCACCCGGCTGTGGGATATCAGTGACCTCCATCACCCCAACCCGCTGAGCACCCTGTCCGGCCACACCAACGCCGTCAGTTCGGTGGCATTCAGCCCCG
>Ga0213881_10001154_pt1 | contig 13233 bp, 14 predicted proteins | sample BarmaccoBMER_R08_FD_160104 | JGI IMG/M metagenome (GOLD analysis project Ga0213881, IMG submission 160104) | Barbacenia macrantha exposed rock microbial communities from rupestrian grasslands, the National Park of Serra do Cipo, Brazil - ER_R08 ... | reverse complement strand
CTCGCCAAAGGCGACCACGACGAGAAGCGTCTCACGTCGTGCGGGCGCCCGACACTGTTCGCGCGCACGGCGCTGCTGGGCGAGGACGGCAACCCGGTGCCGCGGGGCGACGTCGGCGAGATCTGTGTGAGCGGACCGCTTCTGGCCGGGGGCTACTGGAACTTGCCCGACGCGACCGCCGAGACCTTCAAGGACGGCTGGTTGCACACCGGCGACATGGCGCGGGAGGACGAAGACGGGTTCTGGTACATCGTCGACCGGGTCAAGGACATGATCGTCACCGGCGGGTTCAACGTCTTCCCGCGCGAAGTCGAGGATGTCATCGCCGAGCACTCCGCGGTCGCGCAGGTCTGCGTGATCGGCACGCCCGACGACAAGTGGGGTGAGGCGGTCACGGCCGTGGTGGTGCTGCGGCCGGACGCGGCTCGAGACGACGACGCCGTCGCCACGATGACCGCCGAGATCCAGGAGGCGGTGAAAGAACGCAAGGGCTCCGTGCAGTCGCCGAAGCGGGTGATCGTCGTCGACGCGCTGCCCGTCACCGCGCTCGGCAAACCGGACAAGAAGACGGTACGCGCGCAGTTCTGGGAGGGCGCCGGGCGCGCCGTGGGCTGAGTGTCATCCATCGGGATGCGTCCGGCGGTGGGCTGTTCGATCTCGTCGCACAGATTTACGTGTCGCGGAGGTGAGTACTGGGATGCGGGGCCCGCAGCGGGCGGGGCTGCCAGGTAGCGTCGCCGATATGTCGAACAGCGAACCCATCACGCCGCCCTGGTGGCTCAAACCCGCGAACAAGGTGTTCATCGCGCTGTCGCGGCTGGGCATCAGCTTCGGCGGTGAGAGCCCGATGGTGCTGACCGTGCGAGGGCGCAAGTCCGGCAAGCCTCGCTGCACGCCGATCACGCCGATGCAGTTCGACGGGAAACGCTATGTGGTGGGTTGCTTCCCGGGCGCGGACTGGGTGGCCAACGCCCGCGTCGCGGGCGAAGCCACGCTGCAGCGCGGCCGCCACACCGAACGGGTGCGGATGGTGGAGATGTCCGCCGAGGAGGCCAGGCCGCTGCTGCGGCTGTTCCCCGTCGAGGTCCCTACCGGGGTGAGCTTCATGAAGAACGCCGGCCTGGTGACAGACGGGCGGCCAGAGGAATTCGAAGCGCTGGCCGGCAGCTGCGCCGTGTTCCGCTTCGACCCGGTCCAACAGCCGTGAGCGCGAATCCTTTTGACGCGTCGAAGTGGAAGCCCGTGTCGGACTTGTCGGGCGGGTTCGCCGACCTGACCGACATCACCTACCACCGACACGTCGTCGACGGGGCGCCGCAGCCGACCGTGCGGGTGGCGTTCAACCGGCCGGAGGTGCGCAACGCGTTCCGGCCGCACACCGTCGACGAGCTGTACCGCGCGCTCGACCATGCCCGGATGTCACCGGACGTCGGGGTCGTGCTGCTCACCGGCAATGGGCCCAGCCCCAAGGACGGCGGCTGGGCGTTCTGCTCCGGCGGGGACCAGCGCATCCGCGGCCGCACCGGCTACCAGTACGCGTCCGGCGAGACCGCCGACACCATCGACCAGGCCCGCGCCGGGCGGCTGCACATCCTGGAGGTGCAGCGGTTGATCCGGTTCATGCCCAAGGTGGTGATCTGCTTGGTCAACGGGTGGGCCGCCGGCGGCGGGCACAGTCTGCACGTGGTGTGCGACCTGACCCTGGCGAGCCGCGAGCAGGCACGGTTCAAGCAGACCGACGCCGACGTCGGCAGCTTCGACGGCGGTTACGGCAGCGCCTATCTGGCCAAGCAGGTCGGCCAGAAACTCGCCCGCGAGATCTTCTTCCTCGGCCGGCCCTACACCGCCGAGGAGATGCACCGAATGGGTGCGGTCAACGACGTCGTCGACCACGTCGACCTCGAGAACGTCGGGCTGCAATGGGCGGCGGCGATCAACGGCAAGTCGCCGCAGGCGCAGCGCATGTTGAAGTTCGCGTTCAACCTGCTCGACGACGGGCTGGTCGGCCAGCAGCTGTTCGCCGGTGAGGCGACGCGGTTGGCGTACATGACCGACGAGGCCGTCGAGGGCCGCGATGCCTTCCTGCAAAAGCGCGAACCAGACTGGAGCCAATTCCCCCGTTATTTCTAAAAACCGGGACCCGCTCGTCAGGTGAGTCGCGCGTGTCACGATGAGACAGGCCGGAGAGGAACACAACATGAGGCGACAACGGGCCACCCGGCGCGACGTGCTGCTCGGCGCCGGCGCGCTGGGGGCGGGGGCGGCCCTGGCGGCGTGCGGCGGCGGCCAGAACTCGGCGCCGTCGACGAGTCAGCCCACCACCACATCGACGTCGGGGTCCGCGGCCGCGTCCGGCGGCGTCAACGTCGACCAGGTCCCGCTGGGCGGCGGCATCATCCTCACAGACCAGGATGTCGCGGTCACCCAGCCCCAGCCCGGCCAGTTCAAGGCGTTCAGCGCGACCTGCACGCACCAGGGCTGCATCGTGGGCAGCGTCACCGACGGCACGATCAACTGCCCGTGCCACGGCAGCAAGTTCAACATCACCGACGGCTCGGTCGTCAATGGCCCGGCCGCGCAGCCGTTGCCGGCGAAGACCGTGATGGTCACCGGCGACACACTGACGATCACGTAGCGTGCGCCCTCAGGTGCAGATGGGCCCAGGAGTTGTTGGCGTATCCCTTCGGATTCCACAGTGAGGCCGCCGACTCCGGCTGGGTGGCCCCGATCGTGTCCCACGCCCTGGCGGTGACGGACACCGGCCCGGGGTGCACGTCGACCGTGGCCGACCACAGCCGCCACGCCCAGCGGGCACGCTCGGGTCCAAGCTCGGCCAGCTGCCATGTGCACCCGCCATTGGCCGAGACGTCGACGCGCGCGATGCCGCGGTCGTCACCGGCGAACGCGTAGCCGCCGACGCGAAGCGGGCCGGCCGCGACGAGCGCACCCTCGTCCGGCATGAGGATGTCGCAGTTGAGTACGACCGACGACAACGAGATGCCCTCGCCGGGCGCAGCCGCGTCGGGGTCGGCGCCAGGCGGCAGGATCCGGTAGGCGCGGGCCTGAAAATAGTTGTCGGACGGCTCGGGTTGCACCGTGACCGCGGTGACCCATTTGACGCTGCGGGCACCGACGTAGCCGGGCACCACCACCCGCACGGGTCCGCCATGGATGCGCCGCAGCGGTTCGCCGTTCATCTCCCAGGCGAGCAGCACCTCGCCGGCCAAGGCCTTGGGCAGCGGGATGGAGGCGCCGTACGGCTGCGCGGGAGACGCCAGCTCCGAGACATCGGGCGCGCTGAACGCGACATGCCGCCCGCCGGATACCCCGGCCGCGGCGAGCACGTCGGCCAGCCGGGCGCCGCGCCATTGCGCGGTCGACGTCGCCGCCGGGCCCCACGGGTCCTCACCGTCGATCCGGCGAATCTCGTTGAATCCCGCGCGCCGGTTGCCCGCACATTGCAGTGTCGCGACCTCGGTATAACCGGGGAATCGCGCCGTCAGCTCGTCGAAGGTCAGTGAAAGCGGTTCGCGGACCAGGCCGCCGACCGTCAGCAGCCAGTCCTCGGTGGCGAGGTCGGGGATGGGGCCGTGATTGCGGCTGTAGAACGCCGCCACATCGGTGATGTCGCCGGCGGCCAGCGCACGGCGGGGCGGCTCGGCGTTGAACGGGGACCACTCGTGCACGATCATGTCCTCGCGCTTACCCCACAGCCGGTTCGGCTCCATAGCGTCGGTATACCCGTAACTAGACTGCTGACCCCGTGAGCAAAAACCCGCTGCGGCGACTGGGTGACGCGCTGACGCTGGCGAGCATGCGGCCGCCGCTGGCTCAGCAGCTTTACCTGCACCGGCCCGCGCGTGACGTCGTCGACCTGACCGGCAGACGGATCCTGCTGACCGGCGCGTCGTCGGGTATCGGCGAAAGCGCTGCCCAACTGTTAGCCCGGCGCGGCGCGAACGTCGTGGTGGCCGCGCGCCGTCAAGACCTCCTCGACGCACTGGCCGAGCGGATCACCGCGCGCGGCGGCTCGGCGCTGGCGTTGCCGTGCGACCTGTCCGACCTCGACGGGATCGACCGACTGGTCAAAACCGTCGAGGACCGCCTCGGCGGTGTCGACATCCTTATCAACAACGCCGGCAAGTCGATTCGCCGCCCGCTGACCGAATCGCTGGACCGGTGGCATGACGTCGAGCGGACGATGACACTGAACTACTATGCGCCGCTGCGACTGATCCGCGGCCTGGCGCCGGGCATGCTTTCGCGGCGCGACGGGCACATCATCAACGTCGCAACGTGGGGCGTGTTGAGCGAGGCATCGCCGCTGTTCGCCGTCTACAACGCGTCGAAAGCGGCGCTGAGCGCGGTCAGCCGGGTGATCGAGACGGAGTGGTCCGGGTGCGGGGTGCAATCCACGACGCTGTACTACCCCTTGGTGGCAACGCCGATGATCGCTCCGACGCAGGCCTATGCGGGGTTGCCCGCGCTGACCGCAGAGGAGGCGGCGGAGTGGATGGTCACGGCCGCGCGTCGACGCCCGGTACGGATCGCGCCGCGGATGGCGCTGTTCGGCAAGGCCCTCGACACCGTCAGCCCGGAATGGGTCAACGCGATCATGAAGCGGCAGGTCATTCAGCCGAGCCGCTGACAGCCGCCGTGATAGACACGAGCGCATGGAGATTCTGGCCAGCCGGTTTTTGATCCGGCCAGCGGACTACGAGCGGTCGCTGACCTTCTACCGCGACGGGATCGGGCTGGCTGTTTTCCGTGAATATGGTGCCGGCACAGTGTTTTTCGCGGGCCAGTCGCTTGTCGAGCTGGCCGGCCACGGCGGACCCGACGCCGGTGGGACGTTATGGCTGCAGGTGCGCGACATCTACGCCACTGCGCGGGAGTTGGCTCGGCGTGGTGTGCCGATCGCGCGGGAGGCGCGCCAGGAGAGCTGGGGCCTGCACGAGATGCATGTGCTGGACCCCGACGGGGTCAGGCTGATCTTCGTGCAGGTGCCGCCCGAGCACCCGCTGCGCCGGGATTCGCGGGGTTAACGTTGGGCGAACTGCGCTTAACAGGTTAGGGTTGGCAAGGGAATTCTTGCTGATCTGTTCGACATCGGTGTAGCGCTGCCGCAAGAATTTTCGGCGTGAACCTGCAGCTTTTCCTGATGATCGTCGTGGTGATCACCGCACTGGCGTTCGACTTCACGAACGGCTTCCACGACACCGGAAACGCGATGGCCACTTCGATTGCCAGTGGGGCATTGAAGCCGCGGGTGGCCGTTGCGCTGTCCGCCGTGCTGAACCTGGTCGGCGCGTTCCTGTCGACCGCGGTCGCGGCCACGATCGCAAAGGGACTGATCGATGCGCACCTGGTCAGCCTCGAGCTGGTCTTCGCGGGCCTCGTCGGCGGAATCGTGTGGAACCTGCTGACCTGGTTGCTCGGCATCCCGTCAAGCTCGTCGCATGCGCTGATCGGCGGCATCGTCGGCGCGATGATCGCCGCGGTCGGCGGCCACGGCGTGATCTGGCATGGGCTGGTGTCGGCCGTGATCCTTCCCGCGGTGCTGTCGCCATTCATCGCCGGCATAGTTGCCGCCGTCGGCACCTGGCTGGTGTACCGGGCCACGCGGGGAGTGCCGCGGGAGCGCACCAACACCGGTTTCCGGTACGGCCAGATCGGGTCGGCCTCGCTGGTTTCGCTCGCGCATGGCACCAACGACGCGCAGAAAACGATGGGCATCATCTTCATGGCACTGATCGCCTACGGCGCGGCCAGCAGCAGGCAGGCGATGCCACCGCTGTGGGTGATCTTCTCCTGCGCGACCGCCATCGCGCTGGGCACCTACGTCGGCGGCTGGCGGGTGATCCGCACCCTGGGCAAGGGGCTGGTGGAGATCGAGTCACCGCAGGGCATGGCGGCGGAAACGGCGTCGGCGGCGGTCATCCTGCTCTCCAGCCACTTCGGCTACGCTCTGTCCACCACTCATGTGGCGACCGGTTCCATCCTCGGCAGCGGGGTAGGCAAACCGGGCGCCGAGGTCCGCTGGGGCGTCGCCGGGCGAATGGCCACCGCATGGCTGATCACCCTGCCGTCGGCCGGATTGGTCGGTGCGATCACGTATTGGATCGTGCATGGCGTCGGCGGCTTTGCCGGTACGGCAATCGGTTTCGCGCTGCTGATCGCGGTGTCGAGCGCAATCTGGCTGCGGTCGCGCCGGACCCCGATCACCCACAAGAACGTCAACGCCGAGTGGGAGGGCGACCTGACGGCAGGCGTCGACGGCGGGGCTGCTCCGCCGTCGACGCCGACCGCGCCGGTGGCAGCTGGGCCGAGCCCTGACGGAGCGGTCCTGGAAAGGCAGGAGCAACCGTGAGCACATGGTTCAACTACATCGCCACGCTGAAGATCATCCTCTTCGGTCTGATCGTCGGCGCCGGGCTGCCTGCGCTGTTCGCGGTCGGCGTGCGGCTCAACGCCGAGGGCGTCGGGGTCGTGCGGCACGACGGGGAAGCTCGCCGCAATCCGTTGTTGCTGACGCTCGGCTGGGTGATCTTCGCGGTGGTGCTGGCGGTGGTGATCCTCGGTGTGCTCTACATCGCCAGCGACTTCATCGGCCACCACACCGGCTGGTACATCCTGGGAGCAAAGCGCGGTAAGTGATGACAGCGGGGGACACGGTGACACCTGGGTTGGGGACTTCAGGGTTGGGTGTGGCGCCTCTAGGCTTGGGCGTGTGACCCGGTTCCTCACTGCGATCATCAACTGGCTGCGGGCCGGATATCCCGAGGGAGTTCCGCCGACCGACTATTTCCCGATGCTGGCATTGCTGTCGCGTCGGCTCAGCACTGACGAGGTGAAGGCCGTCGCTCGCGAACTGATACGCCACGGCGACTTCGACAACATCGACATCGGGGTCGCCATCACCCAGATGACCGACGAACTGCCCAACCCGGCGGACATCGAGCGGGTGCGGGAGCGGCTGGCCGGCCACGGTTGGCCGCTTGACGGCCCTCGAGACAGCGAGGACGCCGGATAGCCACGCTGCGTTCCCTCGACGTTCCGGCGGGGCCGGACGTTCTTCGGGTGGTGCCGATGCTGGAGGCCATGCTGGCCGGCGATGTCGCGCTGCTGCCGGTGCCGGTGTTCGACTTGCGTGAAAAGGACATACTGGCAACGGCTTTGGGTGTCGGTTCCTGGATCGATGACGACGTGGCGGTGGTGGTGTCGACATCCGGGACGACCGGCACGCCCAAGGGTGCGCTGCTGACGAGTCAGGTGCTGACCTTCAGCGCTTCGGCGACGCATTCGCGCCTCGGCGGCCCGGGCCGGTGGCTGCTGGCGCTGCCGGCACATCACATCGCGGGGTTGCAGGTCCTGATCCGCAGCGTGCTGGCCGGCACGACGCCGGTGGTGATGGATGTGTCTCGGGGTTTCGACGTGTCGGCGCTGCCGGTTGCGCTCGCCGCGATGGGCGGGGGCCGACGTTACGCGTCGTTGGTGGCCGCGCAGCTGGTGAAGGCGCTGGAGGTGCCCGAAGCGGCGGCCGCGTTGGCGTCGTTGGACGCGGTGCTGGTCGGCGGTGGCCCGCTGCCGGCCTCGGTCGCCGCTGCGGCCAGGGCGGCGGGCATTCCGGTGGTGCGCACCTACGGGATGAGCGAAACCGCCGGCGGCTGCGTCTACGACGGCGTGCCGCTGGACGGCGTACGGGTGCGAATCGACGACGACCGGGTGGTCATCGGCGGCGCCACGCTGGCGAAGGGCTACCGCAGCCCGGTCGTGCCCGACCCGTTCGCCGAGCCCGGCTGGTTCCGCACCGACGACGCGGGCAGCATCGACGACCGCGGTGTGCTGCGGGTGCACGGCCGGCTCGACGAGGCGATCAGCACCGGCGGGCTGACCGTGCTGCCGCAGGTGGTGGAGGAGTCGCTGGCGAGACACCCGGCGGTGGCCCGGTGCGCGGTGTTCGGCATGGCTGATGACCGGCTGGGCCAACGGGTGGTGGCGGTGGTGGTGGCGGCGCCGGGTGCCAAGCCACCGACGCTCGAGGACCTGCGCGCTCATGTGGCGCGGTCGCTGGACGTGACCGCCGCGCCGCGCGAATTGCACATCATCGACGAATTGCCGCTGCGCGGGATCGGCAAGGTGGACCGACGGGCGCTGGCGGAACGTTTCGGGTCGTAGTGTGGCCCCTCTTCAGGCGAGGACGCATGTGGAGTGTGGTGACAGCACCGGTGCTCACTGCCGGGCTAGCCTGGGCGCATGCCTTTCCGCAACGCGGCCCACCGGAAGTGCATAGCCCGCACCGACATCGTTGACCTACTCACCGCCACCGTCTACGGCCTGGTGGTACTGGCTGTGTTCATCGCGCTAGACATGTGGTGGCTCTTCCCCATCCTGATTGGCGCGTTGCTGGCGGGCTACGCCGTCCGGGCACTGATGAGGGTGGCATGTCGGGATTCCTCAAAGGGCTTGGATACTTCGCCAAGCAAAGGACCGGGCAATCGTCGCGGCAAATCGTAGCTCAACGGTTGTAACGGTGCGCGAACGCGCGCCGGTTAGGGCTCGGGACGTAGCGTGGCAGATCTCACCGCAATTGGGGCGCGCTATTGACGGGACTCTTCAACAACCATTTTTGTCGCAATCTCCGTTGAAGTAGCGCTCGGGCCGCTACGCTGCCGCTGTGCAAACCGAAACCATTAGCCGACGCGGTTTCCTGGGCGTGGCCGGGGCCGCCGGATTGGTCGCGATGACTGCCGGCATCGCCGCCAAGGCGAAAGCTGTCCCGCCAGCCGCGGTGACCATCACCCATGCCTTCGGCCAAACCACCATCGCGGCCCCGCCCAAGCGCGTGGTCAGCGCCGGTTTCACCGAACAGGACGACCTACTGGCCGTCGGCGTGGTGCCTGTCGCGGTGACCAACTGGTTCGGCGATCAGCCGTCCGCCGTGTGGCCGTGGGCGCAGCCCAAACTCGGCGGGGCACAACCGGTCGTGCTCACGCTGTTCGACGGCGACAACCACTTCCAATACGACCGGATCAGCGAGCTGAACCCCGACCTCATCGTTGCGCTCAACTGCGGCGTGGACCAGGACAGCTACAACCGGCTATCGGCGATTGCTCCCACCATTCCGCAGACAGAGGGCGATGGTTGGTTCGGGCCCTGGAAGACCCAGGCCACCACCGTCGGGCAAGCGGTGTCCCAGGCCGGCCAGATGGGTTCATTAATCACGCAGGTAGACAAGGGATTTGCCGACGTGGCGAACAGTCATCCCGAGTTCAACGGCAAGAATGCTCTGCTGCTGCAGGGTACCTTCTGGCAGGACAGTGTGATCGCGTCATTACCCGGCTGGCAGACCGACTTCCTCACTCAGATGGGTTTGAAGATTGCCGACAGCATCAATGCATATGCGGTTGACCACCGCGCCTTCATTCCCCGCGCCCAGATTGTTCCGGTTCTCAACGCCGCCGATGTGTTGATCTGGACCACGGAAAGCGACGCCGACCAGGCCGCGCTGTTAGCGGATCCCTTTGTCCAACAGCTCAACGCGACCGCACAGAATCGCAATGTATTCACCGGCAAGAACCTCTCCGGCGCCATCGCGTTCTCGTCGCCGTTGAGCCTACCGGTGGTGGCCGGCCAGCTGCCGCCCATGCTGACCGCGGCGCTGAGATGAAGCCCGCGGTTATGACGGCACGGGCGCGCCTGGCATTCGCGGTATGTCTGGGTATCGGCGCCGGGATTGGGACGGCACCGACGGCGGTCGCCGACAGGCCGCAGCCAGTGCCGCTGTACGGGTCTTATGACAGCTTCCTGGATCACTCCCAGCAGACCTTCAACGGCCAGCCGCGCAGCTCCGAGCCCGCTACCCAGGCAGCCAGTTTCAGCACGACGTGTGGCGCGTCGGGCTGCGTCGCCCATTGGCTACGCCTGACCGAACTGGCGGACAACCCCAACGCACCGTCGTTATTCGACTACCAGTGGGTCAACGACCGCTGGACATCGTCCTCGGAGTATCCCTTCCACTGCGACGACGGCAGCACGGTCACCGCGACAAGAACGGATTTCTTGCTGCCGAACGGTGACGGAAGCTTCGCCGGCCAAAGGACTTTCACCGTCGACGCACCCGGATGTCGGGGAGACGGCGCGGGCACGTACTTCCTGCCGTTTACGTTGACGCCGACCTGATGGCACCGGTTATGTGTGGAGTCAACGGTGCGTGCGGCGTTGCTCGGGTCCGCTGCTGCGCAGAGGATCAGGGTTGGTTAGCAAGGCGCTCGGTCGGCGGCGGCCAGGTCGTGAACGCACATCGGACTAGCGCCACAGCGACCCTTTCCAGCCGTATCGTAAAGCGGTGATTTCGGTGTCGCAGGGGGTACGATCCCGCTGGATACTCGCCGCCATTTCAACGGCCTTGTTCTGCGTGCAGATCGATTACTTCGCGATGAACCTCGCATTGCCACGAATGGCATTCGATCTGGGCAGCAGCACGACGGACCTGCAGTGGGTGATCAGCATCTACATGCTGGCGTTGGGTGCATTCATGGTTCCCGCGGGCCGCATCGGCGACATCTTCGGCCGCCGTCGCGCGCTGCTCGCCGGAATCGCGCTATTCGGCGTGGCATCGGTTTGCTGCGCGGTGGCACCGTCCGCCGCCGTGGTGATCGCGTTCCGGGCTGTGCAAGGCCTGGGCGCCGCTTTGATCTTTCCGGTGTCCGTCAGTGTGCTGTCCAACACCATCCCCGCGGAGCGGTCCAGCCGGGCAATCGGATTGGCTTACGGCATAGCGGGATTGGGTAACGCCGCCGGTCCGCTAATAGGCGGGTTGCTCACCGAGACTCTAGGATGGCGCGCGGTGTTCTGGCTGCTGGTGCCATTGGCCGGGATCTCGTTTGTCGTCGGCATGAAAACCATTCCCGAAACCTCAGACGACACGGTGCCGCGGCGCCTGGATGTCAGCGGGCTGGCGCTGATCGCGGCGGGGATCGGGATGTTCACGCTGGCATTCGACCGAGCCCCGAGCTGGGGATGGCTGTCGGCCCGCACGGTGGGCACCTTCCTTGTCTCCCTTCTCGTGCTTGCCGCCTTCGTTGTTGTCGAAACGCGAGTGCGCTGGCCGCTGGTCGACATGTCGCTGCTACGTAATCCCAGGTTCACCGTTCTGGTCGTCGCAGGCACGATCGCGAACATCGCATACGTTGTGACCGTGTTCTTGTCGACGTTGAACCTGCAACAGGTACGTGGACTCGACCCACTCATGGCGGGCCTTGCTTTCCTCGGCCCATCAGGGGGTGCGGCGCTCGGCGGCGCGATATCGGGACGTCTCACATCGCGCTATTCACCCATGTCGGTCATGGGCGTCGGCTGCGCGATCGCTGCGGTGTCGCTGGCTGTGCTGACTGCGTCGGAGGATTGGGTGGTGTACTTGGTCGCGCTGACCGCCTGCGGGTTCACGATGGGCCTGGTCTACGCGTTCACCACCGTCGCGACTCAGGCGGTCGTCGCACCCGAGCGGGCCGGCGAAGCCGCCGGTGTCACCTTGACGTCGCTGGTGACACTGGCAGGCGTCGGGGTCGCGGTGTCAGGCACCGTGTTGGAGCTGCTGGCGCACCACGGCCTGAGCGCCGGTAGCGGGATCAAGGCCATCCTCGCCGTGATCGCCGCGCTGCTGCTTCCGGCCGGGCTGGCCGTACTTCGGAGCACACGCAGCAAGACAGCAGACCGCACGCGGCACGCGCAGTAACCGAACCCGGGCTGCTGATAGAGGAACTCAGCTCTTTCACCCCGAACGGCCGAGAACCATCCCAGCTTTGCGGACTCGATGTCGAACACGTTGAGCATCGTAGGAAGACCGCGGCACCCGGCATTTCGTCACTGAATCGTCAGCCACAGGCAGCGCTGGGCGATCCTAGGCTGGTGCCGTGAAGGTGCGCAGCGAAGCCGTGGCAGTGCCGCTCGCGGCGGCGCTGGTCGCGGCGGCGTTCGTGGTGCCGGACCTGCACCTGGGCATCGTCACACCCCTGATTCACGCCAACTCAGCGCGGATCTATGAATTCGCCAACACCGCGCCGATATTCGGCTGGTGGGACGCGCACGTCGGCTGGGGCACCCCAGCCGCGATTGCCATAGGCATTGCCGCGATCATCTGGGGGCAGCCAGTCGCGCGGCGGGTGCCGTGGCCGGCGCTGACGGCCCTCACCTGGGCCACGTCCTTGGCCTGGGCCTTTTCGCTGGCGATGGTTGACGGGTGGAACGGCGGCTTCGCTGGTCGCCTCACCGCAGCGCACGAGTATCTCCGTCAAGTGCCGACGATCACCGACATCCCCTACGCCGTGCGCAGTTTCGCCAGGCGCATCCCCGATTTCCAACACGACTCGTGGGTCACCCACGTCTCCGGGCATCCGCCGGGCGCGCTGCTGACGTTCGTCTGGCTCGACCGCATCGGCCTGGGCGGCGGCGCCTGGGCCGCCACCTTCTGCGTGCTGGTCGGAACGAGCGCATCCACCGCGGTCATCGTCGCGGTGCGGGCGCTCGACGACGAGGCCACCGCGCGCCGGGCCGCGCCGTTTGTCGCCCTGGCGCCGACGGTGATCTGGATAGCCGTCTCCGCGGACGGCTACTTCGCCGGCATCGCCGCATGGGGTATCGCGGCGCTCGCGCTGGCGGTCACCCGGACGGCGCGGCTATCGGTGCTGGCCGCCGCGCTCTGCGCCGGGTTGCTGCTGGGCTGGGCGATCTTTCTGAGTTACGGGCTGGTTCTGATGGCGCTACCGGCGTTCGCGGTGCTATTGGCCGCGCGGGAAGCCCGACCGGCGCTAATCGTGGCGGCAGCGGTGGCGGCGGTGGCGGCGGTGGCGGCCGTGGTGGCGATTTTCGCGCGCGCCGGCTTCTGGTGGTTCGACGGCTACACCCTTGTGCAGCGACGCTATTGGCAGGGCATCGCCGGCGACCGTCCGTTTGAGTACTGGAGCTGGGCCAACTTGGCGGCAGCGGTGTGCGCGATCGGGTTGGGCAGCGTCGCAGGTATCAGCAAGGCGTTCAACACCGCGGGAATCCGACACCGGTCCGGCCTGCACCTGCTGGTGGGGGCCGCGCTGACCGCGATCCTGTGTGCCGACCTCACCATGCTAAGCAAGGCCGAAACCGAACGTATCTGGCTGCCGTTCATGGTATGGCTGACGGCGGCACCCGCGCTGTTGCCGTGGTCTTCGCACCGCTGGTGGTTGGCATTCAACATCA
>Ga0213881_10001153_pt1 | contig 13236 bp, 15 predicted proteins | sample BarmaccoBMER_R08_FD_160104 | JGI IMG/M metagenome (GOLD analysis project Ga0213881, IMG submission 160104) | Barbacenia macrantha exposed rock microbial communities from rupestrian grasslands, the National Park of Serra do Cipo, Brazil - ER_R08 ... | reverse complement strand
CTCGCGAGTAGGTCATGATTCGGCTTCTAAGAACCTACTACTTCTACCACATCTCCCACTTATGCAAGAACTCTATTGTAATACAACCTTTCCCTTAATGTTCAAAGTGTTCAAACCTAAAGGGACGCTAAAATCATCAGATAAATATCAAACCAAAATTGAGTTAGCGACAGAAATCATTACGGAATTAATTAAAGAAGGATTTAATATTGAACTAGTGTTGGCGGATAGCTTATATGGTGAAAGCAGTCAATTCTTGAGTAAATTAGCTGAATACAAGTTAGATTATGTGGTGGCGATTAGAAGTAACCACGCAGTCTGGCTGCCGATTGGACAAAGCGATAGGGCAAATAAGTGGTGTGAATTTGAGCGAACATTTAGCAATCAAAAATCAGAGACTAGATACATTATAGAAATAGTTTATGGTAAAAAGAGAGCCGTGACCTACTGGGAAATAACAACTGACCCAGAAACCATGCTAGAGAATTCTACCACATTTGTTATGACAAATCTTCAGGGAAATTTGAAGAAGACTTTAGGGGATTTGTATGGATTGAGAACCTGGGTAGAATATGGCTTTCGGCAGTGCAAACAGGAATTGGTACCGATTTACGGTTGTGTTGCAAAAACTTGCTGAAGACAGAAAACTTCTTGAAGAAGAAATTAATTATGCAGCCACTCCAAAGATTTCAGCAATGAATTTTCTCCGTTCTCTAACGGCTCCTTTCCCAACATTTTCAATTTGCCATTTTCTCAACATGTGCATAATTTCATAGCCTCTGATCGTTCGCCTTGCAGTGTTGAATGACTTGAATTCTCTGCCTGGTTTGACCAACCATTTGATGAATCTATGGTCTTGTTCAATACGATTATTTAGGTACTTGTTCTGCCGCAGTTTCAATCCTTGTGACAGCTCTTCTTGCTCTTTTACTTCATCAATAGCTTTGGGGTACGCCGCATTCTTATCAACATTAATCACTCTCGGCTCTTGGTTATGAACTGCCTTCAACGCTTTGCGCAGGAACCGTTTAGCAGCTTCGGCATCTCGATGAGCCGTCAACATGTGACTTTACCTAAAGAGTGGCGGAAATTTTGAATCATATCTTGGCGCAGTAGGAACGCAATTACTGGCTTCTAGCCATAGAATTGATTAGCTTTGTGAAGCAAAGTTTGGCGCAGAGTTCAAATTGTGAAGCAAACTATGGCGTAGGGTACTTGATTTGTTGGTAGGTGCTCTCCAGACATGAAAACTCCTCGCTGTGCGTGAATAACTGCGACTCTAGTGCCAAACTATGGTTCAAACACGCCAAAGTATGGTTCATACTTAAAATTAGAGTTCAATTCCAATTTTTTTTTAAAGTTCCGGTTTAGCTGAGTAAAATCAGACTGGAATATTATCCGATTGTGGTAACTGAGCCAGAAATACTTGAATTGTGGGCTCTTTTTGCCACTAGAACTCAACTCTCTCTTTGTGAAGTATAGTTTGGCGCACTACCTTTTGAAGTAATGCTTGGCGCAGAGCGCCAAACTTTGATTCAAGTCACAATGAATATGATTCGTAAAGGTCAAGTTCAAGGTGTTAACAAAGGTGATGTGCAAGCATCAATAGAATTAGTGTCTCAACTTTTCGGAATTGCACAATAAGTAATAGGAATTGAGAAGCATTCTCTGTCCTCAAATCATTTTTGCGACACAACCAAATTTTGTTCAAGCTGGGCTTCTGGGTGGTGATTATTGCCTATGCTATACCGACAAAGATGGCATGTCCTTAACCTCATGGCATGTGTCATGTTGCTAGAAAACTAGCACTGTCTGTCAGGGAGGTAGCAGGGATACCAGGGTTGGTGTTTTCTAAGTTGTGGCTCTGATGTTTCCGGCGCTCCTCCATGAGCTGCAAAGGGGTAACACGCAAGTGCGGAGGCTTAATTCGAGTCATCTGGCTGTAGTAATCCCTCCCGCTCTAAAGCCTCAGCAATCACCCGTCTCAGCCAAGCTGCTTTGTTAGGCAAGCGATTGACCGACTGCTCGACTCGCTCTGGCAGTCGCACCTGTGTTGGCTTGGCTGCCAACGGCTCATTAGTATTATCTTGCCTGTGAAAGTGCTTCAGGTTTTGCTCGTTTGCCATACCCTTGAATCAATCACTAAAAGCAGTATAACACTGTATACAGTGAAAAACTATAAATCATTCAAATAAGAAAGTACTTGTTTGGCACAGGATACAGTGAGATAATTGTCTTAAATGCTCAAAGGGTTCACTTCGCTGAGGCAGCAAGAAGCACTTTTGCCAATAGAGAACTGCTACATTGATTCCACATCTGCCGTCACTTCGTAGTGTTTTTGGCGCTCAGGCATGGTTAAACGTATTAGAGCCACAAGTTTTCGAGAGTTTGAGCTGGCCACCTCAAATGGTTGCGTGTTTGGTAAATGGTTGAAACTCTATGTATATGTTGAGCTAGGAAAGCAGGGAGTATACAGAGAAATTGAGGGGGAAGAATCCTTCACGCAACGAAAGCTATTCAGAAACTGTACTGTCTACTATGCTGAAACACAATCTCAGATCGATGCTGAGAAATATACTTTTGTAACGGAGGAAGATATCCTTATTGTGTACTGGTAGCCGACTCAGTTGCATCAACTGCGCGAGGGCGGCGAGCTTTGAACTTGCGCAGTTGAATCAGCTCTCGATTTTCCTCAAGATATGCAGCTATTTGTTCATCTGGTAATGAAACCATTTCTCCAGTCTTCAGCAGTACTGTAGCAATAGCCATCAGAAAGCTCCGGTTGAAAAATCTCTCTACAACAAGCTTAATAGGTTTTTTTGTACCTGCCAACCGAGGAGAATCTGTACTCTTTAGAATGGTAAAAGAGTTATAGTTCGTCTGGAATTGAGTAAGGGTGAGAGTTGAAACTTCTCCTGATTGAGAGTGGTGGGAAGATTAAGAAGCTTAAAGCAATTCTGGGCTCGGAGTGGAATGTAAAAGCCACAATGGGTCACATTGTTGAGTTAGCCAATGATGGTGAGGATGCTTTAGGCTTCACCCTGGATAACGAACACAAACGCATAGACTGTCGCTACATTCCCAGAGGGACAAAGGGAAAGCAAATCCTTAAGGAATTACGAGAGGCTGTCAAACAAGCATCTCAAGTCTTGATTGCCACTGATGCTGACCGGGAAGGTGAAACCATAGGCTGGCATCTAGCACAGCAACTGCATTTGAAGAATCCCAAACGGGCTGTTTACACGGAAATTACCGAAAGAGCTGTGCGGCAAGCGCTCGCCCATCCACGCCCCCTTGACTTGAACCTGGTTGCTGCGGGTCGCTGTCGAGACACCCTGGATAAGTTAGTAGGTTACAAGGGTTCACCTCTGCTTTGGAAACTGGGCAATGGGGCCAAGTCAATGGGAAGAGTGCAGAGTGCCACTTTGCACATCCTCTGTGAGCAAGAACGCCAGATACGTGCTTTTGTGCCACAAGACTATTGGTCAATATTTGTAGATTACGAAGAGGGATTCCGGGCTTACTATGCCGGAGGTGGTGTAAGCCCAGATGTAGAAGAGGTAACCGACAAAGTGGATGATGCCTCAAACTTGAAGGAAAAGCAAGTGGAATCTGTGCGGGTGTTATCACAAGCACAAGCGGAGCAACTAGTAACCATAGCCCGAACGCATCCCCATAGAGTTGTTCAGATAGATAGTAAAGAAACAAGCCGGAAGCCGCCAGCGCCATTCACCACATCAAGTTTGCAGCAAGCAGCAGGTTCGCGTTTGAAGTATGGGTCAGAAAAGACGATGAAATTAGCACAGTCACTGTATGAGCAGGGGTATATCACCTACATGCGGACAGATTCAGTGGCTCTATCTGATGATTATTGCTCAAAGGCGCGGCAGTGGCTCCTTTCTCATGACCCGCCCAATGTGCCAGAGCGAGTGGCGACTCAAAGAAGCAAGGCAGGAGCGCAGGAAGCGCATGAGGCAATCAGACCCACAGACGTAGAGAATCTGCCTGATAGCTTGACAAGCAAACTCAACCAGGAGGAAGTTAAGCTCTACAGTTTGATCTGGGGGAGAGCGCTGGCATCGCAATGTCGTGCTGCCAGATTGCAGAAGACACGAATTGTGACTCAATCGGGGGAAGCCTTCTGGCAAGCACGAGGTCAAGTCGTCACGTTTCGGGGCTATACAATTTATTGGAATGATATTGCTGGCAACGCTGAGTTGCCTGTTGTCCAGCAGGGGCAGCAGCTGAGATGCCAGAGTGCAGAGGCTCAGAAGAAACAGACCCAACCGCCACCGCGTTATACAGAACCTAAGCTAGTGCAGACGATGGAGAAGCTGGGTATCGGAAGACCCTCAACTTATGCACCCACCTGTAAGGTCTTGCGTGAGCGCGATTATGCCAGCTTGCATCAGGGGCATTTGCAGCCGACCCAATTAGGGATGGAAGTTGATGAGTTTTTGCTACGGGTCTTACCGAAAATGGTAGAACCGGAGTTTACGGCCGAGATGGAAGGGCAGTTGGATGCGATCGCATCAGGAAAAGAACAATGGGAGCCTTACCTGATCGACTGGAACCAGACTTACTTGGCTCCAGCGCTAGCAGCAGCATATCGAACACTTGGAAGCAATCAAGGGGTGAAGCCAGGGAATCCTAAGCAGGCAGAGCTGACGGAGATCCACTGTCCTAAGTGTGAGTGGTTAATGCAAAAGATACTGTGTCGCTCAAAGAAGCTGAAGGCAGATCATTTTCTCAAGTGTGCTAATAAAGACTGTGGAACAGCAATGTTTTGGTCAGAGCAGCAGCAGGTTTATGAATTGCCTTATTCGGAACGCACAGGCAATACCGCTGCCTCAAATCGGACTCGCTTGTCTTCCCAAAGCCCAGCAACGGAAGCCTCAGCAACAGTTGCTAGTTCATCTCAACCATCAAGTCAGAATCAGAGTTCTTCCCAGACAGTTGCTACATCCTCAAAGTTGACAAACTATCCTTGTCCAGTGTGTGGTCAACCCTTGGAATTATACGAATACAACAAGCAGGGAGAGCCAAAACAGATGTTGCGCTGCTCTGATGCTGTTAAACGGCAAGAGGACGACCACAAGCAGGTAGCGTTTTTCAGAGCTAAAGGAGTGTTTTGGTCACCTACCTACGGTGAAATTGGACAAGCAGATGACTCTCAAAAGGTTAGAGCCACAGCTAAAAACAAATTAGCTCCAGCGCCCAATCACCAGACAAAGAACCAATCAATATCTAACCAAAGAGTCAGCAGGAGGTCAAATCAAAAGTCAACTCATGCTGCTGCTGAGTCACCAACAGATGGACCTCGTTTATGTCCAGTATGTGGTCAACCATTGGAGTTGTATGAGTATAGTAAGGGAAACGAACGCAAACAGATGCTGCGGTGTTCCGATGCTCAAGCCCGAAGACAAGAAGACCATAAAGATGTGGCGTTTTTTGCCGCTCGTGGTGTGTTCTGGTCACCGAAATATGGGGAAATTTGTTAACGAGGCTCTTGACGCAGTTAATAATAGTCTTAATAGGACTAACTAACCTAGTGGCGGCGATAAACTAAAAAAGGGTTTTCTTCCCCTTCGGCAAATGAAAAACTCGATTCGATGAGGGAAGCGCGGTTGAGTTGCTTGAGTTCTTGTTCTAGCACAGCATAACTGAGCCCAGTTTCGTCCTTCAGATGACCTAAAGAGACTTCTCCCCCTAAACGGGAAATTGTCTCCAAGATTTCTTGCCCGATAGTCCCTAGTGCAAGTGCCGTCTGAGATGCGGGGGAAGTAGAGGAATGAGAGCGACTCCAATCAAAGAAAGACATAATGCTTGAGAGCAACTCCAGTTTTAAGACTCATCACCAAGTTTACAACTTGTAGCCTCAACCAATTGTTTTGTCAGTATAACTTGTGACAAAATCCTATTTGATAATGGAGTTTTGACGAGATCCTAAGTCAAGCTACAGATAGTTGCTTACTACGCAAATTTCTGGCAAAAAAACACCACCTGTGAGATTAGTCAAAACTCCAATCGACAACATCATCCTTAATTAAAATGCTCGACAAAATGTTTCTAGGCGTTAACAACAAAGCCTGCTGGTTGAGGAGATAAAAATCTCCTTCAAGGGCGTAAGCCCCACCCACTAGAAAGTCTACCGATTGCTGTGCTTGCTCTGGTGTCATCAGCGTCAGGTTTAAGACCACAGCCTGAGACCTTTGTAAGGCTTGAATGCAAGGTGGTACTTCCGCTAAGTCACGGGGTTTGATGATTAGCAGTTCCGTCGTCTGATTGATAGCTGTCGGCAACCTGACTAAATTGCTGTTCATTAATTCCACTCTTACTGCTGATAACTCATAACTTTGTTTGCCAAAAATCTCACTTTTTTTGTCTGAACAAAATATAACACAGAAGCCAGAACGCTAATCTTGAGAAAAGTTGATAGAGCAAATAAGTTGCTGCTTTTATCAGTCCTGTAAGCTGGTCAAAGTTAGTGTGAAATCAGCCTGGTTAAGTCTGAACATGAGTCAAAAAGTTTCTGTCAAATGTCAGCAACACTCCATACTTGCGACTTGCACTCTGGTAAGGCGCGACTTGTTAATGACTCGCTCTGGTCTAGAGCGGATTTTGCCGTTGTTCTCATCCCATCTGATTGAAGGATGGTTATTGGCTTAGCCGCCTTCCCAGTCACAATCATCCGGCTCCTCTGCTGCCCCAAAATTCTTGCTCTTTGAATCCCGAACCTGATTGTCGGTTGTCGCACGATATTCCAGGCAGTAACCCGCAGGATCAACTACTCGCTCTGCTAGGGGACTATCCAGGCACAGGCAGCGACTTGTCCTCAACTCAAAGTCCTGACAATTGGCACAGCAATTCCCTCCCCCAGCAACTGCTGCCTCAATTGCCAACGGCAGCTCATCTACTGGACTCAACTTGAGACAAAGACCGTCCCATCGAGCTTGCATCACTCCTGTGCCTGCTAACATCCGCCAGCGTGGGTCTTGTGCCACCACAGACTCTGGAATCCGAATCCATGCCCCTTCCACTTCTGCCATCACTTCTACCTCAAACTCTTGTGGTGAGTTGAGCCGAGCTATCTGTTTAACGCTGACACCTTTTGGTGCTACCCCAAATGCAATCGGCTCTCCTACACGAGCAATGTGGATGTAGTGCTTTGACCTCAAATCTCCAGCACGAGATAATTGATGCAGGGCTTCGAGGGAACCGTGAATCAGAACTAAGTGTTTGGGGTTGACCCTGGCAATCACTTGCGTCAGTCCCACCTTATCAGCATGAGCGCTGAGGTTGAACCGCTGAATCTGCGCTCTGACAGTAACTTGACTACCATCTAGCTCAATCGTGTCACCTGTCTGTAGCTGTTGCAATAGACGACCTGGGCTCTCTTCATCGGTATAGCCACTGATGAAGATGGCGGCATTCTCCCTCTCCAGTAGAGTTTTGGCATAATAGACGCTAGCACCGCCACTGAGCATCCCGGAAGAAGCGATAATCACACTCGGTTGTGCCATGGCTAAAGGTCGTTCTCTTGGGTGAGCAATCGGGATAATTTTGGGAGTTGATGTATCATCAAAGAATGGCTCTCTATGGCTGTTTTGGACCAGATTCTGCACAGCAGGTGGTAACAGTTCCAGGTTTGACCTGAAGGTATCTGTCACCGCTCTGACCAGTCCATCAACGTAGATGGGAATTGAGAGTTTATGAAACTCCATCGAGGTGCGGAGTGCTAACAGGATCTCCTGCGCTCGTCCCAGGGCAAAAGCTGGGATGAGGACGTTACCACCTGCTTGCACAACTGTAGCGATTGCCTTGAGCAGTGCTGTCTCCTGAAGTTGACGCGCTGGATGAGTGTCAGCGCCATAGGTGGCTTCCGTAATCAACATCTGAACCTGGGGCAACTCAGCGAGTCGCAGACCTGTTGTTGTACGTGAAGAGGTGGTATTGTAGTCCCCAGTGTAGAGCAGACTACTTGAGCTGTAGCGCAGATAAATGCAAGCGGCACCCACGATATGACCTGCATTGATGAATCGTACTATTAGCCCCGGTAGTGGTTCAAAGTCCTGACCCATGGGCTCAGTTTCTAAACGGAAGAGAGTGCGCTCCAGGTCAGATTCATCGAACAGCGGCGACGAGTCCTCGTTGGCTTGCTGCACCTTGAGACAGTCCTGCAACATGATATGGGCAATCTCGCGGGTGCCGGGAGTGCAAATCATCCTGACTCCCGGCCAACGGTTATGAAATACAGGCACTGCCCCAATATGGTCCAGGTGAGCATGGGAGATTAACAGCAGGTCAGGATTTTGCAAGTACTCAAGCGCTGGTAATGGCTTATCGCCTTTAGGTCTGGTGCCGCAGTCCAGGACAACCTCATAGGGTCCAATCTCAACCCGGAAACAAGAAGCACCAATGCCCATTGCTGCTCCTAAAGGCGTGACCACCAACCACTCATGGTCTTGAAGGGGCATTATGATCGGACTTGACTCTGGAGGGCGTTGCAGGTTAAGCAGTTGCTTTAGAGAGAAATGGAATTGTTTTAAACCGCAGGTAGTGCATGAGTAAACGGACTGAACATCTCAACATTTCTACCGATTTGGAGTAACACAACGTAGCACGATGTAATCGAGCTAGATAGTGTCGCAACCGTGTATTTTCTCCTTCTACCCGTATCATTTTGGTCTTTTTCATTACGAAATGCTTCGCTGGATCAATGAAGTTAGCATAAACGCAATATCCATCAGTCATATACCATTTACTACCCCAGTTTTCTACTCTCTCCCATAATTTTGAGAAGGTTTTACCACTTCTATCCCCAACTGTTATGGCTAGAATTCCCGGTTGGTAGTGATTGAGCGCTGTCCAGAGCCAAACCTTCTTCTTTTTGCTGCCCACAAAGGTTTGGAGTTCATCAAGTTCTGCAACTTCGGGTGGCTCAGCTTCCTCATCTTCAGGAAGTTGAACCTCAGCTTCTCGAACCCAGTCGATAATTGTCGTGTGATGGATTTCCGTGACTCGTTCAATGGCACGGAAGCCCATACCGTTCAGATACATTTTGATGCACAACTGTTTAATTTCAGTCGGGTAACCTCTTTGTGTGAATGATGCTCTCCAAATGCGACTGCACTCATTGCATTTAAATCTTTGTTTTCCATCTTGATGACCAAACTTGCGGATTTTAGAAGAATTACATCTCGGACAGTTCATGTAGATTAATTAAGTTTTCATTTTCTTTCTATTCTACTAAAGCAACTGCTTAACCTGCAACGCCACTTCTTTACATCTAAGCATTACACTAGGACTACATTGTTGTCTTTAGGTTGACATTGTTTCCCGCTGACCGCCCCTGCCTAACTTTCAAGTTTTGCGGTATTGGCTTTAGCTTGCCGTCAGCTTTTAGCATCGAGCAAAGCAGCGAGTTGGCAGAAACATGTGAAATCAATAGACTAAATATAGATAAACAAAGCCTGCAAAACCAGAACTCTTAGAAGCAAATTATGTTCACTGTGTTACTTAAGAACGGTCAGACTGTTGAAGTTCCTGAAGAAGAGTTTCACCTCTTCCTTCAACAGAATCGAGAGCAGCTGCAAAAACGCCAGGTTGAAGTTCGTCGTCCCATGCTAGGCTCTCCTGAACCTGCCCCTAGTGGAACACGATGAGAATATTCTCATCGGTTTCATGGACGAAAATTCCGGCTCTTAGGTCTTCTAGCGTCTCAGCATAAAAGACGCGGCAATTTCTGAACAGCTTGTACTGCGTATTGGAATCGTCCTTGACGCTGCCCCGATACAATTCTTCTTTGCCCAGCTCGGCGTAGACATACACACCTAGATACTTCCCATAGACTGCCCCTTCGGAAGTTGCAGCTTTGAATTCTTGTTGGTTAGATGCTCTAATGCGTTTGACCATAATTGTACTGGAAGAAAATTGTCAGGGGGACAGCAGTGAAATAGATGTAGCGATTCTGCTTGGCTAAAAGTACTTCTCACTGGTGTAAGCGAAGTAGGTTTTTAGATTACTTAAGACAAGTATCTCACTGTATACTGTGCAAAGCAAGTATTCTTTCATTTGAGTAACTTATAGCTTTTCACTGTACACAGTGTTATATTGCTTTTAGTGATTGATTCAAGGATATGGCAAACAAGCAAAACCTGAAGCACTTTCACAGGCAAGATAACACTAATGAGCCGTTGGCAGCCAAGCCAACACAGGTGCGACTGCCAGAGCGAGTCGAGCAGTCGGTCAATCGCTTGCCTAATAAAGCCGCTTGGCTGAGACGGGTGATTGCTGAGGCTTTAGAGCGGGAGGGATTGCTACAGCCAGATGACTCGTATTAAGTCTCCGCACTTGCATGTTGCCCCTTTGAGTTCATGGAGCAGTGCTGGGAACATCAAAGCCGCAGCTTAGAGAATACAAATCCTGGTATCCCAGCAACCTCTCTGACAGACAGTGCTAGTTTTCTAGCAACATGACACACACCATGGGGCCGAGGACACGCCATCTTCGTTGGCACCGCATAGGCAACAATTACCACCCAGAAGATCAGCATCGGATTCCACACTAGGCAGAACAAGGTCGTCTTGTTCATCAGCTTGTACAAGTTGCCTGCTGTCCAGCCCAGCAACTTTTGACCTTCACTGCGGAGGGTATCGCCTGTCTGCTTAATTGCTCTCGCTTTCCTTTCCTCTGCCGCCGCCCAGGTCAGGCTGGCATTCAGCTTCTCCCTAGCTAACTGCTCAGCTTTGTCATCCGATGCTTGCTCTATGCGGATATCGATAGTACGACGCTCTTGAGCCAGTTCCACCTCTAGTCGCTCGTCGAGCCATCCTCGAAGGCTCCAGGCAAGGCGTTCAATGGCGAGGGCGATGGCGGTATCACTCGCATCTCCCCAAGGATTCGCCTCGTCCGTGCCTGGGACTTTCCCTCAACTTTGCCCTTCACTAGCTCCTCCACCCGCTGCATGTTCTCCTTGAATTCAGGTGAACCGAGTTCTTCGGCTACGTATCCGAGGTACTGAAATGGTGCAGCACTGACATCAGCTTTAGCTTTATACCGCATCATCTCACTGACTAGCCCATTCCCACTCTGGTCTAGAATTGATGCTACTTCTTCGGTTGCTGCTTCCATGTCTGTTGCTATCTCAATTTCCCCCACAGCACCAAAGTGGGATACTATCTCCTCATAAGTCTTACCTTGGTCCTTCAGTAGGTCGCAGGCTTCGAGGAAGCGATCGCACTCCTCTTGGTTGTACTGTTCAGCATCGCTAGATAGACCACAGGCTTCAAGAAGTTTGATGGCTTCTCTGGGGGAGATAGCACAGCCAAGTTCTTTAGCAAGGGAGAGGAGTTCAGAGAAGTCTAGGGGTTTGGCTGCTGGTTTCTTACCATTCTTCGATGTCTTGCCCTTACCTTGAGCTTTTGATTCATTTAATTGAGTTGGATTGACTTGTTCCTCAAACATAGACGCGGCCTGCCCATAGTCCTTCACTATCCCTTGATTGAAGTACCCCCGAATGACATCAAAGCTAGATTGAATTTCCTCATCGGTATATTCTTCGCGATCAGTAGGTAGCTTTCCGGCTTTGAGGGTTTCATCAACTTCCTCAAGCGAAATTGAATGTAAGGTTTGTAAGGCTTGTTTGTTGTATGGCATGTACTCATTTCCTTCCGCTCGTGCGGCTACTTGGTTTGGTTAATGAAAAGTATTTACTGAAGTCGAGAGAACTATCGTTTCCCATCTACTAAACCTTCAAGACACTGGGATGAAGGCTTAGAGAAACCCTCAATGAACGTGCAGACAACACGGTTTGACTCAACAACGGCTTCCGAGAACTGTTCTAACTCTTCATACGTTGCAGCATCGATGATTTTTGTGAGCAGAAAAATGCAATCGCGATGCTCTACAACGATGTAGGGACAAGTGCTTTGTCGAATCTCCACCTTTGCTTCTAGAGGCAGTTGAGCAACTTGAGTTTTTACATTCTCTGCTAACTCTTGAACTGAGCCGAACTTGAAGGAAAGACCTATACACAAGCGCTCAAACGCCTCAAGATTTGGATTTTCATCGAACGGGTGCTTGAATTTTTGCATGATTTTCTTCCTAGTGTGATCGCTTGTCTTGATACCTTTGATCTACTGCTCAGATCTAAACTGCTCGATGACCTTGCTCAAGCTCATTCGTCACAAGTTAAGGTTACAGAACATGTGTCAACAAGGAGACAAGATCGGGTAAAAATCAGATCCAGTAAGGAATTGAGAGATTGAGACATGAGCCGCAGCAACCGTGACCATGCCAAGAGGCAACATCGCCCAATGGTGGAAGACGAGGAAATTGCGGCTCAACTTAAAGCTCTGTTGACACCAGTGATTACAAGCCAAGAAAAATACTACCGGGAACTGGGGTTAAGAGACAGAATACTCAACCTACCACTGATGGTAGCGGCGGTGCTCACCCTATTATGGCGGGATGTAGCAGGAGTCACAGAACTCACAAAAATGTTGGCTCGTGAAGGATTTCTGTGGTGTCGTCCCAAGATGGTGAGCCAGCCAGCAGTATCGCAACGGTTTTTGACATTTCCCGCCGAATTATTTGAAAAAGTGTTTAAGGATTTATTACCGAGTCTTAGGGAGGCAAGGCAAGAGAAGAAATCGCAGACCATTACCAGAAAGTCTTCAGTTTACCTTGAGTAAGTTTGAGCGAATTTGGGTAGTAGATAGCTCAATCCTAGAGGCAATATTTTGTAAGCTAGAAAGCTTATCAGACGTACCCAAGGGACAATTAGCGGGAAAGATCGGTACAGTCATAGATTTAATGACAAGACTACCAGTAGAGATTTGGTTTCAAGAAAATCCGAGAGCTGCTGATACTAAATTCGAGTCAGACATCTTGAATTTAGTCAAAGCGAAGACATTACTATTGCTGGACAGAGGATTTTATCATTTTAGTTTTTGGCAACAGTTAATCGAACAAGAAGTCCACTTTATAACTCGGTTAAAAAAGGGAGCAGCGATTCAGGTAGAGCAAGTCCTGACTCAGAGTTTTGCACTCAGGGATAGAGTGATGGGAGCGTAATAAAATAGTATGATACATACTACATTGAAGCATCTTTCTTCCGAATAACTCTCTTATTGAGAATTAAGCGCTTATATCCTTGGTTTTTCGTTCCTAATTCTCAATAAAATCTCTGTTCCAGGATGCATACTACAAGCCATACTAATTTGTTACGCTCCC
>Ga0213881_10001151_pt1 | contig 13252 bp, 8 predicted proteins | sample BarmaccoBMER_R08_FD_160104 | JGI IMG/M metagenome (GOLD analysis project Ga0213881, IMG submission 160104) | Barbacenia macrantha exposed rock microbial communities from rupestrian grasslands, the National Park of Serra do Cipo, Brazil - ER_R08 ... | reverse complement strand
CGGGGTTGCTTCGGCTGAAGCACTGGCACTTCTAATTCACAGTTGTAGCGATGAGTCAGTCTAGGTTTGACGAGTCCTGAATAGATGAAATAAAGCTGGAGTGCTAACGAAAGCCACGCATTGAATTCCGACTCCGTTGGCATTTCCAGCAGCACTCCATCAATCCACTGGTAACGGTTATCTGTCCCATCATCGTAGGTCAGATAGTCTTCAAAGGTCATTCGGGGTCTGGTTGAGATGGTCATTGGATTACCTTCCAGATCTCTCCCTTCAATATAAGCCGATCGAGCCGGAGCCAAGAGCTAGGAGCAAAGAATGGAAGCAGCAATGGCAAGCAACATTGCTATCTGCCCTAGGAGTAGCATAGAGCAGGAAAATATAATACCCTTTTGTTCCGCTTCCATTTAGGGTATAGTGGAGCAGCTCACTGAGAAGAATTTTTGCCAGAAAGAGCACTCTTAGGAATAACACGCAATACTTCCTCTACTGTCGTTATCCCATCCACAACTTTTGTGATCGCTGCCTTACGAAACGATGCAAAATCAATTTCTTGCAGATAATGATGGAGCTGGGTCATCGTACCTTCGTAGATCAACTCCCGCACTCTGTCATCGATATCCAGCAGCTCCACCACAGCCTCTCTCCCCAGGTAGCCAGAATTGAAACAGCGAGGACACCCCTTACCTTTGCGCCATTTGCCAGTAGCAGCTATATCTTGCTCAATTCCCAACGCTTGCAATTCTACATCTGTAGATTCGTGGGGTTCACTACAACCAGGGCAGATGCGTCGTACCAGGCGTTGAGCCACAATTCCGAGAAGAGCATCACAGAGGAAACCGGGGTCGGGACCAATATCCTTGAGTCGGGGAATCGCTCCTACTGCATTGTTCGTATGTAAAGTGGTAAACACCAAATGTCCCGTCAATGCTGCCCGAATCGCCGTCTCAGCCGTTTCGTTGTCCCGGATTTCACCCACCATGATAATGTCCGGGTCTTGGCGTAGGATAGCTCTCAATCCGGCAGCAAAGGTCATACCCGCTGCTTCATGTACCTGAGTTTGAGTCATGCCGGGTAGGATATACTCCACTGGGTCTTCTACCGTGACTACGTTGACCTGTTCCTTGGCAACAGACTGCAAACTCGTGTAGAGGGTACTGGTTTTTCCCGACCCGGTGGGACCAGTCAGAATAATGATCCCCTGCGGCTGCTCTAACCAATTCTGGTAAATTGGCAGCGTCTCTCGTGAAAAGCCCAAGTTCTCGAGCTGCGAGAAGGGATTCTCGCGCGGCAGCAATCGGATCACGGCTTTTTCGCCATTGACGCAGGGCAGGGTACTGACGCGCATGTCAATTGCCAGTTCCTCTTTTCCCGCGGCATATTTTTCTCCAATCCTGCCATCTTGGGGACGGCGGCTCTCGGCAATGTCCATGTTGGACATGACTTTGATAGCAGTGATGACTTTTCGGTTCAAGTCTGGTGGTAGGGTAACGATGTCGCGCAAGACTCCATCAATCCGATAGCGAACTCTCAAACCATCTAACATCGGCTCAAGGTGAATGTCGCTGGCACGATTGCGAAGAGCACCTAAGATCAAGGTTTTGATCCGCTCAATCTGGTCAGTCGCTTTCGAGAGGTGGACTGGCGTTGTCTCGCTGAGGTCTTCTGCCTCGACTTCACTAGTTATTGAGTTGACTAGAGGCGTGGCACTAGTACTATTACCCTCAAGGTTTTGGATCTGGCACCAAGCGCGGTAGCTCTTCTCAGCAATAGGAACAATCTTGACATCGTGTTGAGTGCGAGTACTGATTTCGAATATCTCTTGCTGGGAAAGTTCCCCTGGAGCACCCAGATAATAACAGCCTCGCCAAAGGAGTAAGGGGATAACTTTTGGCAATGTTTGTTTGTTGGGGAAGTGGCGCAAAAACCTAGAGGTCAGATCTTGGTCAAGTAGCGATAGGTTGACAGCATTGGTGCCATTAACCAGAAGTTCCAAGGCGCGATCACAGTCAATTTTTTGATTTTTAAGCTGTTGCCAAACTGAGTTTAGTAGTAATTCCATATTAGTTGCTATCTTAGAAACAGTTTATAAATCAAACATTAAGCTGTCTTATTGTGAGTTGAATCAAAGTTTGGCGTTGCTGCTAAACGCAGTTGCTTTAGCACAAATTACTAGGCTTTTGGGTGCATAATCAACTGCTTATTCAGCAACGCCTTAACGCCTTATTTCCTCTGTACTAGCTTGATCACCTCCTCGAAGTCTTCAACCGCAAAAACTCCAGGCATCGGGACACCATTAAGTACAAAGGTTGGTGTGCCACTAATGTCTAACTTTTCGGCCTGCTGTTGATCTGCTTCCACTTGTGCAAGGGCCTGAGGACTTTGACGGTCATAGTTAAATTTGGCGATGTTCAACTTGAGGTCTTGAGCTATTTGCTCATAGCTTTCAGGCTGGATTTTTCCTTTCAGGGCAAACAGGCGGTCATGGTATTCAAAAAACTTCCCTTGTTGACCAGCTGCCCAGGCTGCCATGGCAGCAGCTTTAGCTGCGGAATGCATAGGTAATGGCAAGTGCATATAGACCAGACGGATCTGTCCTTTATGCTTCTCCAATAAAGCCTTAATGGTAGGTTCTACGCGCATGCAAAATGGGCATTGAAAATCCGCAAATTCTACTAATGTCAAAGGCGCATCATTTGCTCCCAATATCGGAGCATTTTGAATATTTACTTTGACTGGTTGGCTCAGGTATTTCCGCCATTGAGCCAAATTTCGCATGCGAGCTTCCTCTGCTTGATAGGTGCGAATAGAATCTATAACAACTTGGGGATGGTGTTTAATGATTTCTAAAACTTGTTGCTCTAATTTGGGAGAAACTTGTAGCTCTAAATTAGGAGGTGATTGGGAATCTGCTGTAAAAGGAGCCAAAAGTACCAGTAGAATGGCTATAAACCAGTTGTTACGGAACATAGAATTATGATTGAAATAAATTATACAATGTGTACTGTGCTCTAAAGTGCTTAAATAGCAAGCAGATTTTCTCTATGCAATAATTTCCACAAGTATGTAAGCTTTTAGGGGGGATACCAAGGCAAACACTCCTAAATTTTCGAGATCTTGCCCAACAAGGGTTTCAATTTTTCTTGACAAAACCAAATAATATCCGAAGCCTTTGTCATATAAGCATTCTAAACATAAGATGCGTTTGTCCTGGGGGGTACGAAGTTAATAGGATTCGAGGCATCATCAAGCCCATAAATTTGAGGAAACAATGCCAAATCATCCGATTAAATCGCCTGTAACCCTCATCCTCTCGCTACCCTCTAAACGGTTACACTTGTGGTAACTATTCACTCACCTCCATCTCAAAACGAGAAATTAAGGATTTCCTCGATTTTGCTGAAGGGAGTGAATAGTTACTTTTTTCTTAGTTAATTGCCATTACTTAGTGCAGAGAAAAGGAACAGTATCATTCCGGTCAACTGCGAATTCAGCCCCCGAATTAAAAGTTCCACATTGTGCGTTGCGTTCAGTTGCTGCGGACTGTGTAGGTATAGTTCCACCATAATTTGGCCAGTAACCACCACAAGTGTAACAGATAGAAGCTGGTGCATTGGTATTAGTGATTTGCGGTTGCGCTTGATTTATAAAGTCTCGTAATCTTGGTTGTGTCTCTTGGGGAGCTGTCTTCGTTTGCGCTCTTGCACTCGTTATAGTAAACACCTGTATACCCAGCGTTGCTGCCGATAAAGAAACCCCAAACACTAAAAGCATATTCTTGAGTCCAGGTTTAGCTTGTATCATTTGCTTTGAACCTCCATAAAACATGTTGATTGGTTAGGTGTGTCTCAAACTACAAAATCAATGATTTTGAGCTTCTGAATACTCCTCGGAGTTGAGCCGTTCACTACATAGCAGTTTATTGCTTAATCCGTATTCAAAATATAGCCGATCGAAAAGTCATTTACCCCAATTCTGATAATTTTGATTGGACCTAACTAAAACTTTTATGTCACTAAAAATGAGAAGGTTTCAAAAATAATTTATTTCTAGCCGAGTCTAGTTTTATTGCATTCCTACAATACTGCAGCTACTCAAGCCATGAGAAATCACACCAGTTTAAAGAGAACATCTAACTAAAATTCGAGAAATAACTAAAATATTTATGTCTTGATAAGGTAAAGTGTTTGAATTCAGATCTCAGCAGTGAGGGGAGTCCCTTCTTAATGAACTGACCGCCAGTTACGTTCAGCTTACCTTCTAGGCTCTTTATGGATTCTAGAGATCTACCCGCATTTCTCACAAACTTTGGAGCATAATCGTCAAAAGCTTTATGCAAACAAGGGCAACCAAGGATTAGAGTTCTTGCATAAAAACGAGCCAGATGAATCCTACAATCTCAACACTCCAAAGTCTTACCCCGATCTCGTGATTGAGGTTGTTGTCACGAGTGGAGGAGTCAATAAGCTGGAGGGCTACTGTCGTATGGGTGTCCGGGAAGTGTGGCGCTGGGAAGATGGCGTACTGGAAATTCATCGTCTGGACAAGGATAGTTACGAGAAGTCCAGTCAAAGCAAGTTACTGCCAAATTTGCCCATTAACCTGCTAAGCCGCTACATTACCTATTATGACCAATACGATGCGGTACAGGAGTTTCGCCAAGCTCTGCGATCACAGGAACACTAGGTCGTGCGTCGAGTAAGTGTGGGGTGCGTGAGGCAATCATTGAGTTTCCCTTTAAAAATAAACACTGACAGTAGGGTCTCAAGAAGTCATGTTATAAAGGTGTAAATATACTCCTAAGTTCATATAACAGGACAACGGAAGTAGATTCTAACCCGACTTAGACAGCAAATTGAATAGGAGTGGGCTTCTAGGGTTCCGGTCTAGCGTTTCCTCGTTGGGCGACTGGTCCGAGAGAAGCCGCCAACTGTAGTCTTCCTCAGTTGTATTGCTTGAGGAATCGTGAGTTGGTACACGGCGGGAGAAAAGCCCGGGAGAGCCATACAGTGTTAGCTAGTGTGGTAGGCTCCTGGGCTTTTCTGTTTAAGTAAACGGCTTTTGAATTTAATCTCGGCGATTAGATTTGAGCAACTCCCATGCAGTTAATTCCACACTCTCTAGAGAATTTTATGGTACATACAGCGTCTACCCACTCAAATGCCATCGACCCCAGTCTGGTACTCATAGAAGATATTGTTCCTGGTGGAGCATACTGGCAGATTATCATCAAGCGAGGTAATACCTTACGGATTACGGATCTGGAAGGATCTAAAGGTGTTTCGATGCTGTGCTACAACGCCGACAACCCCATCGAACGGTTCAACGTAGCAGACACGGCTAAGATTCAGTTCAACGCCTTTCTCAAAAAGGGCATGGTGCTTTACTCAGACATGGGGCGAATTTTGCTTTCCATCACTGAGGACACTTCTGGTTGTCATGACCTCTTGGGAGGATGCAGTAGTGCTGCCAGCAACGCAGTGAAATATAGCGCAGGAGATTGGCACAATTCACGCGATCACTTCCTCAAGGCACTAACGCGCTGGGGCTTAGGCAAAAAGGACATCATGCCCAATCTTAATTTGTTCACCCGCGTTGCAGTGGAGCGAGACGGCAAGATGGTCTTCGTAGAAGGATGTGAAAAGCCGGGTAGCTTCACCGACCTGCGAGCAGAAATGAACGTGATGGTAATTCTCTCCAACTGTCCGCACGTTCTGCACTCTAGCAAGGTGTATGACCCGAAACCGATTCAGGTTACGGTTTGGCAGTCTCCTCCACCAGGTTCTGATGACTTGTGCCGTAATGCCAACCCTGAAGCGATTCGTGGCTTTATCAACACTGATGCACTGTTTGCTCAATAGTTTCTTCAAGGTTTCAAACATTTAAAGAGGGTAAAATTATGACTGCAATCTCGACACAACTCGATCCCAAAACAGCAATTTACAATGAGGTTTTACCCGCTAGACATCCTTGGTCTCGCATTCTTAAACAGGGACAAATCCTACGGATTGAGGATTTGGGAGGCAACCAAGCTGTAGATTTTCTGGTATACAACGCGGATGACCCGTCAGAACGCTACAGTGCTGCTGACACGCTCGTTGATCAAGGCAATATTTATTTGACCACGGGCAGCAAGCTCCTCTCCAATGAGGGACGGGTGCTGCTAACTATCATTAATGACACTTGTGGACGGCATGATACTTCTGGTGGTGCCTGTAGCCGTGAAAGCAACTCTGTCCGCTTTGGGCTGGACAAAAAGTATCAGCACGCCTGTGTGGAAAACTTTCTGACGGCTCTTGCTCCTCACAAATTAGGTAAGCGGGATCTTGTTAGCAATATCAACTTCTTTATGAACGTCCCAGTGTCAGACGATGGCACGTTGGAAATTGTCGATGGTATTTCTGCTCCAGGAAGTATTGTGGATTTACGTGCCGAAATGAATGCGCTGGTTGCGATTTCTAACTGTCCTCAAATCAATAACCCCTGTAATGCCTACAATCCTACTCCGATTCGGTTGCTCATCTGGGATGCAACAAAATAGAAAATCGAGAAAGCCCTCATGTTCAACAAGGTTCTAATTGCTAACCGGGGCGAAATTGCCTGTCGCATTATCCGCACCCTCGATCGTTTAGGTGTTGCCTCCGTTGCAGTCTACTCTGAAGCTGATGCCCACTCGCAGCATGTGTCTGCGGCAACTGAAGCGGTTTGTATTGGTCCTGCACCTGTAGCAGAGAGTTATCTACGGTTGGAGCGCATCTTAGAAGTGGCTCGTCAAACAAGTGCTGAGGCAATTCATCCGGGCTACGGCTTTTTGAGCGAGAATGTTGAGTTTGCAAAAGCCTGTGCTAGAGAAGGGATAGTGTTTATTGGTCCAACACCCGATCAAATTCGGCAGTTTGGATTGAAGCATACCGCCCGAATGTTGGCAGAGCAAAACCGGGTGCCGCTAGTACCGGGAACCCAACTACTGGAGAGTTTAGAGCAGGCTCAAATGGCGGCAACTGCAATCGGCTACCCGATGATGTTGAAAAGCACAGCCGGAGGTGGTGGAATTGGGATGCAGATCTGCCGTAGCGAGGCCGAATTAGCAGATGCGTTTGAAAAAGTGCGCCGTTTGAGTCAGAGTAATTTCAATCAGAGTGGCGTGTATTTGGAGAAATACATTCAAACGGCTCGACATGTTGAAGTGCAAATTTTTGGGGATGGTCAAGGCAATGTGATCGCCTTGGGTGAGCGCGACTGTTCGACTCAGCGACGCCATCAAAAAGTGATTGAAGAAACTCCGGCTCCGGGAATTAGTGGGGAATTGAAGCGGAAACTTTATGGTGCAGCCGTACGGCTAGCTCAGGCTGTCAATTATCAATCTGCTGGAACAGTAGAGTTTATCTTTGATGTAGAAGCGCAAACGTTCTATTTTCTAGAAGTTAATACTCGCTTGCAGGTTGAGCATGGGGTTACAGAGGAAGTTAGCGGGATCGATTTAGTGGAATGGATGGTGAAGCTAGCAGCAGGCGATCCGTTCAGGCTGGAGGACTATCACCACCAGCCGCAAGGACATTCGATGCAAGTGCGGATCTATGCGGAGGATGCCAGCAAAAACTTTCAGCCCAGTTCTGGTGTGTTGAGTGCTGTCGAGTTTCCTGACGGTATCCGCTGTGATACCTGGATTGAGGCAGGCACAGAAGTCACGCCGTTCTACGATCCTCTACTTGCAAAGGTGATTGTGCATCAGCCAAATCGAGAGGCGGTGATCGCGCAACTCAAATCGGCTTTAAACACAACTGAAATTGCCGGAATTGAAACCAATCTAGATTATCTGCGACAAGTTCTTGATGCCCCCAATTTCACTTCTAGCAATTTGAGTACTCGTTTCCTAGACACATTCCCGTACAAGCCACGGACGATTGATGTCTTAGAATCTGGTACCTACACAACCGTTCAGGACTATCCAGGGCGAGTTGGTTACTGGGATGTTGGGATTCCGCCGTCAGGACCAATGGATCATTTAGCATTTCGGTTAGCAAATCGCATGCTTGGTAATGCAGCATCCGCAGCAGGATTAGAGTGTGCCGTTACAGGTCCAACACTACGCTTCAATGCGGATACGACAATCTGTCTAACGGGTGCCCAGATGCAAGCTACACTCAACGGACAACAGGTTCCCTTTTGGACTGCCGTTCCAGTTACCGCAGGCAGCACCCTGAAACTCAAAGCTATTCAAGGACATGGCTACCGTACCTATCTTGCTATTAAAGATGGGTTTGATGTGCCAGATTATCTTGGCAGTAAAGCTACATTTACGCTCGGTAAGTTTGGCGGACATGTCGGACGCACTCTGCGAATAGGAGATGTGCTGCGGCTAGATCGAAGAGACAGAGAAAGCCTCCCTACGTCTTCTTTGCCTGCTGAACTGATTCCGCAATACACTAACGCATGGGAAATCGGAGTGCTTTACGGTCCACACGGTGCGCCAGATTTCTTCACGGAAGAAGACATCGAAAGCTTCTTTTCTAACCGTTGGACGGTACATCACAACTCAGCCAGAACAGGGGTAAGGTTAATTGGTCCCAAGCCCAAGTGGGCACGTCCTGATGGTGGCGAAGCGGGGTTGCATCCGTCCAATATTCATGACAATGCCTATGCAATTGGCACAATCGACTTTACAGGCGATATGCCAATTATCTTGGGTCCAGATGGTCCTAGCCTCGGCGGTTTTGTCTGTCCTGCTACGATTGTCCAATCGGAGCTATGGAAAATTGGGCAACTGAAACCAGGTGATACAGTTCGTTTCTATCAGTTCACTTTTGCCGAAGCACAAGAACGAGAATTAGTACAAGAGCGTCAGATTGAGAGTTTTCAGCTGTGGGGAGATGGGGAGATAGGGAGATGGGGAGATGGGGAAGTTAGGGAAGTGCTTCATCCTACCACCCCACCACCCCACCACCCCACCACCCCATCACTTCTCTCTCCGATACTGCACCACATTCCTGAATCTTCTGGGCAGATTGCAGTGACTTATCGGCAGGCGGGAGATAAATATTTATTAGTAGAATATGGTCCTTTGGTGCTGGATCTGAATCTGCGCTTCCGGGTTCATGCCTTGATGGAGTGGTTGAAAGCTAATCATCTCCCAGGAATTTTGGATCTGACTCCAGGCATTCGCTCACTGCAAGTTCATTACGACAGTCGCGTTTTATCTCTGCAAGCATTGCTCGAACTGTTGACAACAGCTGAGGGTAGCCTACCTGCCATTGAAGATATGGAGGTACCTACGCGCATTGTGCATCTGCCCCTGTCATGGGACGATGAAGCCACTCAATTGGCAATTCAGAAGTATATGCAGTCTGTACGTTCTGATGCCCCTTGGTGCCCCAGCAATATCGAGTTCATCCGACGGATCAACGGACTAAACAGCATTGAACAGGTCAAAGAGATTGTTTATAGTGCCAGTTACCTGGTGATGGGCTTAGGGGATGTCTATTTGGGGGCACCCGTTGCCACGCCGCTCGATCCGCGTCATCGTCTAGTCACGACCAAATATAACCCTGCCCGAACTTGGACACCCGAAAATGCCGTTGGTATCGGGGGTGCCTACATGTGCATTTATGGCATGGAAGGTCCGGGAGGATATCAGTTTGTCGGACGGACTGTACAAGTCTGGAATCGGTATAAGCAAACAGCAGATTTTCATCCTGATAAGCCCTGGCTGTTGCGTTTTTTTGACCAAATCCAGTTCTATCCTGTGTCTGCAGCAGAATTACTACACCTGCGAGACGACTTTATTGAGGGTAAAGTGAAGCTGGACATTCAGGAAGAAATCTTTAGTCTGAAACAGTACAACGAGTTCTTGCGATCACACTCTGAGGATATTGCTACTTTCAAAGCCAGACAGCAGCTAGCCTTTGCTGCTGAGCGGGAACGCTGGACAGCTTCTGGGGAATTCGACCGACAAGCCGAGGAGTCAGATCCTCAAGACAGTACCGATGAGATTGCTCTTCCCCCTGATACAAAAGCCGTGGTTACTCATACCTCAGCTAGTGTCTGGCAGGTCCTAGTGCAACCGGGAGATATTGTAGCTGAGGGCGATCGGTTGGTGATTCTAGAAGCTATGAAGATGGAAATTGCGGTTACGGCAGATGAACCTGGTACCGTTGTTGAGGTGTTCTGCACTCAAGGACAGATGGTCACTGGCGGACAGATTCTTTTAGCTGTACGACCATTGGAATCTCAAGTTTCTAATTCACTATGATCTCTCAGACGAAAATCTAACCAGAAATATCGTTCTCTCACCTTTCCTCAACTTGTTCCTTTACCCAAGCTCTAACCGATCTCCGTAGTGCTAATCGTCCAGCAGAACGGTTCTCCTCAATCAGTTGGGGTAATGCTCGAACATCTAATTCCGGAAATACACTGCTCTGCTCAAGCTGAATATACTAGACCTCCTGCATGAATCATGAAGCATGTGCCAGTTTGTAGTTGAGCAACCCAGCTATCAGATTTAAGCGCAAGCCAAACCGTTTTCATCGTAGAGATGACGCTCAATGGTAGTGGGGTGAGAGATATAGCTCGTGTCTTGCATATCAGTCCCACAACAGTCATTCAGGAATTAAAAAAAACTAGAACACCTAAAGCCAGTGAATGAGCAACTCTTGCAGCAGCCAAAACCTGAGAGAGTGGAGGTGGAAATTATACGAGTTGAGGAACCCGAAGAGGCTGGCGTTGAGGAGTTAGAGTTAGACGAGATGTGGAGCTATGTGGGAAAAAAGACTAACCCTAGATGGTTGTGGTATGCGATTGACCGTCGGACTGGTCAAGTATTAGCTTATGTGTTTGGTCGCCCTTAAAGATCAAGTCTTTCTCCAACTCAAGAATCTACTCCTCCCATTTGGGATTAAGCGTTATTGCACTGACGGGTGAGGAGCATACGAACGAAATTTGCCAGCAGAGTGCCACGAGATAGGCAAGCGCAAGACTCAAAAAATCGAACGGAAGCATTTGAGATTAAGGACAAGGATTAAGCGATTAGCTCGTAAGACCATTTGCTTTTCTAAGACGGAAGAGATGCACGATTTAGTCATCGGCTTGTTCATCAATCGCTACGAGTTTGGCTTATCTATTTAACAGCAAAACAACTAATCTAGAACATGACCCGCTGTTATTGTTGTTTATGGTTCAGATGGAGGTCGAGAGCAGAGAAGAAAGCCAAGGAGCCCAAGCCGAAGCCAGAGGTTGAGCAGGCAGCTTCATCAAGAGGTGTTGCCCAAAAGCCATACTGAATCAGGTTAAATGGCTTGAATAGTTTTCGCTTCAAAAGCGATCACCAAATCTTCACGCATTTCTTCATCGGTGCGTCACCTGGTTTGTGGTTGTAGAAGCCAGCATAGAGAAGACATCCATCGGCAGAGATTTTTAGTCGGATGAGCCACGATTTCTGCACTCTGCATTCAAGGGGTGAACGCTACTATGACCAGTGGGATAACAATTGCGACTATCAATATTAAGACGAGACTGTACCTGCTCCCTGGACTTTAAGCTTATAGTTAGTTGTGCCATTCCTGGTCAGCATTTCAGATCTTATGCCGGGTAACAGTCCATTCCCTTGTGTCCCGCTTTACAGTGTTAGCCCCAAACAGTAGATAGCACACAGCAAAAGAAAAAAAACTCCCCACTCGCTGGGGAAATTAATTGAATGGAAACGTTAGAGAAGCATCTGCCCTAGGTTTCAGTGGGAAGGAGGTAGATGACATTGCTAAATCTACTTTATCTGTAATGCTAGTAAAATCACATACATTGAAGCAGTGTTAAAACTAAACATCAGGCAGAATTCTCAGTAAATTTTCTGTTGAAGATAAAGCAGAGACAGAGTTAATTTTGTTTTATAGCTTTCTTGTTCTAGGATTACGTTAAAACCTGTGAAACCAGGTCAACTTAGTAGAAAAATTTCTAATCTTAGAAGACACTTTCGCTGTGATTTTAAGAGCTACTGTTTTTGAAGGAAAACACTGCTTAATAGTATAATAACTCCATTATGAGGCACACAGATATGGTAAAAAAGATAACTCCACTTAATCCAGTCAAATCTTGTGAAAAAGCTGTCTCTAATACTAGAACAAAATTCACACTCTATAATTTGGCTGGTCAGGAAAAAGCCTACTATTTAGTTGAGCAAAAAAAGCTAGATATCAGCTCTAACCTTCCTGATAAATCGGTCGCTCATAGTATCATTATTATCGACCGCTCTGGCTCCATGTATGATGACTTAGAGCCGTTAAAAGAGACTCTTGTTAAACTTTTAACTTTAGATGAATATAACAACTACCAGCTAGTTGTTACTTTAATTTCTTATGCTTCCAAGGGAGATGTCGTCTGTCATTTCCAAAGAGTTCCAATTCAAATAGTGATGGAGAGCAACTCTTCATATATCAAAGAGATTAAAAGCATTCGCACAGCCGGAGCAACTTGTATATCTCAGGCTATGACACTTGCTAAATCTCTCATCCAAGAGTTTACCAATCAGGGAGAAGTAGGAGAACTAACGGCTATCACCCTGCATAGTGATGGTTATGCCAATGATAGTAGTTCCAGTTCAGAGGTAAAAGCCCTCTCAGAAGTTTGCGAACAACTTAGAACTATGGAAGTTTTTGTAAACACCATCGCCTATTCTGATTATTCTGACTTTAAACTACTCTCGAAAATTGCAAGTATGGTTTCAGGGTCTTGCATCAAGGCGGTCAACGTTAAAGAGATCTATGATACCTTGTATAGCACCTCTAAACTACTAGGAACTTCAATAGCCCCACCAATTGAAGAACTTTTACATAAGGATTATAACTATCATATCTTTGTATCTAAAAGTGCCAAGAAAATTAATGGCTCATCAGAAAGTCTGAAAATCTTTGGGGTTAAAGCAGAGGATGATAGTATTGTTTATAAGTACCAGAAAATTACAAAAGAAGCATACGATAAACTCGCAGATGTTCTTATAGCTCAAACAGATGATTCCGTGTTAGCTTTTGCTAAGGCTAATCTCGCTGAAGGAAATTTGAATACTGCCAAATATGCTCTAGTTAGCACTTTTGATGCTACCTTGACAAAAAAACACGTCAAGGCTCTCACTAATACCGAAATAGCGGAATTGTCGCAAGATATTGAATTGGCTATTTTTGAGCCAGATGTATTGAAAAGCCATGAAATCCTCAACAGTGTCAAAGTCAATGATAAGATTTCATTGCTAAAGCTGCTCGAAATATTAGAG
>Ga0213881_10001150_pt1 | contig 13262 bp, 12 predicted proteins | sample BarmaccoBMER_R08_FD_160104 | JGI IMG/M metagenome (GOLD analysis project Ga0213881, IMG submission 160104) | Barbacenia macrantha exposed rock microbial communities from rupestrian grasslands, the National Park of Serra do Cipo, Brazil - ER_R08 ... | reverse complement strand
CATCCCGTCATATCCATCGAATCGGTGCAGTGTGTGCGTGTGGGTGCGGGTGTGCGTAGCCGTGTGGGCTGGTGTGCTGGCCGAGCATAACGCGGCGACACTGTGAGCTACCCCCGATGCTGGGTCGGGCCCGGCGATGCTGCTCCCGGGCACAGGAGCCCGAGGGGCGACACCAACCTCGCCGTGAGCACTGTCGGCGGCCAGTCGGTCCCCTCTTCTCCAAGATCCGACCGTTGTTGCGGAGGCCACGGCGGTGGGCGCGGCGCAGGCGCTGTGTGGTCGGCTCCTCTTAAGGCCAGGCGGCGATGAGGACCCCCACGGCGGTCTCTGACGGAGATGGTGGATGGCGCCGGGTGGGCGCACCTGTTGACCAGGGAGGCGTTCGAGCACGGCTTGCGGGAGGGCGCGGGCCGGTATGTGGCGTTGTGTGGGCGCCGGATCGCCGCGGCGAGTCTGGGCCGCCCGGCCCATCAGCTACTGCCGGCCCTGCCAGGTCCTGGAGACCTGGACATGAGCACTGCCGAGCCGCCGCCGGCTGGGCGCCGGAACCGGGTCGTGCTGCCGGCTACCTGTTCGGTGCACCAGGCTCCGAGGGGACGTACCACGGTGGCGGTGAGCAAGCTGTCGGATGGTCGGATCGAGTTCGAGCCGCACGGCAGCGGGGGTTGTGTGTTCGCGGTGGAGGAAGACGAGCTGATCAAGGCCCTGCTGAGGTGGGTATGAGCTGGTATGTGCGGTCCGTGGCTCCGGGCGACGTGCACCGCGGCGTGTGTGCGCACGGCAGTGTGCGCGCGGTCTGTGGCGTGAGCTTCTTCCCCGCGCGGGTGTCGAGTCAGGCGCTCTTGTCCGAGCTGCCCGAGCCTGAGCAAGTGTGTCCGGGGTGTATGGCGCGGGCGAACGGTCAGCTCGTAGTGATCCCCGCGACGTGCTCGACGCACTACAGCGCGGTCATCAGTCTGGTGGCGCGCCGGCTCGGTGACGGTCGGATCGGGCTGGAGTCGGCCCCCATGCACGGCGGGTGCGCGCTCACGGTGGACGCCACCCTGCTGTTCGATGTTCTCGGGGAGTGGTTGGGGTGAGCCGGCCACCGCAGTGGGCAGTCTCACCGCTGGACACGATGACGCACCTACTGCCACCGCTGGGTGATCAGCCCTGCTGGGGGGTGTACCGAGCCTATTGCAGCCACCTGCTGCCCTCGTTCGTCGAGCGCTTCGAGCAGCCACCGCGGGCGTCATTGTCCAGGATGCGCGGTGAGGTGTCGGATCTTGGCGCGGACGCTGGACCGCCGCGTTGCCACGAACCCGGTGGTGCGCGGCAGCCTGCCGAGACGGGGCGTCGGCACGGTAGTCGTGCTCGGTCACTGCTGGCTGGCCTCGTTCCCAGGGGTGGGGGTACCAGCGAGAATGAGGTAAAGCGAGCGGCGCGCCTCGGCCAAGACCCGCCGCGCAGCCTGCACCTGCGCTGCGTCGCCCAGTGCGAGTTGGCGGATGGGGTGGCGGAGCTCTTCGAGGGCGCCTCGAAGGTCGCTGCCGCCGCCGGAGAGTGCGGTGAACTCGGCGAACGGGTCGGGCATCGTTTCGCGGTGCGTGTGCAGGTATGCGTGGCCGGCGTCGGTGAGGGTGGCTAGTTTTCGGCCACCCTGGGCAAGGGTGTTGATCAAGCCTTCGTCCTCGAGTTGACTGAGGGTTGGGTAGATGGCGCCGGGACTGGGTCGCCAGACGCCGGAGGTGCGCTCGGTGATGGCCTGCATGAGTTGGTAGCCGTGCATGGGCTGCTCGGCCAGCAGGAGCAATAGGGCAGTGCGCACATCGCCGCGTTGCGCTCGTCCGCGTCCGGCGCCGCGGTGATGGCTTCCGCGTGTCCTCCTTCCACCGCCGACCGCGTCAGGCCGTGCGGGAAAGTCGGGGTGGTGGTGTCGCTGACCGTGCTGACGGCCGGCGGCTGCGCGGTCGCCGTGACGATGGGGGTCGTGGTGATCGGTGTACATGGGTTCTCCTAGTCGGAAATGTCTCGTACTCTTATTCGACACAGTCATGATACATCGTGACTGTGTCGAACGCAAGCAGTATCAGCCAGGTGCCCGCGCGCGGTGTCTCTGGCCACCAAGGTCGCAGCAGTGCCGTTCGCGGATCGCCGGCCGGACGGCAGCAGGTGTGTCGGCACAGCGCAGCATGGCGGTGGTAGCCGCAGCCGGACCCTGGGTCGACGGCCCACGGGGTGGCGGTGCCGGGGAGGAGGGAGCCGGCGCGGTGGACTTGCGACCACCCCGCTTGAGCGCTAGCACTCGGCACAGTAGTCTGCCAATTGGCACTCTGGCCGTCAGAGTGCTAGCAACGGCCCGAGCCGCCTCGACACCCGCGACGGCGGGGTGGTAGGAGCCATCGTCAGACAACCTGCCAGCTCTTCGAAGACCCCAGAAAGTGGAGGTCACACCGTGGCGAGCGTGAATATCAAGCCGCTCGAGGACAAGATCGTCGTTCAGGCCAGCGAGGCTGAGACGACGACCGCGTCCGGCATCGTCATCCCGGACACCGCCAAGGAAAAGCCTCAGGAGGGCAAAGTACTCGCGGTGGGTCCGGGCCGGTTCAATGACAACGGCACCCGCATCCCGGTGGATGTGAGCGTTGGTGACGTCGTCATCTACACCAAGTACGGCGGCACTGAGGTCAAGTACAACGGCGAGGAGTACCTGATTCTCTCCGCGCGTGACGTGCTCGCTGTTGTTAACTGACGGTTCCCCCGTCGAAGTTACTTGATCGATTTCACCATCGAAAGTCGACCGCCCCGCGGCCCCTCCGGGGCCAGCGGGGCGGTTGCGCATCGGCTCCCGGCTGATCCCGTGAGGGGCCGCCAGGCCCAATCCAGAGTCCGCCCATGAGGAAGGCAGACCATGCCCAAGCAGATCACGTTCGACGAGACCGCGCGGCGCGCGCTGGAGCGCGGAGTTGACCAGCTCGCCAATGCGGTCAAGATTACCCTCGGTCCGCGCGGCCGGTACGTGGTGCTGGAGAAGAAATACGGCGCCCCGTCGATGACCAACGACGGAGTGACGATCGCGCGTGAGATCGAACTGACCGACCCTTATGAGAACCTCGGCGCCCAGCTTGCCAAGAGCGTGGCCACGAAGACCAATGATGTCGCTGGTGACGGCACTACCACCGCCACCGTGCTGGCTCAAGCGATAGTCCAGGGGGGCCTACGCAACGTGGCCGCTGGCGCCAACCCCACCGCGCTCGGGCGCGGCATCGCAGCGGCCGCGGACGCGGTTGCAGGCGCGTTGGCGGCCAGGGCAACGCCGGTGGCCGGCCAGCAGGCGATCGCTCAGGTGGCAACGGTGTCCTCGCGTGATCCACGAATCGGCGCCCTGATCGGCGAGGCGATGACCAAGGTTGGCGAGGACGGCGTCATCACCGTGGAGGAGTCATCCACGATGGCTACCGAGCTGGAGATCGCCGAGGGCATCGCCTTCGACAAGGGTTACGTCTCACCCTACTTCGTCAACGACCCCGAGCGGATGGAGACGGTACTGGTCGACGCCTACATCCTGCTGCACCGCGAGAAGATTTCCTCGATTCAGGATCTGCTGCCGCTGCTGGAGCAGGTCAGTCAGGCCGGCAAGCCACTACTCGTCGTGGCTGAGGACGTCGAGGGTGAGGCGCTGTCCACGTTGGTGGTCAACGCTATGCGCAAGACCCTTTCGGTGGTCGCGGTCAAGTCGCCATTCTTCGGTGATCGTCGTAAGGCGTTCCTGGACGACCTCGCCGTTGTTACGGGTGCCCAGGTGATCAACCCCGAGGTCGGTCTCAAGCTCGCTGAGGTCGGGCTGGAGGTGCTCGGTCGAGCCCGGCGCATCGTGGTGACCAAGGACGACACCACCATCGTCGACGGCGGGGGCAACCAGACGGACGTCGACGCCCGCGCCGCGCAGCTTCGTCGCGAGATCGAAGAGACCGACTCGGAGTGGGACCGTGAGAAGTTGCAGGAGCGGCTAGCCAAGCTCGCCGGTGCAGTTGCGGTCATCAAGGTTGGGGCGGCCACCGAGATCGAACTCAAGGAGCGCAAAGCACGGATCGAGGATGCCGTGGCGGCCGCGAGGGCGGCCACCCAGGAGGGCATCGTACCCGGTGGTGGCGTGGCGCTGGTGCACGTCGCCGATTCGGTCGGCGATCTCGGCTTGCATGGTGACGAGGCCACCGGCGTCGCCATTGTACGGGCCGCTAGCGCCGCTCCGGTGCACTGGATCGCAGCCAACGCGGGCTTCGAGGGATCCGCGGTGGTTGCCAAGGTGCACGGCATGCCGTGGGGCCACGGCTTCGACGCCGAGGCGCAGACCTACTGCGATCTGGCTGCCGCGGGCATCGTCGACCCCGTGAAGGTGACTCGCTCAGCGATCGTCAACGCTGCCTCCATCGCCCGGATGGTGATCACTACCGAGAGTGCGGTGGTTGACAAGCCGGTGAAGGCGCCTCCACCGGGTCATGGCCACGGCCACGGGCACGGGCACGGCCCCGGTTTATGAGCCGCAGGGCTCTCGGGAGTTGTTTGTGAGCCGCACGGCTCTCCGGCGCGTACTGCCCTTCTCCGGTGGTCCAGGAACACATCATGAGGGCTCTCGTCCCCCTCCGATGGGGGCGAGAGCCCTCATGATGCGCCTCGGGGAGGCGCAATGACCGAATCATCCGTGTTCACGGTACTGCCGTGATCCGCTCACACTCGGTAGAGTGAGCGTTGCTCCACATCGGTGATAGCAGCCGTCCGGAGCGGTGCGGCTGCCGGTCCTTGATGGAATCCATCAGATCGGGTCAAGTTCCGGCTCTGCATGGCCGATAGGGAGGTGGGCACATCAGTTGGCTGCAGGAGAGGAGTCCTTCCGTGACCGCAGTTCTCATCTGCGACGACCGGCGAAGCGTCCGCGAGGGGCTCACTCGGGTGATGTCCGCGGTCCCTGGCGTCGCCCGGATCGACTGCGTGGCACACGGTGACGAGCTGTTAGCTCGGTATTCTCGGCAGCCGGTGGATGTCGTCCTGGTCGGAACCCAGCGTGCGGTACCGGCCGGTGTGGAGGCCACTCGTCGGCTGGTCTCGGCCCACCCGCAGGCCAACGTCATCGTGTTCGGTGCGCCGGATGATGCGGGCAGCATCGCCGCCGCCATCGCTGGTGGTGCCCGCGGCTATTTGCGCTGGGACGCCTCACGTCCAGAACTCGTCGCGGCGCTCGCACACACGCTGGCCAGCACGTCGGTTCCGGCCCCTCGTCCCCCGTCCGACCCTGGTGTCCAGCTCACCGAACGAGAGCTGCAGGTATTGCGCGGGATGAGCCAGGGCAAGAGCAACGGGCAGATCGGGCGGGAACTGTACCTCTCCGAGGACACCGTGAAGACCCATGCCCGCAGACTGTTCCGCAAGCTCGGCGTGCGGGATCGTGCCCAGGCCGTCGCACACGGTTTCCGGCGCGGCCTCGTGGCCTGAATCCCGGGTGGCCTGAAGTACTGTCGCTTGAGCGCCTTTGCAGCGACGGCCGGTGGCATCGCCATCGGTCCTTATGTGCTGTCTTTTCTGTGGTTTCGGACGTCGCGTAGCGATACCGCATTCCGCCTCTGATCTGTCTACCACTACGGTTTCCCGTGAGGTGCCCGTGTCTCGGTCTCGGGATGGTGATGGATGGTCGGGACAGCGGAGTGGCCACCGCCGGCCGGCGTTCAGCCCGGTCGGTCCCTCGTCGTAACGGCAGGGCTGCATTCTGCGATGACCGCTGTGGAGGACGACCTCGACGTTCTGGTCGGTGCTGCCGTCAACGGTGAGCGATATGCCGTTGAGGTTCTGCTCCGCCGGATCCGTCCTCTCGTGGTGCGGTACTGCCGTACCCGCGTCGGCGGTCAGGAAAAGGCGTCCGCCTCGGCGGATGACGTAGCCCAGGAGGTGTGTCTCGCGGTGCTCACGGCCCTGCCCAGTTACCGCGACCAAGGCCGGCCGTTTATTGCCTTTGTGTACGGCATCGCTGCACATAAAGTAGCCGACTCCTACCGGTCCTCGGCGCGCAATCGCGACGAGCCGGTCCCGGAGGTCCCCGATACCCAGGACCTGGCCGACGGACCGGAGGCGCAGGTGATGCAGGGCGAATTCGCCGGGTGGATGACCAAGCTGCTGAACACGTTACCGGAAAAGCAGCGAGAGATTCTCCGCCTGCGGGTCGTGGTGGGGCTGTCGGCGGAGGAGACCGCAGAGGCCGTGGGCTCGACTCCGGGCGCGGTCCGGGTGGCGCAGCACCGGGCTCTGGGTCGGCTGCGCGGCGTACTGGCGGCCGAGGGGGTGGTCTGAGTGCCTGGTCAAGACGACTTCCCACGTGCCGGCTACACAGGCGGGGATCCCCACGAAATGCCCGTTGATCTGGCCGCCGTGCAGGCCGACGACGCGCTGCTGGACCTGATCGGCCAAGCTGGGCACACGCCGAGCGACACTGACGACCAATTGACACGCGTCCTGGCGGCATGGCGCTGCGAGGTTCACGCCGAGCCGTTCAGCGAGTTGGTCGACACCGACACTGCCTTGGCGGTGATCCACGCCGCTCGCCAGCCGATCCGCCGCCGTAATCCCGTGTTCGGTCCGATCGCCGCGGCTGCGGCAGTACTGGTGATCGCCTTCTCCGCAGTGGGGCTGGTCGCCAAGTCCGCGCAACCCGGCGACCCCTTGTGGGGTGTGACCCAGATGCTCTATAGCGACTACGCCCACTCGGTGGAGACGGCGGCCACAGTCCGGACCGAGCTCAACGACGCCAGGACGGCGTTGCGGGAGGGCAAGCCTGAGCAGGCTAGGGCAAAGCTGCAACATGTCCAGCAGCAGCTCCCGGCGATCGGCGAGGCTGAGGGTCGCACCGATCTCACCGCGCGCCACCGTCAGCTCGAACAGATGCTGAACGAGTCGCCGGATGCCAGTTCAGCGAATCCGCCCGGGATGCCGATGTTCCCACCGTCGATGGCTACGGGCGCCAGGCGCGCGCCCAGCACGTCACCGAAGTCGAGTGAGCCACCCACATCCGCCGGGTCGACCACAACGTCGAACTCGATCACCGAGTCGCCCAGTAGCACGGCAGCAGCCCGGCCCGACCGAATTCCGCCTGGCCGGGAATATTCGGGTCCGGGCCCGCGTGGTTACCCGGGCCCGGACAGTGGCCCGTCAGGTCCTGGTCCCTCCGGCAGCGGTACTATGGGCGGCGGCGGTACCCCGGGTAGAGATTTCTCGGGCGGTGCAACCACGGACGGTACCGAGGACGGTGCTACCACGAACGGCGGCGGTCCGCCGGCCAGCGGTTCGCCGAACAGCGGTCCTGCCGGCAGCGGCCCGCCAAGCAGGGGTCACGTGAGTGGTAATCCCCCGAGTTATGGTGTTCCCCCGCCCCCGGGTTGCGATCGCCCCGGGCCGCGACCCCCCTATTGTGGCTAAGGAGGCTCAGCCGCCATCCTCGGCGAGCACCGCATCGATGTACCCACGGCAGTATTCCCAGCTCACGTACCCAGCTGGGTCCGGATCGTAGGCGGGTTCGTGTGGGCGCATCCGGCCGACTTCGAGCAGTTGCTGCAGACTGGCCCGGAGCAAGTGCCAGTCGTGGTAGTGCTGCTCAACACAGTCGGGGCAGTCCACCACGATCCCGCGTAGTCCGCGAGGCGCCAGCAGGGCCTGGTAGACGGCCAGATCGCTCAGGTCGGCGAGCAACCCGGCCCGCTCCTCGTCATCTAGCGGTTCATCGACGGCATCCGCGGGATCATCCAAGGCTTCCAGCGCCAGTGTCGGGTCCTCCGGGTCACCAGCGAACGGGTCGGGGGGAAGTGAGTCATGCGCCACGGCTGGCACCGTACCCGCCCAATGGATGGCCTCGAGTGGATGGCCCCCGGGTGGATGTCGGCCCCGGGTGGATGTCGGCCCCGGGTGGATGTCACTGTGACGGACGCACGGGGATGGATGCCTGGGACGGATACGATCGTCGCATGACCAGCGAGCTCACCGCGCCCAGCTTCCCGTCGAAGTTCGCGCTGCTCGGTCTGACCTTCGATGATGTCCTGCTGTTGCCCGCCGAGTCCGACGTCGTACCCGCGGAGGTCGACACTTCGACCAGGCTGTCCCGCAACATCATGCTGCGAGTGCCGCTGCTTTCCTCGGCGATGGACACGGTGACCGAGGCGCGGATGGCTATCGCGATGGCCCGGCAGGGCGGGATGGGGGTCCTGCACCGCAACCTGCCGGCGCAGGAGCAGGCCGCGCAGGTTGAGGTGGTCAAGCGATCCGAGGCGGGCATGGTGACCGATCCGGTGACCTGCCTGCCGGAGGACACCCTGGCCGACGTGGACGCGCTGTGTGCCCGCTACCGGATCTCCGGAGTGCCCGTCACCGATTCCGCGGGCGTGCTGGTCGGCATCATCACCAACCGGGACATTCGCTTCGAAGTCGACCATGACAAGCGGGTTGCCGACGTGATGACCAAGCCGCCACTGATCACCGCGCAGGTGGGGGTTACTGCGGACGCGGCACTGGGTCTGCTGCGCCGGCACAAGGTTGAGAAGCTGCCGATCGTCGACGGGCAGGGCAGGCTGCGCGGTCTGATCACCGTCAAGGATTTCGCAAAGACCGAGAAGTACCCGCTGGCGACCAAGGACCCAGACGGGCGGCTCCTGGTAGGCGCCGCGATCGGGGTCGGTGAGGACGCCAAGCAGCGGGCTGCATTGCTGGTCGAGGCCGGCGTCGACGTGTTGGTCGTGGACACCGCGCATGGGCACTCCCGCGGAGTGCTGGAGATGATCAGTCTGCTCAAGGCCGAGTTCGGCTGCACCGTCGACGTCATCGGCGGCAACGTGGCCACCCGGGCTGGGGCGCAGGCGCTGGTCGACGCTGGCGCGGACGCGGTCAAGGTCGGGGTGGGCCCCGGTTCGATCTGTACCACCCGGGTGGTGGCCGGGGTGGGCGTGCCGCAGATCAGCGCCATCTTCGAGGCGGACCGGGCGTGCCGTCCGGTGGGTGTTCCCGTGATCGGTGACGGTGGTATCCAGTTCTCCGGGGACATCGCCAAGGCTATCGTCGCGGGGGCCAGCACGGTGATGCTGGGCAGCCTGCTGGGCGGCACTGCCGAGGCGCCGGGGGAGCTGATCCTGGTTGATGGCAAGCAGTACAAGACCTATCGCGGGATGGGCTCGGTGGGCGCCATGGCCTGCCGCGTCGGCGGTCGCTCGTATTCCAGGGACCGCTACTTCGCTGACGACGTGCTCTCCGACGACAAGCTGGTGCCCGAGGGTATCGAGGGGCGGGTTCCGTTCCGGGGACCGCTGTCGCTGGTGGCTCACCAGTTGGTCGGTGGCTTGCGGGCAGCGATGGGCTATGCCGGCGCCGCGACGATCCCGGCGTTGCAGGGCGCGCAGCTGGTGCGGATCACCTCGGCGGGTCTCAAGGAGGGTCACCCGCATGACATCACCATGACGGTGGAGGCCCCGAATTACGCGGTGCGCTGAGATGCGCGATTTGGTGGAGATCGGCATGGGCCGCACCGCGCGGCGTGCCTATGACTTCGATGATGTCCAGATTGTGCCATCGCGGCGCACCCGCTCCTCCCGGGATGTGTCCACCGCCTGGCAGATCGATGCCTACCGGTTCGAGATCCCGCTGTTGACGCATCCCACCGATGCGATCGTGTCGCCAGCGATGGCCGTCCGGATTGGTGAGCTTGGCGGGCTGGGGGTGCTCAATGCCGAGGGGCTGTGGGGTCGCCACGCGGGCGTCGACAAGCTGCTGTTCCGGCTCACCTCCGCGATGGACGAGGCCGGCGAGGCAGCGGCGGTGCGGCTGCTGCAGCAGTGGCACTCGGCCCCGGTCTGCCCCGAGCTGCTCACCGAGGCGATCGGCCAGGTGGCTTCCTCCGGCGTGACGGTGGCCGCCCGGGTCAGCCCGCAGCATGCTCGGGACCTTGCCCCTGACCTGCTCGCCGCCGGCATCGAGATCCTCGTCGTGCAGGGCACCATCGTCTCGGCCGAGCATGTCTCCCGTGCCTCGGAGCCGCTCAACCTCGTGGAATTCATCGCGTCGATGGACGTCCCAGTCATCGCCGGCGGAGTGGGTGACTACCGCACCGCGATGCATCTGATGCGCACCGGGGCGGCTGGCGTGATCGTCGGACACGGGGCGGGTGCGAGCACGTCCACCAGTGATGTGCTCGGCATCGGGGTGCCGATGGCCACCGCGGTCGCCGACGCCGCAGCCGCCCGGCGGGACTACCTTGATGAGACCGGTGGGCGTTACGTGCACGTGATCGCCGACGGCGGGATGCGTACCAGTGGCGACGTGGCCAAAGCGATCGCGTGCGGGGCGGACGCGGTGATGCTCGGTGAACCGCTGGCCGCCGCGGCCGAGGCGCCCGGCAACGGCTTGTACTGGACTGCCGCTGCGGCGCACCCGTCGCTGCCACGCAGCCACGTCACCGATGTCCCCGAGGGCTCGGTCGGCATCGACACGCTGCTGTTTGGCCCCTCCTCCGACCCCAGCGGCACGGTAAATCTGTTCGGCGCATTACGCCGCGCGATGGCCAAAACCGGATACTCAGAACTCAAAGAATTTCAGAAAGTCGGCCTCGCCGTCCGGCCCTAAGGTGCGCTGGCTCGGTTCTGGATCTTGGAGGTCCCGGAGTTGCACGCCGTTGGCCAGTCCCGGACATTGTCGAGCGCGGGTGACACCGCGCGGGAACTGGTGGCACTGTGGCTGGACGTCCCCGCCGACCAGGTCCAGGTGGTGCTCGACTACAGCCGTATCGATCCGGAGGCCATCCAGTTGGCGGCTGGGGCGCGCAGTGAGCAGGCCAGGGCAGAGGAATTGAGCCGGGGCGCAGCGAGACGTCTGCGGCAGGCCGCCCGGCGTCTGGTGCACACCGACGGGCTGAGCCTGCGGGACGCGGCCACGGTGCTAGGCGTGACGTTCGGCCGGGTGCAGCAATTGCTGAAGGACTGAGGTCACCCCTCACCTGAAAAGCGCGTGAGGCTCGCCCTCGCCCGACAGGTCGCCACAACCCGGATCTCACGTCAGGTCGCTGGAGGACGCGCCGTGCGCTCGTATCCGCCGGCAGTCTGGATGTCGGTAGATTCGGCGATCTGGGAGCGTCTGAGAGATCGGACGTATCGTCCACTGGCTACGAGACATCGGGCGGGGGTGGTCGTGGCTCGCATTTTCATTAGCTATGCCACTCCCGACCGGGCGATCGCTGATGAGGTGTTGAGATGGTTGCGGGCGGCCGGCCACGAGCCGTTCCTCGCCCACGACCCTCGTGCCGGAGTCAGCGCCGGTGAGGACTGGGAGCAGCGCCTGTACCGCGAGCTGCGCGAAGTCGACGCGGTGCTCGGGGTGGTGACATCGGCGTTTGTGGCGTCGACCTGGTGCTCGATTGAGTTGAGGATCGCGAGCGCGCGGGGGTGCCGGCTCATCCCATTGCGCGCGGAGGCCGGCGTGCGGCACCCGCTGATGCGGCGCTTGCAGGACGTGGACTACCTGGCCGGTTCCCCCCAGGCCCGGGACCGAGTGCTTCAGACGGTGCGGCGGTTGGATGACCGCAGTGGCGCGTGGGAGGGCGCCAACCCCTTCCCGCGGTTGGAACCGTTCACTGCGGCACTGAGCCCGGTGTTTTTCGGTCGCACGGCGGAGGCCCGCGAGGTGGGCAATCGGCTGCGCGCCACGGACGGCACCGGCGGAATGCTGGCCCTCGTTGGGCCCTCCGGTTGTGGGAAGTCTTCCCTGCTCAATGCTGGGGTGGTCCCGTTGCTCGACGGAGACCCGGAATGGCTGGTGATGCCGTCGCTGGTGCCCGGGAGCGATCCGGTGCCCGAGCTGGTCCGGGCGCTGGCGATCACGGCCAAATGTCTGGGGCTGGACTGGTCGGCCAGCGATGTCCGCGGCAAGCTCGACGTTGGCACCGATGGCTTGCGGCGGGTGGCCGATGATCTGCTGATTGCCGGCGCGGGCAGGCACCAGCGGCGGCTGGTGGTGATGGTGGATCAGGCTGAGGAGTTGTTCACCCGGACGACCCCGGACGCCCGGCACCGATTCGCGCTGCTGCTGAGCGGCGCGGTCGCCGGCCCGATGCGAGTGGTCGCGGCGATGCGCTCGGAGTTCCTCGATGACCTGCGGGATCTGCCCGCGTTGACCGGGGTGCCGATCGAGGCCTATGTGTTGGCTCCGCTGGACCGAGAGGCGCTGCGGGAGGTCATCGAAGGGCCCGCCAAGGTGGCCCGGCTGCGCCTGGATGAGGGCCTGGCCACTCAACTGGTGGCCGACACTGACAGCGGGGAGGCCCTGCCGCTGCTCGCCTTCACCCTGCGCCACCTAGCGGACGGCCTGCTTGCAGGAGGCACGGTGAGCCTGTCCCGTTACCACGACCTCGGCGGTGTGCGCGGGGCGCTGACTCGGCATGCCGACGCCACGCTCACCGACGCTATCAAGGCCAGCGGCCTGACTGAACGTGAAGTGCTGGCCGGGCTCACGCGCCTGGTCACCGTTGATGAGACCGACCGACGCGCCCGACGGCAGGTCAAGCCCACCGGCCTGCCCGAGCCGCTGCGCATCGCGCTGCAGGTGTTCGTAGAGCGCCGCCTGCTGCTCAGCGACACCGACGACGCCGGTCAGGTGTGGCTCACGGTGGCCCACGAGGCCCTGCTCACCGAGTGGCGACCCCTGGATACCGCCACCGCCGACATCACCGCCGCCCTCCGCGGCGCGCGGGCAGTCAAGCAAGCAGCCGCGGAATGGGTCAGCGCGGACCGGCCCGAGCACTACCTCTGGGATGACAAGCGCCTTACCACCACCCTCGCCACGCTGGGGATGACCGGCGACGGCGGCCATCGCAACCCCGCTGCGCCCATTGTGGAGCTTGATGACGAGGCTCGGACATTCCTCGACGCCACCACCCAGCGCGTTAATGCCATCAAGGAGCGCGAACGGCGTCGTCGGACCCGCACCCTCGCCGTGCTCTCGACCTTGCTGGTGCTTGCGCTCATCGCTTCGATAGTCGCCTTCCAACAACGCGGCACCGCCCAAGCCCAACGCGATAACGCCATCTTCAATCAGGTCACCGCGCAAGCTGACCGACTGCGCGCCACTGACGTGTCCCTCGCGGCGCAACTCGACCTCACCGCCTACCGCATGCGACCGACTCCCGACCTCCGCACGAATCTGATCACCCTGGGGAACGCCGCCTTGTCCACCCCGCTGGCCGGCCACACCAACGTGGTCAAAGCGGTGGC
>Ga0213881_10001149_pt1 | contig 13264 bp, 13 predicted proteins | sample BarmaccoBMER_R08_FD_160104 | JGI IMG/M metagenome (GOLD analysis project Ga0213881, IMG submission 160104) | Barbacenia macrantha exposed rock microbial communities from rupestrian grasslands, the National Park of Serra do Cipo, Brazil - ER_R08 ... | reverse complement strand
GTGCATCATCAGCCGCAGCGGCGTCGTCCCCACCGACATCCCGCTGTTCGCCGATCCCGATTCCCTGGTCGTGGTGTTCGCGCCGGGGGAGCTCGATACGTCCAACCTAGCCGCGCAGGTGGAGGTCGTGCGCCTCGACCCCGGCGAGCTGACCCTGACCACGATGATGCGCCGCCTGCGCTCCGACTTCGGGGTCCGCACGCTGCTGTGCGAGGGCGGACCGATCCTGTTCGGCGCGCTTTTGCGGGAGGACCTCGTGGACGAGCTTTTCCTCTCAATCGCGCCGAAGCTGACCGGCGGCGGCAGCGCCCCCGCCATCACCGCCGGGGCCGAGCTCTCAGAGCTCCGTGTCCTGTCGCTCGTGTGGGCGCTCGAGCTGCACGGGGCGTTGTACCTCCGGTACTCAACCACATCCTGAACCGTTTCACCTTAACAGGTTAACCGATTCACGAAACTGGTGAACCGGTTAACCTCGAGTTACTTACATAATTTCCTCGGAAGTTAATCATCGGTGTGCCACAATCACACCAGTGAGCAGCCCGAGCGCAGCGAAGGCACCGCGGACTGCGGCTGGAGCCGTGTCGGCGCTCGAGGAGGCGCGCTGGCGCACCCTGGCGCTGGTGGCATCGGTCTCCGACGCCGACCTCGAATGCGTTCACTCCCCGTTGATGAGCCCGCTGGTGTGGGATCTCGCTCACGTTGCCGCATACGAGGACCTATGGCTGGTTCACCGTTACGGGAAACGCCCGCTACTGCGCGAGGACCTTGCCGCCACCTACGACGCGTTCGAGACGCCGCGGGCGCTGCGGGGCGACATCGAGCTGCTCGATCCGGGCCAGGCGCGCGATTATCTCACCGAGGTCCACGCCCGGACGCTCGAGGTGATCGACGAGCGCGGCGTGGGCGACGGAACGGTGCACGAGATGGTGCTGCGCCACGAGCATCAGCACGACGAGACGATGCTCCAGACGCTGCAGCTCGCGCGCCCCCAGCAATACGAACTGGTGGGTCGGCGCCCTGACCCGGAGTCTCCCCGTCCGTCCTTCACCGGCTTGGAGATGGTCGAGATTCCGGCCGGTCCGTGCACCATCGGTGCGGGCGACGGTGGATTCGCCTATGACAACGAGCGCCCACGCCACGCCACCGACGTGCCCGCATACCGGATGGGGCGGACGCCGATCACCAACGCCACCTACCTGACCTTCGTGGAGAGTGGCGGGTATGAGCGGCGGGAGTGCTGGTCGGACGAAGGCTGGGCCTGGAAGGAGCAGTACGACATCACGAGACCCGCTGACTGGACGGCGGATCTCACCGCCGAGTGGAGGCTCGGCAAGCTCGAGCCACTCCACCCCGACCGGCCCGTCGTCCATGTGTCCTGGTTCGAGGCCGACGCCTTCGCCCGTGCGCACGACGCCCGACTTCCCACCGAGGCGGAGTGGGAGAAGGCGGCGACCTGGGACCGGGCGGACGCGAAGGCCCGCCGCTATCCGTGGGGCACGCGCGCTCCCGTGCCCGGCCTGCACGCCAACCTCGACCAGCTAGGCGGCGGGACCGCACCCGCCGGCGCCTACCCCGCCGGTGCCTCTCCCTACGGCTGCCTGGGAATGATCGGCGACGTGTGGGAGTGGACCTCGACGCGGTTCGACGGCTACCCCGGCTTCGTGGCCTACCCCTACCGCGAATACTCCGAGGTCTTCTTCGGCTCCAAGTACCGGATCCTGCGCGGCGGCTCGTGGGCCACTCGCACGAGCGTCGCGACCCCCACGTTCCGCAACTGGGACTACCCGCAGCGGCGCCAGATCTTCGCCGGCATCAGGATCGCCCGGGACGTATGAGGACCACTGCGGATTCTCCCGAGGTCCAGATCGACTCGTTCCTGTCCGAGGCTGACGAGCGTTCGCTGGCCAACGACGTGCTCGACGGGCTGACCCGTCCATTCAAGGAGATCCCGCCCAAGCATTTCTACGATGCGCGTGGCTCGGAGCTGTTCGAGCGGATCTGCGCCCTGCCCGAGTACTACCCCACCCGTGCCGAGCGCCAGATCCTGCTCGCTCACGCTGATCAGATCGTGTCCGCGACCGGCGCCAGCGAGCTGGTCGAGCTCGGCTCGGGGTCGCCGGAGAAGGCTCGGATCCTGCTCGACGCGATGTCGCGCGCTGGGACCCTGCGGCGCTACGTCCCGGTTGACGTCTCGCAGAGCGCGCTCGAGGCGTCCGCGCTCGAGCTCGCTGACGAGTTCGAAGAGCTGTCGGTTCACGGCGTGATCGGTGACTTCGAGCGCCACCTAGCCCGCGTCCCTCCGTCCGCGATCGGTGGAGCACCGCGGATCGTCGCGCTGCTCGGAGGCACGATCGGCAACTTCTTGCCCGGTACGCGCCGGCGGCTTCTGCGCGAGATCGGGCGGCTGCTCGGGCCCCACGACCGGCTGCTGCTCGGCACCGACCTGGTCAAAGACCCAGCAGTACTCGAGGCCGCCTACGACGACGCCGACGGGGTAACCGCCGCGTTCAACCGCAACGTGCTGCACGTCATCAATCGCGAGCTCGGCGCCGACTTCGTCCCCGACGCGTTCGAGCACATCGCTTTCTTCGACCGTCGCCACGAGTGGATCGAGATGCGGCTGCGCGCCCGCCGGCCGTGCAGCGTCCTGGTGGCGGGGCTCGGGCTGCGGGTGGAGTTCGCGGCCGGCGAGGAGCTGCGCACCGAGATCAGCGCCAAGTTCACCCGACCGCGCATCGAGGCGGACTTCCAGGCCGCGGGGCTGACCCTGGAGGGTTGGTATACGGACCGCGACGGGCTTTTTGCGTTGTCGCTGGCCCGGCGCCTATAGGGTTCCGAGGTCATGCACATCGGAGGGAGTGGGGCGCTCGTAGCGGGAGGCGCGTCGGGCCTGGGTGAGGCGACGGCACGCCGACTACACGGCGCTGGTGCTTACGTGGTGATCGCCGATCTCAACGAGCAGCGGGGTCGGGCACTGGCTGTCGAGCTGGGCGAGCGCGCCTCATTCCTGCCGACGGACGTCACCGATCCCGACGCCGTGCAGGCGGCGGTGAGCGCCGCCGTTGATCAGCCCGTGCCGCTGCGTATCGGGGTCTCGTGCGCTGGCATCGGCTGGGCGGGCCGTGTGGTGGGCAAGCGCGGCGTCCACGAGCTCGCGCCATTCGAGACGGTTATCCGGATCAATCTGGTCGGCACCTTCAACGTCATGCGGCTGGCCGCCGGGGCCATGGCCGAGAATGAGCCGACGGAGGCGGGCGAACGCGGCGTGTGCATCAACACCGCTTCGATCGCCGCCTTCGACGGGCAGATCGGCCAGATCGCCTACTCGGCCTCGAAGGGGGCAATCGTCAGCATGACCCTTCCGGCGGCGCGCGACCTGGCGCCGCTCGGGGTGCGGGTGTGCGCGGTCGCGCCCGGCACGTTCGACACGCCGCTACTGGCGCGCTGCCCGACGACGCTCGGGAGGTCCTCCGCCGGGTCGTGCCCTTTCCCGCTCGCTTCGGCCGTCCAGACGAGTTTGCCGCGCTCGTCGCCCACATCGTCGAGAATGAGATGCTCAACGGTGAGGTGATCCGGCTCGACGGCGCGCTGCGCATGCCTCCCCGCTAGCTACCAACGAGACATCGCCCGGACGGCCATCACGGACCGGCCACGTGAACATCGACAAGAGGGATTCGGCAGCTTCGAGCTTGATCTCGAGACCGGTGCCGTGACGTACTCGGCGGGGGTAGGCCGGATGCTGGGCATGCCGGCGGATGCCGTGTTGACGTCGGCGCTGGTGCTCGAGCGCATGCACCCCGAGGATCGCGAGGCGCTCGAGGCGGCACTCGAGCGCAGCCGTCGCGAGCACGAACCGGTGGAGTTCGAGGTGCGGCTGCGGCGCTTCGACGGCGGCGAGCGCGTCGTGCGCGGAAGCGGCGACATCGTCAACCCGCCGGACGGCCAGCCGGGCCGGATGGTGGGGGCGCTCCGGGACGTGACCGAGGAGCAGGCCGCGCGGTCGGCCCGTGATCTGTTCAGCTACGTCGTGCAGTCGAGCAGCGACGCGATCATCACCGTGGTCGGAGATGGCACGATCACCAGCTGGAACCGCGGCGCCGAGCAGCTATACGGCTACACCGTCGAGGAGGCGATCGGGCAGCCGAGCGCTCTGAGCGAGACTCCTGAGCGCGCCGGCGAGTGGCAGCAGCTTCTCCAGACGGTGTTCTCGGGACAGTCGATCGAAAACTTCGAGACCGAGCGCTTGCGCAAGGACGGCAGCGTGGTCGCGGTATCGCTGACCGTCTCACCGGTGCGCGACGCCACCGGCCGAATCGTCTCGGCCGCGATCATCGCGCGCGACACCACCGAGCGCGTGCGCTACGAGGAGCGGCTGCGCCACATGGCCGATCACGACCAGCTGACCGGCCTGTTCAACCGCCGCCGCTTCGACGAACAGCTCAAGCGCGAACTGGCGCGGGCCAGCCGCTACGCCGAGCACGGCGCGGTGCTCAGCATCGACATCGACAGCTTCAAGGGCATCAACGACTCCGCCGGCCACGCCGCCGGCGACGCTGTGCTCACCCATGTTGCGCGCGTGCTGGACGAGCGCTCCCGCACTACCGATATTGTCGCCCGCCTGGCCGGAGACGAGTTCGCCGTGCTGCTTTCGGCCGTGGGAGCGCGCGAGGCGCGCACCGTCGCCGAGCACCTGCTGGCCGAGATCCGAAGCTCACCGTCCGTGTATGGCGAGGAGGCGTTCCGAATCACCGCCAGCGTCGGCGTGGCCACGTTCGAGTCGGACGACACCTCCGCCGGCGAGATCCAGGTCAACGCGGACCTGGCCATGCACGCGGCCAAGACGTCGGGACGCGACCGCGTCGTCGTGTACACGCCGAGCGAGGCGCGCCGGGCGCGCGCGATGACGAAGCTGGCGTGGTCGCAGCGGATCCAGGACGCCCTCGAGCACAACCGGTTCGTGCTGCACCTCCAGCCCATCCTGGAGCTGGCCAGCGGGCAGATCACGCACGCCGAGCTTCTGCTCCGGATGAAGGGCGACGGTGGCGAGCTGATCGCCCCCAGCGTGTTCATGCCCGCCGCCGAGCGCTTCGGGCTGATCGACGCCGTCGATCGCTGGGTGGTGCAGCGGGCCATCCAGCTGGTGGCCGATGTCCTCAGACCTGTCCCGCGGGTTGGGATCAACCTGAGCGGCGAGTCAATCGTTGGCGATCCCCACCTGCTGGTGTTGATCGAGCAGCAGCTCGACCGTTTCTCGGTTGACCCCGCCAGGCTCATCTTCGAGGTCACCGAGACCGCCGCGATCGCCAACATGCCAGAGGCCACCGAGTTCGCCCGCGGCCTGACCAACCTGGGTTGCAGCCTGGCCCTCGACGACTTCGGCACCGGCTTCGGCTCCTTCTACTACCTCAAGCACCTGCCCGTCAGCTACGTCAAGCTCGACGGCGAATTCATCCAGAACCTGCCGCGCAGCGAGGTCGACGAGCACATGGTCAAGGCGATCGTCGGCGTGGCGCAGGCTCTCGGGATCAAGACGGTGGCCGAGTCGGTGGCCGACGAGGAGACGATCGCCCTGCTGCACGAGCACCAGGTGGACTACGCGCAGGGCTTCTACGTCGGAAAGCCGGTGCCGCTGGATGTGGCGCTGGCCAAAACTGGTTGGCTGTCGCAGTTCGGTGGGCCGGTGCTCTAGGGGCCCGCGCGACCGTCCGCCAGACAAATCCCCTGGCTCTAGCTGAGCCGTTCAATCAGCATGGCCTGGCCCATACCGCCGGCGACGCACATCGACTCGATCCCCAGCCTGCCGTCCCTCGCCCGCAGTCCGTTGATCAGCGTGGTCATGATGCGCGCCCCGGTCATCCCGAACGGGTGGCCGAGCGCGATCGCACCACCGAACGGGTTGAGCTTGTCATCCGGGATACCGAGTTCGTCCTTGCAGGGCACGATCTGGGCGGCGAATGCCTCGTTGATTTCCACGATGTCGACGTCGTCGATCTTGACGCCGCTCGCCTGGAGCAGCGCCTGGATCGCGGGGATCGGGCCGAGGCCCATGATCTCGGGGCGGATCGCGGCGACGGTGGAGGCGAGGATCCGCGCCTTGGGCTCAAGCCCAAGTCGCTTGGCCTTCTCCTCGGACATGATCAGCACTGCCGCGGCGCCGTCGTTGAGCGGGCAGGCGTTGCCGGCAGTGACCGTGCCGTCGGGCTTGAACGCCGGCTTGAGCCGGGCCAGGGCCTCCATGGTGGTGCCCGGGCGTGGCCCGTCGTCCTTGCTCACCAACGTATCCGGCATCTCGACCTCGTTGCCCTCCTTGTCGGTCTCGGCGTGCGCGGGAACCGGCACCGGCACGATCTCGGCATCGAAGTGCCCCGAGTCTCGGGCGTCGACGGCGCGGCTGTGAGAGATGACCGCCCACTCGTCCTGGTGCTCGCGCGTGACCTGACAGCGCTCGGCCACGTTTTCGGCCGTCAATCCCATCGGGATGTAGACGTCGTACGGGGCGCCGTTCGACCCGCGCAACTGAGGATGCTTGGCCTCATCCATCATCCCGGCCCCCACCCCGGCCCGCGACACCGCCTCCACGCCGGCCGCGATGTACTGGTCGCCCTCGCCGGACTTGATCGCGTGGAAGGCCATCCGGATCGTCTGCAGCGACGAGGCGCAGAACCGGTTCACCGTGCATGCGGGGACGTGATGGTCGATGCCTGCTAGCAGCGCCGCGTTACGGGCGACGTTGTAGCCCTGCTCGCCCACCGACGAGGCCGCACCCATCATCACATCGTTGGTCTGCGCGAAGTCAACCTCCGGGTTGCGCTCGATCAGCGCGCGCAACGGGATCGCGGCCAGATCGTCGGCGCGCACAGTCTTGAGCGAGCCCTTCCCGGCCCGGCCGATGGGCGTTCGGATGGCGTCGACGATGACGGCTTCCGGCATTCGTATCGCTCCTGTTCGAGGTCGGTTTAATCAGAGGCCCAGGCCGCGCACGCCCTTCTCGTCCCACCCGAGGTGGTGGGCAAGCTCGTGGCGGAGTGTGCGGGTCACCTGCGCGCGCAGCAGATCCGGGTCATGGCCGAAGTCGCGCAGAAGGGTGTCGCGGAAGATCACGATGCGGTCGTGGAAGTAGTCCTGCGCGGCGGTGTCGCCCTGGTAGAGACCGTAGGCGCGTGCGCGACGCCCGCTGTCGGACACCACGACGGCGACGTGCTCGAGCGCGCGATGGAACTCGAGCGGAAGATCGTCGATCGCGCGGCGCACGAGCGCCTTGAAGTCCTCTTCGTTGTGCGGATCGAACAGATCCTCATCCTCGTCGAGGTCGTCCTCGTCCTCCCACGACTCCCAGGACCCCTCGGCGGCCAAACGTTCGGTTCGCTCCACGAGGGCCTCGAAGTCACCCTCGGACTCGGGGTCGCGCCAGCCGGCCAGGCGGATCATGACCAGCACGACCGCCCCGCCCACGATTACCGCGCCGGCCGCGAACACCGCGATGCCCTGCAGCAGGCGCACCGGGGGCGACTCGCTGAAGCCGGCGATGAGGCTCACCGCGCCCAGGCCGACGGTCAGCGCCGCCAGGGCCGAGAGCAGGACGCGACGGAGGGTGGGCGGATCGGATTGCATCATCACTAGCGTAGGGTGCGCGCGATCACCAACCGCTGGATCTCGTTCGTGCCCTCGTAGATCTGGGTGATCTTCGCGTCGCGGAGCATGCGCTCAACCGGGTACTCCTTGACGTAGCCATAGCCGCCGAGGACCTGCACCGCCTCGACCGTCACCTTCATCGCCACGTCGGAGCAGAAGAGCTTGGCCATGGCCGAGTACTTGCCGACCTCGCGGTCTTCCCGGTCGACCTTCGCGCACGCCTGATACAACAACTCGCGCGCCGCCGCGCACTGCGTCTCCATGTCGGCGAGCTTGAACTGGATGGCCTGGAAGGCGTTGATCGGCTGACCGAACTGCCGGCGCTCACGGGCGTAGGCGGCGGCGTAGTCGGTGGCGCCCTGGGCGATGCCGAGGGCCTGCGCCGCGACGCCCAGGCGCGAGCGGTCGAGCGTCGCCATCGCCACCTTGAAGCCCTGGTTCACCTCCCCGATCAGGTTCTCGTCGGGTACCCGCACGCCGTCGAAAATCGGCTGCCCGGTAGGCGAGCCGCGGATCCCCAGTTTGTGCTCGAGCTTGCCCACGCTGAACCCGGGGCGGTTGGCCTCGACCACGAACGCGCTGATCCCGCGCGAGTGGCCCGCCTGCGGATCGGTGACGGCGAACACCACGTAGAAGTCGGCCACCCCGAGGTTGGTGATCCAGTTCTTGGTGCCCGTGATCACCCATTCGCCGTCGTCCCGCACCGCACGGGTGATCATCCCGCCGGGATCCGACCCCGCCTCGGGCTCGGAGAGCGCGAAGGCCGGCGACCACTCGCCGCTCGCGCAGCGCGGGAGGAAGCGGTCCTGCTGCTCGTCGGTGCCGAACAGCTTGATCGGGAGCGTCCCCAGCTCCTGGATCATCAGGATGAGCGCGGTCGAAGCGCACGCCTTGGCGATCTCCTCGACCGCCATGTTGAGCATCAGCGTGCCGGTGCCGGTGCCGCCATGCTCGGGCTCGAACGGAAGCGCGAGGATGTCCTGTTCGGCCAGGAGCCGGCGCAGGTCGTGCGGATACTCCGCCTTCTCGTCGATCTCGGCCGCCCGCGGCGCGATTCGCTCACGCGCGATCTGCCGGATGGTGTCGCGGAAGGCAAGGTGGTCGTGCGGGATCGTGTAGAGCTCGGCCAGCGCGGACATGCGCTGGATGCTACGGCAGAGCGAGCGGCGCTCGACGGCCGCACGCCGGCGGCCGCTTCGGTACGTCAGGCCCTACAACCCGGGGGGGTGGCGAACGACGTAGTTGCCGCCGTCGGCGAGGTTGCCGAGCGGATTCGAGCGCCAGCGCGGCCCGGACCCGGAGGGGATGTTCGGCCCGCCGTAGTTCGCGGTGTCGAATGCCCGCCCGGCGATCACGATGAACGCGTGGGCGGGGTCGGAGTAGATCGTGACCCAGCGCCCGGGGCCGGCCACGCCGTAGGACTCGAGACCCGAGGAGTCCTCTGAGGAGCTGAGCAGGCCCGCGGCGTGCAGGACGTAGCTGACCGATCCGGAGCAGTCATAACAGCTCGACTGCCACTGACCATGGCCTCCCCCGATGCAGTACGAAGTGTCGATGATCTGGTTGCCGGCGGTCACCATCGCCTGGACGGCCGTCGGGGCCCCCGCGGGCGCGGTCGCGGTGCCGTCCGGGTTGATCCGGACGTTGCCGGTAGGCACGTCGGCCGTGTAAGCGCTGATCGCGGTCCGCAGGGCCGCCATGAAGGCAGGCCCGGCCACCCCGTTGACGGGCGACATGTTGTGGGCCTGCTTGAACGCGGCCACGCTGGCCGCCGTGGCCGGCCCGAAGTCCCCGTCGACCGATGTGGGGAAGCCGGCGATCGTCAGATAGCCCTGGAGGATCGTCACATCGTTGCCCTGAAGCCCCTGCCGGAGCATGCGCCGGCCGAGCTGACTCGCCGTGCTCGCCCTGGTCAGCGTGCCCGCCGTCTTGATCGTCGCCGCCATCGACGCACCCCCGGACGCCGGCCGTTTCTGGGTAGCCGCGGTGGCCTCCGTCGCGCCGGCGAGAACCGCCGCCGCCATCAGTACAGACGCGCCAACCCTACGGGCGATGCGCATGGTGGCCAGATTCGACAACGGCAACCCCTTCTCTTTCTTGCGCCTACGGGGTTAGCTGTCGGGCTCGCGCTGAAAGAGTGCGCTACGCCGGCGATCCGGCGATTCGCCCCCCGGGGCCTCACGGCTCCAATGGGTTCCCCGCTCCCCGGCGCCGTGGGCGACGGGGATTCGGCTGGGTTTTTCTCGCGCGGCAGCCTACACGACGCGCACGACAAACGTCACCAGCTCGTTATGGGGCGCGCGCAGCCGCTCTGCGCCAAGGCGCTCCTCGGATTGGGTCAGGGATGGCGAACCTCGTGCGGGGTTGCGGCCGGGGGGGCCGGCGGCGTACGCTCCACCTCGACCGTCGACGAGGGGGATCAGATGCGCGTGGACTCAGGCGGCGTGGGGATCGAATACGACGTGAGCGGCGAGGGGCAGCCTATCGTGCTGATCCACGGCTTCCCGGACACGGGCCGGCTGTGGCGCCACCAGGTTCCAGCCCTGGCCGAGGCGGGCTTCCGGGTGATCGTCCCCGACCTGCGTGGCTACGGCCGCTCGGACAAGCCCGACGCGGTAGAGGCGTACAAGATCGCGGCCCTGGCGGGAGACGTGCTGGCGGTGATGAGCGACGCGGGCGTGCCTCGGGCGCATGTGGTGGGGCACGATTGGGGCGCCGGCCTGGCGTGGGCGCTCGCCGCGCTGGCCTCCGATCGCGTCGACCACCTCGCCGTGCTCTCGGTCGGCCACCCGACGACCTTCCGCGCCGGCGACGGGTTCGAGCAGCACGAGAAGTCCTGGTACATGCTGCTGTTCCAGTTCCCGGGGGTGGCGGAGGAATGGCTGTCGGGCAACGGATGGGCCAACTTTCGGGCCTGGTCTCGCCATCCCGACGCCGACGCAGTCATCGCCGAGCTCGAGTCCAGCGGCGCGCTGACCCCCGGGCTCAACTATTACCGTGCCAATATCCCGCCGAAGGCGTGGCTCAGCCCGGGCCGAGCGCTCCCGCCCATCGAAATCCCCGCGATGGGCATCTGGAGCTCGGGCGACGTCGCGCTAACCGAGCGGCAGATGACCGACTCGGCCCGGAACGTAACCGGCCCCTGGCGCTACGAGCGGCTTGACGGAGCCGGCCATTGGATGCAGCTCGAGGCGCCCGACGAGGTGAATCGGCTGCTGCTCGAGTTTCTCTCGCGCTGACGGCGTCCCGGATGGCGCCGTCAGGCGACGTAGCCGTCAGCCGGCTCGAGCGGCAGACCCGTCGACGCCCACTCGAGCAATCCGCCGGCCATGTTGTGGGCATCGAAGCCAGCGCCGCGGAAAGCCTCGGTGGCCATGGCCGAGCGGCTGCCGCTGCGGCAGTAGAACACCAGCCGCCTCTCCCGGTCGATCGTGTCGACCGCGAGTGCGAGCTGGGAGAGCTCCACCAGCCGGTCTCCGGCGATCCGGCCGGCCTCGTGCTCCTCGGGCTGACGGACGTCGATGAGCTGGATGTCCTCTCCGTCCTGCATGAGCTCGAAGACCTGGTGCGGCGTGTAGTCGCTCACTGCTTCCACTTGATCGAGCAGCCGACGGGTTTGGTCTCGGCTCGGGCCGGCGCGGCGCCCGAGAGCACGGCATCGAGCGCCTCCCGCAGCCATTCGGCGCGCAGCCCCGGATCCTCGTAGTCGCCGTCAGGCGCACCGCGATAGCGCAGCCGTCCGGCGCCATCGAGCACGAATACGTCGGGTGTGACCTTGGCCCCGTAGGCGTGCGCCACCTCCTGAGTGGCGTCGTGCAGGTAGGGCATCGGCCAGTCCTCGCGCGCCACGCGAGCACGCATCGCGTCATACGAGTCGCGCGGATAGCGCTCCTCGTCGTTGGAGTTGATGGCCAGGAAGCGGACGCCGCGATCGGCGTAGTCGCGTGCGGCCTCGGCGAGCCGCTCGTGCCAGGCAAGCGCGTACGGGCAATGGTTGCATGTGAACACGAGCACGGTGGCCGGCGCGCCGTTGCCGTCCGCCATCGACCAGGTCTGGCCCTCGGTGTCGGGCAGGGCGAACTCCGGCGCAACGTCGCCGATTGCAACAGTCATCGAGTCACCTCCGTGCGCTCAGCCGCGCGTTGCAGGGCCTCGCGCAGGTCATCGGGATCAGGAAGCGGGCTCACCCGACCGTCACGCCGGCGGTACACCCGGCAGCTCAGGCCGATCTGCTCCTCGGCGGCGGCCGGAACGAGATCCTCGCCATCGATCAGGATCGTGGGCGAGCCGACGAAGCCGGCCTCGCACGCGTCGTCGTCGGTCACGATCTCGCGCATCCGCACGCCTGCATCCGGCAGGCCCAGCTCGGCCAGGGCTTCGCGCACCGCGTCCGCGGCCCGCTCGGTCGACGGGCAACCCTCCCACCACAGCAGTTCGACATCGGGCTCGCGCACCCGATCAGCGTAGCGAGTGGCTCTCAGCCCTCAGACGCGCGGGGCACGTTAACCGATGGTCCAGCTGTCCGAGCCGACCAGCAGATCGGCGAGTTCGACATCGGTGGCCGGCGTGGCCCGCACGGTGCCGCCGCGCCCGTAGACCGGACGCTGCACGTCGCGGAAGACGCCGATCGGTGTCGGCACGGTCGGGTTGTCGGCCAGCCGAGCCAGCGAAAAGGCCAGACCCGGATCGAGGCGTCCCGGGTCGTGGACGATCAGAGCATCCTCGCCCACGTCGGCCACGTCGACGATCGCCAGCCCCCCATCGGGCCCGCGCGCGACGCCGCGCTCGTTCTCGACCCCGAAGCGGATTGGCTGGCCGGCCGTCAGGCGAATCTGATTGGCGTCCTTGGTCTCCTTCTCGGTCAGCACGGAAAACGCCCCGTCGTTGAACACGGGGCAGTTCTGGTAGATCTCGACCAGCGCGGCGCCCTCGTGCAACGCCGCCGCTCGCAGCACCTCGGTCAGGTGCCGCTTGTCGCGGTCGATCGTCCGCGCGACGAACGTGGCCTCGGCGCCGAGCGCCAGCGAAACCGGGTTAAACGGATGGTCAGCCACCCCGAACGGCGTCGACTTGGTGATCTTGCCCAGCCCCGAGGTGGGCGAGGCCTGCCCCTTGGTCAGCCCGTAGATCTGGTTGTTGAAGAGCAGGATCTTGATCGGGACGTTGCGGCGCAGGGCGTGGATCAGGTGGTTGCCTCCGATCGACAGCGAGTCGCCGTCGCCGGTGACGATCCAGATCGAGAGGTCCTCCCGCGTCGAGGCCAAGCCGGTGGCCAGCGCCGGCGCGCGACCGTGGATGCCGTGCATCCCGTAGGTGTTCATGTAGTAGGCGAACCGGCCGGCGCATCCGATCCCGGTGATGAACACGATCTTCTCGGGCGCGATCCCAAGCTCGGGCATGAACTGCTGGACCACGGCCAGCACCACGTAGTCGCCGCACCCCGGGCACCACCGCGTCTCCTGGTCTGACTGGAAGTCGGCCTTGGTCAGGGCATGCGGCTCGCCGCCGTTGCCGTTCGTCACCGTCGCGCTCATCGCCGTCCTCCGTTCCCCGCCACCGCGCTCACTGTCGCTCCGCGATCTGCTCTTCGATTTCCGACGCGAACAACGGCTGGCCCTGCACCTTGCAGAAC
>Ga0213881_10001148_pt1 | contig 13267 bp, 8 predicted proteins | sample BarmaccoBMER_R08_FD_160104 | JGI IMG/M metagenome (GOLD analysis project Ga0213881, IMG submission 160104) | Barbacenia macrantha exposed rock microbial communities from rupestrian grasslands, the National Park of Serra do Cipo, Brazil - ER_R08 ... | reverse complement strand
CCCCGCGAGGACGTCCGCGGCGAGCTGCTCACTCCTACCGACCACCGCACGCACTGCCCCTTCAAAGGGGACGCCAGCTACTGGTCGGTCGCGGTGCACGGCCAGACCGCGGACAACGCCCTGTGGTCCTACCTCGATCCGCTGCCCGAGGCGGGCTGGCTAAGCGATCATGTGGCGCTGTACTGGGACGCGATGGACGCCTGGTTTGACGAGGATGAGGAGGTCACCGGGCACCTGCGCGATCCCTACCACCGCGTCGACGTCCGCTGCACCAGTCGGCATGTGCGGGTGCTGGCCGGTGACAACGTGGTCGCCGAGTCCCGGCGTGCGGTGGTGCTGTCCGAGACTGGCCTACCCAACCGCTTTTACCTGCCGGCTGAGGATGCGCGCCGCGACCTGCTCGAGTTGTCCGGCACGCACACGGTGTGCCCGTACAAGGGCACCGCGTCCTACCGCAGCCTGCGGGTCTCCTCGGGAGTCATCCTCGACGCGGCCTGGTGTTACCCCGAGCCGCTGGAGGGAGTACGGACGATCCGGGGCTACCTGTGCTTCGCCGCCGAGGGAGTCGAGACCTGGGTGGACGGCGCCCGCCCGCAGCACTAGCCCAAAGGACCTCACGGTGCGGCGACGGACGGACCCGGCGCTCGCCGGAACCGTGCGGTAGGGCGTCCTGAGCCGAGCAGGGCCATGATCTCGCCGAGCTGTGAGTCTCCCCGCTGCACCGGGCGGGAGGGCTCGCCCGAGAGTCAGTCACTGCCGGTGGAGAACAAGGTTTACTCCTGAGTGAGGTCGGGTAACTGACCGCTACCTACGTGGGCCTCGGTTGACGAAGCGGGCACCGGCCCGTCAAGGACAGATCCGCGTCGCGCTGGGGCGCTGGCTGGAGCTGGAAGGGAACTGGAGATGGGACTGATGACCCGTCACCCCGGCAACCGGACAGTCAGGACCGGTGTCATCGGGTTGCGGGAGCCGCGGTGCTGCTGCTTGCCGGCACCGGGTGCCTCCGCCGTGCCGCGCGGCCCACGGCCATCCCTTTGCTGATCCCGCACCGACTCTATGGGGAAAACCACGAAGGAGGAGCAGGGAAATGATTTTTGGCTTGGTCATACTGGTGGCATCCGTCTTGGTGATTTTTGGCGTATTCTTAGGGTGCAGGTTCAGCGAGTGGCGACTAGGAGCGCGAGCGAGACGGCAAGCGGCGGCGCAGCGTTCCCTCAACAGACAATGGCAAGAGCTTCAGATCGCCAGGGAAAGAATTATGCTGGGTGGATGAACCTGTATGTCTCTCGGTGGTGCCCCCAGGGGTGCTGGCACGGCTTCTGCCTGCGGTCCACTCTCACGCGTCGACGTCATCGGCCGGCGCAATGTCCGACTGGTCGGTGAGGGGTGCCGCGCCAGCGATCTTGAGGTACTCATTGATCTCATCGTGGGAGGGGTCGATGCCCACTGACTCGGCGTAGGCCTCGGCCGCCTCTGGGTCGTGCTCCGCCTCTGGGTCGTGCTCGCTGCCCGATTGAGCCGTACCAGTGACCGGCAGCCGTTCATCAGGTGTCGTCACGTTCGCCTCCCCGCCGCTCATCGACCCAAGCCTCGTGCCGTCTGGACGCGAGCCGAGGCTACCCGGTGTCCGGTTGAGTCCCTCCAGCACCTCGGGCACCCGTGTCCTCCGCGACGTTCGCGCCTCAGCCTCCCTTCACCGGGACGACCTGCCGCCGCACGGGGCGGACGCCGAGGAGGTCCACGGCGTCCGCCACGACCTGATCGAGGTCCTCGTCGCTAGGTGCCACCTGCGGGAATGGTGACGCGCCGGGGGTGAGCCCGGCCCAGCAGGTCAAGCACTGGCCGGTGCGGGTCACCGGGATTGAACCCGGCAGCTGCGGGTACGTCTGGTCGAGTACACCATGTCGGCGTTACCGGGAAAAGAGGGTTATGGCTTCGGGGGTGTCGATGGTTTTCGGGGGTTTGGCCCGGCTGTCGCTGGTGGGGACGGGGCTGATGTTGACGGCTTCGGCTCAGGTCGTGCGCGGGGCCGGCTTGGTGGTGGGCAGGGCGGTCGGTGTGGCTGGTGAGGCGGCCACCGCCGGTGTCGGTGTCGCCGCCACGGGGGCACAGGCGACCATGCAGGCCGCCCGGTCCACCACTCGAGTGGTGCACCGGGTTGTCGCGTTGGGCGCCCGGCACTGGCAGGAAGGTCAGCGCTTTCACCTCCCGTTGCGCGCGCCTGCCGGCATTGGCCGGGGTTCACAGCACGCGATCAAGAAGGTCGTCGCCGGAGTGTTGGAGCACCCAGACGTCCTGATTGCCTATTGGGATGGGGGCTTGGGGCGGCTGGTGGTGCAGGTGGCTGAGGACGCGGTGACCGACCGTGTGGTGGAGGCGGTCACCGCGGTGGCGGCAAAGCACGGCTTGACCTCTCCGACAGAGGAGGTCGAGGAGGTCGCCCACCCCGGTGACGTCGGGGAGGTTCGTACGGCGGCGGTCGCGTTGGCGTTGGACGCGGCAGGTCTGGCGGGGGCGTTGACGGCTGGGATGTTGCGGCTGCGGCATCCCCCGCAGACGGTGACTGCGGCCTTTGCGCTGCTGCGGGAGGACCCTCGGTTACGCTCAGTGCTGCGTTCCCGATGGGGCAAGACCACCGCGGATGTGGTGCTGGCCGCGGCGAATGCGGCCGTGTCCGGGGCCGGTCAGTCACCGATCGAGCTGGTGTTGGATGCGGCCCTGCGCGCCGGGCAGCTGGCTGAAGCTGTGGCCAGGGTCGCGGCCTTCGATGCCACCCATGATCAGTTGTGTGTGCCGGAGCGGACAAGTGTCGTGGCAACAGCACCCGTTCGCCGTCCCGCGCCGATCGATCCGCTCCACGACTATGCGGTGAAGGCCACCACCGGCAGCGTGCTCGGCGCGGCGGTGACGCTGCTGTTCAGAAGGAACCTTGAGGAGGCTAGCGCGGCGGTGCTGGCCGGTTCTCCCAAGCCCGCCCGCTACGGTTGGGCCGCTTACCAGGCGGGGCTGGGGTGTGCCCTGGCCCGGGAGGGTGTCCTGGTGCGGGACTGCGAACGGTTGCGGCTACTGCAGGTTCTCGACACCGTGGTGGTGCATTCCAGTGCGCTTGAAGGCACTGGGCGCACGGTGCTCGAAACCAACCCCAGCGTCGCCGAATGGGATCAGGGCCGGTTGTGGCAGGCCGCCGAACGGGCATTGCGCGCCACCGAACCGAGCGAAACCGATCTGCACCTGCGTCCGGTACCCGACAACCCCGAGGCCGGCATTGGCTTGATGATTGCCTCAGTCCAGGGCCGAGACGTTGGCACGGTGCTGGTCGGTCACCAGCCGGACCCGCTGGCCGAGGCCGTGTTGGACGCCGCCCGACAAGCCGGCCTGCGCGTTGTGGTAGTCGACGTTTCCGCGGTGGGCGATCACGCGGTGCTGGCAGACGAGGTCGTCGGGCCCGAGGGGGGTATGTCGGAAGTCGTGAGTGCCCTGCAAGACGACGGCCATGTCGTGCTCACGATCGCTCGGCTGGGTAACGGGAAACAGGAGTTTGATGGCCTTCTCACACCGACCGATCCGGATGTCGTGACCGGGCTGCTGCGCGGAGACCTCGCCGTGACGCTGGCCGACGAGGGCAGTGCGGTGATGTGGGCGGCGGACCTGGTGTGCGCGCATGGCCTGGCCGGCGTGTGGCGGTTGCTGCTGGCTGTGCCCGCGGCGCGACAGGCGGGAACGCACGCCAAAATCTACGCCCAGGCCGCCGCGGCACTGTCCGGGCTGCTGGTGGTCACCGGAGGGCGACGACGGTGGGCAAGCCTGCTGTCCCCCTTGGCCCGCGTCAGCCCGGTCAACCTCGCCGCGGCGGCAGCGTTGATGTCGGGGTGGCGGTTCGCGCTGGGCGTCGCGACTACCACCGCGCCCACCCCTCGTCCCCAGATCCACTGGCATGCCCTGAGCCCAGAGGAAGTCCTCCGCCGCCTGACCAAGGTTCCCCGGCGGACCTCGGAGACCAGATCAGGACTAGCAGACCACGGACGTCGCCTCATCGGCACGGTGTCACGATTGCCCGGGGCCACCCCGGTGAGGCTGTCCCTGCGATTAGCGGACGCGGTGCGCGTTGAGCTCAACGACCCGCTTACCCCGATCCTCGCGGTGGGGGCGGCGGCGTCAGCGATCCTGGGGTCCACTGTGGATGCTTTGTTGGTCCTCGGCGCCATGGGAGTCAATGCCCTGGTCGGTGGCGTCCAGCGGTTGCGCGCCGAACGCGCCCTCGCCGCGTTGATCGCGACTCAGAAGCAGAAGGCCCGCCGGGTGCTCGCCGCCCGTAACAAGGCCGAGGTCATCGACGCCGCCCAATTAGCCCGAGGTGACGTGATCGAATTGGGGGTCGGTGATGTGGTGCCCGCCGATGCCCGGCTGCTGGACCTGAACGATCTGGAGGTGGACGAGTCCGCTCTCACCGGGGAATCCCTTCCCGTGGCTAAGCAGGTAACCGCATCTCCCGGGGCGTCCCTCGGCGACCGCCGGTGCATGGTTTTTGAGGGCACCACGGTGGTCGCCGGTCAGGCCAGGGCGGTTGTGGTGGACACCGGTGAGCACACCGAGACGGGACGAGCGGTCGCGCTGGCGTCGCACACCCCACCGGCGGCGGGCGTGCAGGTTCGCCTGCGCGAACTGACCAGCAAGGCGCTGCCGCTCACCCTGGCCGGTGGTGCCGCGGTGACCGTTTTGTCGCTGCTGCGCGGCCGTCCGGTACGCCAGGCCATCGGTGGTGGCGTCGCAGTCGCGGTGGCCGCGGTGCCAGAGGGGCTCCCGCTAGTGGCCACGGTCGCCCAGATGGCGGCCGCGCGGCGCTTGAGCCGGCGCGGCATCCTGGTGCGCACCGCACGCACGTTGGAAGCCCTGGGGCGGGTGGACACGGTGTGTTTCGACAAAACAGGCACCCTGACCCAGAACCGACTACGGGTGGTTCAGGTGGCCACCGTGGACGGCATTGTTCACCCCACAGACGGCCTTGTTCACCCCACCACGGAGGTTCACCCCACCACGGAGGTTCACCGCACCACGGAGCCCGACGCAAGCGCCGTGCTCCGCACCGCGGCGCGCGCCTGTCCCCATAACGGGCAGGAGTCAGGCAAGCACTCGCACGCCACCGATGAGGCGGTGCTGGCCGCCGCCCCACCCGATCCCGACTGGGAACAGGTCCTCGGCCAACCGTTCGAAGCCAGCCGCGGGTACGCCGCAGCCACGGGTACTACGGGGAACACAACACTGTTGGCGGTCAAGGGCGCACCCGAGGTCATCCTGCCCTGCTGCCCGGATGCGGAACCGGCCCTCACGGCGGTCGCGGAAGCCCTAGCAGGTGACGGGCTGCGGGTGCTCGCCGTCGCGCAACGCCGCATCGAACCATCCCGAGCGCACCAAGCCGTGGACAACTCCTTGGGCGACTTGGAGTTCATGGGTTTCCTTGCCCTGGCCGACAGCCCACGTCCCAGCGCTGCCGCTCTGGTGAAAGGCCTGCGCGACTCGGGTGTCGACCCTGTCATGCTCACCGGTGACCACCCCCAGACCGCGTTGGCCATCGCCACCACGCTGGGCTGGCCCGAGGACACCGAGGTGGTCACTGGTCAGGAATTGGGTGCCCTGGACCGCGCGGGCAGGGCGCGAGTCCTGCGCGGCGCCGGAGTGGTCGCGAGGGTCGCGCCCGAGCAGAAGCTGCAAGTGATCGAGGCACTGCGCGCTGCCGGCCGGGTAGTTGCCATGGTAGGCGACGGCGCCAACGACGCCGCCGCCATCCGCGCCGCCGACGTCGGGATCGGCATCGCCGCCCGCGGGTCCGCCGCCGCCCGCAACGCCGCCGACCTGGTACTGACCGACGACGACCTCACGGTGCTGGTCGACGCGGTGATCGAAGGCCGGGCGCTGTGGCGAAGTGTCGCCGACGCCATCAGCATCCTCCTCGGCGGCAACGCCGGCGAAGTCGGCTTCACCGTGCTGGGCACGCTGGCCTCCGGCGCCACCCCGCTGTCCACCCGCCAACTGCTTCTGGTCAACCTGCTCACCGACATGTTCCCGGCCATGGCCGTCGCGGTAACCCCCACCGACGACCACAAGTCGGGCAGCTCCGCCTGCGGGGGCACCCAACCAGTCGGCACGGCTGTGCTCGATGCGCCGCTGACCCGGCAAATCCGCTACCGCGGTATCCTCACCGGGCTCGGCGCCTCCACCGCCTGGCTCATCGGCACCCTCACCCCGGGAAGTGCGCGGCGCACCAGCACCATGGCGCTGTGCGGGTTGGTCGGCGCCCAGTTGGCCCAAACCCTCATCGGGCGTCAACGCAGCCCGCTCGTGCTAGCCACCAGCCTGGGCTCGGCGGCCGCCCTGGTCGGCATCGTCCAGACCCCCGGGCTCAGCCACTTTTTCGGCTGTACCCCGCTGGGTCCCTTCGCCTGGGCAGGCATCGGAGCCGCGGTAGGAACCGCCGCCGCCGGCCCCCGGCTCCTCCCTCCCCTCAACCGGATCGTCAGCAGGCTCGCCACGCCGACACCTATTCCGCGCGTAGCCGGCTGAGCCGTGCAGCCACGATCGACACCATGCGCTCGACACCATGCGCTGAAGGCGCTTTAACGGGAGGTGGACAGGGCGGTCCAGGTCGCCCAGGGGATGGTCCAGTTCTGTTAGGTAGGCGGGAAGCAGACGAGATTTTCCGCTGTGCTGGCTCGATCAGATGGCACGAGCGAGTCGGTGAAGGCCGCCAGGAGCCGATGCCGTTGGTCGATATCCACTCCGAGTTCGTCGTGATCGCGACGGAGGCTCTGGACAAACGCGTGCCCGGCGCTGATCACCTGTGCAGAACGGAGCTGTTTCAGGCCGTGCATTGGCCGTAGCCGGGCCCTCATGCGTCCATGGTCGGCTTCGACGGGATTACTCGCGTACTGTTCGGTGACGTGGCACATATTTCTCGCCCACGAACCAGCGATCTCCCGGGACGTGTCGGCAGGGCGGCCGCATCGATCAGCAGCGGGGTGAAGCGCTGTACCCGACGGTAGCTGCTCACGTGATCCACCTCGATGGCACGCTCGGCTAGTAGCTTCTCTACATTCCGGTAGGACAGCGCATAACGCAGATATCAGCGCAGCCTGCCCGAAGCAGTCATCCGACAACGCAACAGTGTCAGCTCACGAGCCTGACCAGGCGTAGCGTCTGAAGCCGCCGTGTCGGTGTGCTCAGGAAGGGGCCCACGTGCGGATCACCGGACCGTCCACGTCGGCAAACCCGGACGCTGACAACCGGCAAGATCTACCAGCTCCCATAGCCGATGCCAGCCGACACGCGTTTCCCCAGGACACGAACCCAATCACACGACTTTGAGACCGCCCTGAACCACACCTGAACGTTGCCCTGTTAAGGTGTCGCGACGTTTGGCGGCAACTTGCGGCAGGTGTTACTACTGTTACCCTGGGAGCACCAGCACTATGCATGAGAGAAAATCTGCTGCAGCACTGATACGGCGAAGCTTCGCCGTGGGCGTGGCCTGCGCCGTTGCAGCCTTTGGGCTGACGGCCTGTTCGCGTGACAGCTCCAGCACGGGCTTGAAGGGCGGCCTACTCGAGGGTGGCACGCTCAAGCTCGCGACAAAGAGCAAGTCCACAGACGCAAATCCTTATTCGCAAACAGGAATCAGCTTGTCCGGCTTTGCGTACGACTCGCTGATCTATGTGGATTCCAGGGGCGACGTCGTCTCCGGGCTGGCCAGTGGGTGGACCACGAGCCAGTCGGCCGCGACTTTTACCCTGCGCAAGGACGTCACCTGCTCCGACGGCACCAAGCTAACCGCAGAAGATGTCGCCGCATCGCTGACCTACGCCAGTGATCCAAAGAACCAGTTGGTTGGCGCCCGGGGCGTCTTGCCCAGCGTGCCGATCACCGCTAAAGGCGACAACTCGACCGGCGTTGTCGAAGTGAAAACCTCCTCGCCGTACCCCTTCATCCCCGAGACCGTCGGTGTTCTGCCGATCGTATGCCCAGCCGGATTGAAGAATCCCAAGTCGCTGGAAGGGGAATCCCACGGCACCGGCCCGTACATCCTAAAAAGCTTCAAACCAGCTGGACCGTACGAGTTCACGGTCCGCGCGGGCTACACCTGGGGGCCTGATGGAGCCACGACAGCCGAGCCCGGGGTGCCGACCAAGATCGATATTCAAGTCGTCACGAACGAGTCGACCGCGACCAACCGGATCCTGAGAGGCGATCTCAACATCAGCGAAGCCGCCGGACCGGAAATGACCAGGCTTGAGCGCCGTCGCGATCTCTTCAGCGTCGAGATCCCGCTCTTGGTTGGGCTGTTGTTTTTCAACGAGCGCAGCGGCCATCCAACCAGCGACCCAGATGTCCGCCGGGCCCTGGTCGCGGCGCTCGACGTGCAGAAGCTCGCTAATGTCGCCGCTGGTGGGAAAGGCAAGCCGGCTCAAGACTTGATGGCCACCAACGCGGTCTGCCACGCCGATATCGCCAAGGACAATCTTCCAACCGGCGACGCGGCAAGAATGTTGGCGGACGCCGGCTGGATCGCTGGCAACGGCGGAACCCGTACCAAAGGTGGCAAGCCGCTGACCATCAAGGTCTACACCAGTGCCAGCCTCGGCTCGACGCTCCCGTCTGTCGTCGAACTGATGGCAGAAATGTGGAAGGCGGTCGGCGTCGACGTGCAGATAAAGAGCGTCGACCTGAACGCGCTGATGAACGTGATGTTTACGACCACCGAATTCGACGCCTTGGTGGGCGCCTCGGCCGGATTTCACCTTCCGGCGGAGGAAATCCCGTTCTTTAGCGGACCGACGCCACCAAAGGGTCTAAACTTCGCCGCCGTCAACAACCCGGACTACGCGCAGCTGGCCAAGAAAGCCCTTGTGCAACCCGGTAAGGAGGGTTGTCCGACCTGGAACGCGGCTTTCGCGGCCTTTTTCAAGGACGCCGATATGCTGCCTATCGCCGACGGCATCGGCAAGATATTTGGATATAAGACCGAATTCGCGACCACGTCGATCACGTCAGGTGATGGGTTGATCCCGACAAGCATCCGGATGCACAAATAATTCCGGGAGGTATCGTGTTGCGGACTCGACAAGTACGCCGGCTGCCAGCGCGGTTCGGCGAATCCGCCGAACGCTACCCGTGGGCCGCGTTCCTGCTCCGACGTGGACTACGTCTGATCATCTCACTGTGGATCGTGGTTACTGCGTCGTTCGCGATGATTCGCCTCATCCCTGGCAACCCCGTTAGGGCAGCGCTCGATCTCACCGCCTCGCCGGCCCTTGTCGCGGCGAAAGAACATGACCTGTACCTGGACCGGTCCATGCTCACCCAGTACTGGCATTACCTGTCCCACCTAGCCCACGGTGACTTCGGCACCTCCCTGGTCACCAACGAGCAGGTCGGTACCATGATCAGGGAACGCCTACCCAACACGCTCGGCATCGCCTTCCTGGCCTTCGCCGTCGTGCTGCTCCTGGCCTTCCCGGCGGGGCTCTTCGCTGCGATCCATACCCGCGGCGGACGGCACCCGCGCGCCGAGCTGGGCTTCACCAGCAGTATGTCGGTGCTGGGATCGGTACCCGACTTCGTCCTGGCCGCCGGCCTGGTTGCTGGTCTGGCGGTGGCCTGGCCGGTCTTCCCGGTCGCCGGTAAGGACGGTCCCAGTTCGTACGTGCTGCCGGTGCTCGCGCTGGCGGTCACACCGGCTGCCGGTCTCGCCCGCATCGTCCGCGTGGAAGCCCTACGGATCCTTGGCGAGGACTACATCCGTACCGCCCGCTCAAAGCGACTACCAAGTAAGGTCATCTATCTCCGGCATGCGGCGCCCAACATGATCACCGCATCGCTGACGATTGCCGGCAACCTGCTGCCCAGCCTCGTCGCCGGCACGGTGCTGATCGAGACCGTTTTCGCCTGGCCCGGCCTCGGCTCGACCATCGCCCAATCCGTGATTGATCAGGATTACTTCGTCGTTCAAGCGATGGTGCTGATTTTGGGCTTGAGCGTCCTGGCGGTGAACTTCGTCATCGACCTGCTGCTGGCCGTGCTGGATCCGCGCTCAACGATCAAAGAAAGCTGACGAGATGGCCACGCTGTTGTCGCGCAAGCCACCCATCCGGGCTAGGATTCGCCTCTGGCGTTCTCCGATGGGCCTGATCGCCCTGAGCATGCTCGCCTCCCTGGTCGTCCTCGCCATCATCGGTCCGATCGTGTGGGGCCCGGAAGCCAAAGACGCGGACCCTTCAGCCGTCTTCCAGGAACCGTCCTCGGAGCACTGGCTCGGCACCGACAACCTGGGTCGTGATCTCTTCGCTCGCGTGCTGGCGGCAACCCGGTTCTCCATCGTTCTCGCCGTCCTCGCGACCCTGCTCGGTGCGACGACGGGCATCCTGCTCGGCTCGGTGACCGCGGTCGTAGGCCCACGGCTGCGGCGATGGATCGGGGCACTGATCAACCTGATGCTCGCGTTTCCCGGTCTGCTCGTCGCGATCTTCTTTTCAGTGATCTTCGGTGGTGGCAGCCGCAGTGTTGTGCTCGCATTGGCTATCGCCTATCTGCCCAGCTTCGCACGGATCACCCAGACGCTCGCCTCGGGTGTTGCCGGCAGTGACTACGTCGCAGCCGCAGAGGTCCTGGGGATTCGCCGGCACAAAATACTTGTACGGCACATCTTGCCCAACATCGCCGAACCGCTGCTGCTCAGCGTCACCACAACCGCCGGTACCACGCTGGTCGGGCTCTCGGGTTTGAGCTTCCTCGGACTCGGAGTCACCACGCCCGACTACGACTGGGGACTGCTGCTCAACCAAGGGCTCGATCGTATCTATGTCACCCCAGGCGCGTCGCTCGCGCCGGGGATCGCCATCTTGTTTGCGAGCCTCGCATTCCAACTGTTCGGTGAGGTGTGGGCCGGACAGGCCCGGCGCGGCGCGCGGACGGCACCGGCCACCGACCGGCCGCGCAAGAGTCAGCCGCAGGCTATGACCAGTCCTGACGATGACCAGCCCGTACTACAAGTCGAGAACCTGACGGTAAGCATTCCCACCACGTTAGGAATGGGTACACCCGTACGCGACGTCACACTCACCGTGCGGCGCGGCGAGATCGTCGGCATTGTCGGCGAATCGGGATCGGGCAAGTCGCTCACCGCCTTGGCCATAGCGGGCATCCCACCGGAGTCCGCACAGGTCTCGTACAACAAACTCCGCTTTCGCGGCGTGGATACCGGCGCGCTCTCCCGGCGCGCACGGCAGCGTTTCCTCGCAACCGGCATGGCCGTCGTCTTCCAAAATCCGGCGTCGGCCCTCAACCCGTCGCTGTGCATCGGCACCCAGTTGACCGAAGTCACCCGGCTGCACAACGGGACGCCCCGCGCGGAGGCGATCAAACAGGCTCAGCAGGCCCTGACGCAGGTAGCCCTGCCCACCGATCGGCGCCTGCTGCGGTCTCGCCCTTTCCAGCTCTCCGGCGGTATGCGGCAGCGCGTAATGATCGCCATGGGCTTGATCCACCAACCGAAGCTGATCATCGCCGACGAGCCGACCACGGCGCTTGATGTCACCGTGCAGCGCCAGATCCTCGACATGCTGCGCGGCATCCGCGACGATACCAACGCGGCGATCGTGCTGATCAGCCACGACATCGCCGTTGTCTCGCAGGCATGCGATCGGGTACTTGTGATGTACGGCGGTACCATCGTCGAGGATCTGCCAGCGGATCAGCTCAACCGCGCGGCTACCCACCCGTACACTCGTGCGTTGCTTGAGTCAGTGCTAGGCATGGACGTCGATCGCAAGCAACCACTCCGGACGATCGAGGGCTCACCGCCGGATCCGTTCGTGATGTCCGAGGGCTGCCGATTCGCACCGAGGTGTGGCAATCGGCAAACACTGTGCGACGAGACCAGACCGTTGCTGTCGAACTCTGGCGCGGCGCACGAGTTGGCTTGCTGGTACCCAGTCGAAGAGCAGGTGAACCGATGAGTAGCCTCGCGGTGGAGAACGTCACGGTACGTTTCCGCAGCCGTTCCGGCACGGTCACCGCTGTCGATCGCGTCTCGTTCGAAATCGCCGATGGGCAGGCCGTTGGATTGGTCGGCGAGTCCGGATCAGGCAAATCCACCCTGGCGCGGGCGATCGTCGGGCTCGCTCCCATCCACGGCGGGCGCATCGAGGTGGATGGGCAGGATGTGACTCATCGGTCCGGCGCGATGCGGCGGCGGCTTGGCAAGCAGGTGCAGATCATCTTTCAGGATCCGGATACCGCTTTGGACCCGCGGATGACCGTACGGCAGTCACTGTTGGAGGGCGCGACCGCGTTTGTCCGGCTTGACCGGGCGGCTCGGGAGGCCAAAGTCGTCGAGTTGCTGGGCCTCGTCGGTCTCGACGACGGCCTGGCATCGGTGTACCCACGCGAACTGTCCGGCGGGCAGCGGCAGCGCATTGCCATCGCCCGCGCGCTCGCCGTCGATCCCGGCATGCTCATCGCCGACGAGATCACCTCGGCGCTGGACGTCTCGGTGCAAGGCGCGGTGCTCAACGTTATCCAGCAACTGCGGGCCCGGCTCGGCCTGTCGATGCTTTTTATCGGCCACAACCTCGCCGCAGTCCGCTATGTCTCTGACGTCATCGCGGTGATGTACCTCGGCCAGATCGTCGAGGTCGCGCCGACCGACCAGCTGCTGAATGATCCCCAACATCCGTACACGCGCGCTTTGCTGGAGTCGATTCCGCGTCTTGGTCAGGACGTACGCGGGCAAGATAGGTGGCTCGCCGCCGAGCAGGCCGACCCAACGCAATCGCCAGCCGGCTGCCGATTCCACCTGCGATGTCCGGTCGGTCCCTCGTCGCATGCCGATCGTACGATCTGCTGTACCGCCGATCCGGCTGCCGACGCTGCCGATCGGGACCATCGCGCAGCTTGTCATTTCGCGGGTACAACTGTTTGAGTGTCTTCCGTGGAGAGCAACGAGGTGGCCCCCGCCATCTCACTCGACTCCGCCACCTACGCCATGGCATGCACGAACTCGTCGCCTCCTGCCCACCTCACTCTCCTGCAGTTGCGGCGGCTTCATGTTGGATGAGCCGGACGACTGTAGCCCGGGCTTCGGGGCCTGGTGCGCTAAAGATGTGAGCTCACCCGGCCACCCGTGTCTTTCTGGAGTTGGCCCCGAGGAGCCAGCGGCGCTGGCTGTGCCGCTGTATATCGGCGGCTTGACAGATAAAGTCCGGAGATGTCCCTTCCG
>Ga0213881_10001147_pt1 | contig 13268 bp, 9 predicted proteins | sample BarmaccoBMER_R08_FD_160104 | JGI IMG/M metagenome (GOLD analysis project Ga0213881, IMG submission 160104) | Barbacenia macrantha exposed rock microbial communities from rupestrian grasslands, the National Park of Serra do Cipo, Brazil - ER_R08 ... | reverse complement strand
CATCTCCGTGGCAAACCTGAACAATTCGACTGTCTGGCTGGATGGAAATTCTTTTACCTGGACTGGCATCTGAATCTCTATCGCTGTCACAACTGGGAGCAGCCTCTGTGCCACATTACTGAGTTTAATGGTTCACAGCGGACACGTGACAAATGTACCGCCTGTATGATGGCTTGCCACCGTGATGATAGTGTGATGCAGCATATCGGTAGCGTAACAAATCAGGGTGCTTTGTAGCATAGATGTGGAGAGAAGTAAGTCATTGAGAATAGTCAACGGAAAATCAAGCTTTTTTACTTTCGTTTTCTCAATAACTACCCTCCAAATCAAAAAAATATTACAAATGTGAATCAGAATGGACCTTTTGTGGGTTTCTCTTTCCGCTTTTAGTCTCAACAGAATCCATAGTTGCAGAAGTGGAATCTTCAGGAGGTGTCTGAGTCGGTGCTATAGCAGGCACATTGTCACTTGCAGCAATTTAATTTAAGGAAAAGACGTAACGGCAGCATCAATCGGAGATTCTGCTTTGGATTGAGCAATCTTCTGCTTCATCCACACTGTGTAAGGTACTCCAGCCACAATTCCCACAATCAGCGCACCGATGATAATCGGAACAACCTTCACTTGTCCGTTAAATGTGGCGATCGCAATAGCTAACCCTACATTACGGGCAATAACTGCAACTGCAATCGCAGACTGAATATCTGGAGCTAAGCCAATACCCAGGAGATGCCCGATTGTCAGTCCCATTAGACTCAGTACAATCGTAACGATGAGTGGCTTTATGCCTAATGTTGGAACAACATCTAGGCTCACGACCAGGATTAGAAGTGCCATGACAATGAAAAGTGTATTAGCGATTGTTTTAAGGAGACTGTTAATCTCGTCAGCTAAATCTTTCCAGATGGTGCGAATGGCTAATCCAACGCTAAGAGGCAGAAACTGCACGATTCCGACTTGCTTTGCCACCTGCAACAAATTGATGCCGAGACGCTCCGTAGGGAACAGCAGGTTGAACAGCTGTAGCGTTAAAGGAGTAATAACAATGGCGAGCAGCGCAAGCGTTATCTGAAGACTAATGACATATTCCATTCGTGCTCCCGCCATACCAGCCCGTCTTGTCAGGAGTGCAGGACCCGGTGAGGCAACCAGTAAGATTAATGTGATTTCAAAGGAGACTGGTAGATCGAGCGCGTAAAGTGTCAATGCCAACATAATGACTGGCAACCCAATAACAGCGAGGAGCGATCGCCCCAATAACCCTGGTTTCTGCCAAAAATCCAGCAGGTTTTGCATGGGTAACTCAATTCCCAGCGCGAGCATGATCGAGAATACGGTGAGGGAGGCAAGATTTTGCACAATTTGACTGTTTAAATTGAAAATCTCCATGAGATTGATGCCCTGTGTAATCAGAGGTATATAACTTGCTAGCCCGATGAACACTAATACGATTGCTACTGTAATTCCCAAAGACCAGGTAGGAAGATATCTGAATTGGCGTTGTTCGAGATTTTTCAGAAGGCGCCAGTGAATAATTGCTGATGCCAAGAGTGCGAACACTCCCAACGTAATTAAACTGAGACCAAGGACCCGTTCTTCGCTAATGCGGTTGAATGATGTTTCCACTTCCGCTTGTTTCAGATAGGCAAAGAACCGATCGATACCAAATCCAAAAGTAATCATGGAAAGTGAGGTGCGAATCCATGACATTAGTGTACGTTCGGCAGCTAAGCGATTGCGATCTCTGGCAAGGTCAGTTCGGATCTCAGCCATATCGGTACGATCGCTGGCTAAGTCAGTACGGGTAACTGCCAGTTCAGTGTTGCTCAACCCCGCAAATTGTGAAGCAGCTTGAGCTAGTTGCTCATTAGCTTCTGGCTCCGAATTAGCAGGGGGTTGGGAGAAGTTAGTCATACATTTAACTCTATTCAATGCTGGCAGCTTCAAGCGATCGTCCCTTTGTCTCAACTAGAAATAAGTAAGTCACGATCGCTGCTAGTAAACAGCTTAGGGATAGCAGCAACAGTAGAGTAGGCGCACCTAACAATTTTTGCAAAGCTGGCAAGGCAAACGTATCAAATACAGCTCCAGCTTTGGCAAAGGCAGCAGCAAAGCCAGCACCACTAGCTCGGATCGAAGTGGGGAAAACCTCTTCCGACAACAGAAATGTCGTGGAATTGGGACCAGCATTCATCATGAGGTTGAAGATGAGGAAGCCGATGAAGACAAGTGCGAGATTGGGCGTGTTGCCAGCGGCCAAAACACTAGATACCGCTAACTTTCCCCAGTAAGCCTAACACGACAATACTAGTTAGTATTAATGTTATCAGCAGTGATTGTAATTTAACTAGACTTGAGAAAAGTATAGATAACAAGTTATTAGGGATTTTAGCTGTAGTCAATTTTGAATTCCTTTCTTCATGCTGAAACTGTTCCAAACCAAAAAGCTTTAAGCTTTCAATTGAGTGATTGTTTGATAAGCTGTTTGAGTGTTCTTTCAATCTGAAAATGTTGATCGAAATCTAGTTGCAGCGCTTCTAGTACTTATCTAGCAAGCGCTACCATAACCTGTGCAGAAGTATAGCCGTGCTCACTTAGCTGTTGTGAAGTTAGGTCTAAAGCATTGAGCGCAACCTCAACACGACTAATCATGGATAAGTCATTGCTGAACATACCGGGAGTAACTTGAAAGTTACTGAGATGATTTGCTATTCAGATTAGAGCTAGAAAATATGATGCTGATATGAAAGAATATTTTCCCACAAAAATTAAATCACCTTTGGGTTCAATCCTGATCGGTTGCTCACCTCTTTCAAACAAAAAGCGAGGGAAATTGTAACAAACTTTAACAGGAGTAAACTAATAGAATGTTTTAGAATAAAATCCATCAGTTCATTTCTGCAACGTTACATAGTTCTGTGTTGGCCCCTCGGTTATCGTTGAGTTTAGCTATCTATTTGTTGCAATTGCGCTCCGCATGTAGGAGTTTCACTAAGTGCCCTACACAAGCTGGAAGCTGAAGTCAGGGAAAGGATTCTACAATACCAACAGCAGCTGTCTGAAGCGTGGGGCTTATTTCAGTTCATCTACCTGAGAAAACACTATGGCGCAAGAAAGGTTAAAAATCTACGCCCGTTTAAGACCGCCAAAAGCTGCTGCGATCTCAGGCATTATATTTGCGATTTTGATCGTCATCACGACGGTGCTTCTGCTGATTTCTTTGCCTGAAAATCCGCAGGATGGCACGGCATGGCTGACTACAAATAGGAACAACCTACTTCTGGCATTCAACCTGGTACCCTTCGCGGGTATTGCGTTTCTCTGGTTTATGGGTGTGGTGCGCGATCACCTGGGAGAAAATGAAGACCAGTTCTTTGCCACAGTCTTTTTCGGCAGTGGGCTGATCTTCCTAGCCATGTTGTTCATTGCCACTGCATCAACGGGTACGATGCTCTTCCTGTCTAGAACCCAACCCGAACGTTTCATCGCATCTGGCTTTTACGGACTGGGTTGGACCTTTTCGCGGGATCTGATGTATGTTTACGCGATTAAAATGGCGGGGGTGTTTATGATTTCAACCAGTAGCCTCTTCATCCGTACTAGAGTCATCCCTCGTTGGATGGCGCTTTTGGGGTATTTGCTGGCAGCAATCATGATTTTCAGAATCAGGCAAATTGATCGGGTGGGTTGGGTCTTTCTGTTCTTTCCCCTGTGGATTCTTCTGGTCAGTGTCTACATTCTAATTGCCCATTATTGGAATGACTCTGAAGCTACGCCAACTGAAAGTTGAGACAAGGAGTTTCCTGTCTATCGCTACTCTGATAATCTTTAAACGAGGAAATTATGGAAGTGCTGAAAGTATGCGTTGCCTTCGGGATGGAATTCTGGGTCATGTTCTAGATCGGTTATTTGCTTTTAAACAGGTAAGACAATCTCATAACGGTTGATGAATAATCCAATAACTAAATCGTGCATTTCCTCTGTCTTAGAAAAGCAAATAGTCTTACGAGCTAATCGCTTAATCCTTGTTCTTAATCTCAGATGCTTCCGTTCGATTCTTTGAGAGTCAGAACGTGCATTGCGGTAAGGACAATCGGTGTTTTGGTAGCGATAACGTTGTTTGCCTATCGGCGACTTACCATAATTTAGTCACTTCTGTGCTGTGACAATGAGGACATTCAATCGCTACCAAAACAGTTACAAGACTTAACCAAATTTTTTATTTATTATACTTGATCAACCGATCTAGAACATCACCCATGCAACAAAGCCGTTTTTAATAAATTTTATGTAGTATGTTTCATGGTAATTGAAATATATTATTATACTTTCGTTACAGACATATTTGATACAAAACTGGAGAAGTTCTAACGCTTGGGCAGGTCCTTTCCATAAAGAATATTCTGTGGCATAGGTAGGGAATACTAGCAGATGTATCATTCATAGACTCTGCTTCTAGGTAGGACTAAGACTTACTGAGGAGGGTATATATGAAAATCCTTACTGTAGAAGACGATCAACATATTAGTAACTTTCTTTCAGCAACGCTCTCTGCCCATCGTTATGCAGTTGATGCGATCGAAGATGGAGCAGCAGGGTTGGAAATGGCAACTCAATGGAGCTATGACCTGATCCTTTTAGACATTTTGCTTCCAAAACTAGATGGAATTGAAGTTTGTCGTCGGCTACGGGCTCAGGGCTGTCAAACTCCAATTCTGATGCTAACCGTGAAAGACTCAAACGAGGATGTCATTGCCGGACTGGATGCTGGTGCTGATGACTATGTAGCCAAGTCTTGCGATCCTTCCCAGCTACTAGCAAGAGTGCGAGCCCTTTTGCGGCGCGGTGGAAATGCTTCATCATCTCCAGTATTGACTTGGGGACCACTTTGCCTCGATCCTGCTTTAGTTCAGGTGACTTACAATCAGAAAGTAATTCACCTCCGCGCCAAAGAATACAGCCTGCTAGAACTATTTCTCCGTCACCCCCGACACATTCTATGCCGTAGTGCCATCATCGATCACCTGTGGTCGATCGATGACCCCCCCGTTGAAGGTTCTGTCACCAATTTGATCAAAGACTTGCGACAGCGGTTGAAGTCTGCTTGCCAGGTTACTGACTTGATTGAGACCGTTTATGGATTGGGGTATCGGTTAAAAGCAGCACCAACAGAGGATAGGAGAAGACTGGACCCCCCTGAGGCAAAAATGACAAGAGAGGAGCAAGGAATTGTCTCAGAACCCGTATTGGCATTAGATTCGGATGATGATTGGGACGTTCGAGAGCAGCGGGGGAAGACAGCAATTCATAAAGTTACACAGCGATTTCGCGTGTCGCTGGAGCAACGAATAGCCGTGTTGGAAGCAGCACAGCAAGCACTTCTAGCAGGCAAATTCAGTTCGCAGCAACAAATAGCTGCGCGAACAGAAGCGCACAAACTGGCAGGCGGATTGGGAACGTTTGGCTGTATGAAAGCTTCGAAGGTCGCACAAGCCATTGAAAGCTTTTTAGCAATTCAGGGGAGTCAGGGAACGCGATTAACGAATCAGCTATCTCAATTGGTGGAGGAGTTGAAGCAAGAGCTAGCTGAACTGCTAACCTATAAAGATTATGGTTCAAAAACTCACTGAGGACAGAAAACTCCTTGACATTAAGTTTTGACTCTGCGATGGAATTGCTCTGCTTCATCTACAATTTGTTCAATTTTAGCTTCAGCAATCTCTCTAATATAATTAATCTTGATTTCCTCAAGCATATCAATCAGTAATTCTTCAATTTCTTGTGTATTGTGTTTTTTCTGTAATTCAGCCGCTAATGTGTCTCGAAAGCTTTGGGCAAGTTGTGTTGTAATCTCAGCTATTTCTGGATCTTCCCAAATCCGAACCAAACTTTGATAAGCATGTTTAGATAGATCCTTGGTCAATCTTCTTGTCGTTTGCTTTGGTAGATTACTGATACCAGGAACATATCGCAGTTGACGATATCCAGGTAGCCGATCAAATGTGTGTTGCAAAGTGTAGTGAATAAATATCTCAAGCTCGGGTTGTATTTGAGGTAAAACCTGGTAAATGACAATATCAGCAATGCGAGTTATAATTGTTTTGATTTCATTCCGGTCATTGACTTGCACATAGTCTCTACCCAACTCAGGATAGAGTAACCATTGCATTACATCACCCCGACGAATAGCAGCTTGAATTTGATCAATTGCTTGAATGCCAACCACTTCTGTAAGTTTTTTGGCAAAACCAATCGCAAAATCTCGCCGTGCTTCTGCTTCCAAGGGTCTTAGGTTGAGCAAACCAACCTGATTGAGTCGGATTGTTACCGGAATCACTCGAAGCCATCGCCAGATTGGAATTAGCAAAAATAGGTCATACCATCGTCTCAGAGCAGATTCTAGCCAACTTAACTCCGGATGATCCCGACGAATTGCTCGATTTTGAATCACAAAGTCAACTGCAAAAATGATAATGAATGGCAGATCAATCAACCAGAAATAATTAACTGTGTATCCAAACCGATTGACCTGGCGGTAGTAGTTTGCATCCATTAAGGGTCGAATCTGCTTATTCCAAAATTCAATTTCTGACTGCCAATCAGTTTGAGCGAGATAATCCTGACTCCAGAAGCGATCAAAGGCAACAAAAGACGATTTTGCACCCGTGCGAGATCTCAAGTTCTGTTTAATTGTTTCTAGGATAGCATTGTCATTTTTAGAAAAAGGATTATCTTGAATCAACAGTTTACTGTACGATCGCAGCTTGGCTAGTGATGCTTGAGCTTCTAGTGATTCCACTCCCGTTTGAGCAACTTGAGATTCAAATATGGCGACAGTCTCTAAATAACGTTGAGTTTCTGGATGCGGATGAATCCCCTTAACAGGATCATAAGCTTGTACTAAGCTTGGCATCATTTGCAAGTATAGCGATCGAGCACTCAAATATGTAAGGTCAAAAAACACCAAAGCTAAATTCAATACCGCCAAGATCGGAATCCAGCTTTTTATCCAGAAGTGGTGATGATTGGACCCCATGTATTGACCTAGCCTAGGCAACATAAAAGGGCTTGATTTAAAGCTTGCAAATAGACGTTCACATGCTCACACAAGGAAAAAGTCAACTGTTGGTCGACACAACTCAATAGTCGTCTCCAGGCTCATAGCCGTTGCCAGCGTTGCCCTTCAAGTCCGTGCTGTTGTACAGGAGCTGCATTACCCGCGAGCCCGGTTCGTTGAGCGCGTCCCGAGCGATCGTCGCGACTTCGCCAGATACGCTCGCTGTGTACTCGGCGACGACATCACCAAAGGAATTGCGCTGGATCGCAACTTTCTGTCCCGGTAGCACTTTGTCTCTCAAGTCCACCAACAATTCGAGATAACCGCCGGTCGTTGAACGGATGGTTTCAAACGCATTACCGAAGAAGGTCCCGGCTTCCTTGGATGTACGTCCTATAGAGCCTTCGATGACCTTGTAATGCTTGAGCACGTTCATGCTGCCTTCGACGGTCATCGCAATCTTTCGCGCGTCGAAGCTCCGCGGACCGCCAATCTCGATGGTTATCACCGGGATGCCCGCATCAACAAATGCCATTTCGAGTGTGCCGCTCTCGCCGGGGTCGTTCTTTATCTGTTCGATCGGAAACAACTCGGCAATTTGCCGGGTCTCCGGTTTGCGGAAGTCAGCGAAGATGAACATCGTGAAATCGCCGCCAGTGGCTGCCGTATGGTAATCGAGCGCGATGTCGATGTTGTTCTTGAATAGCCGATTCCAGAGGATACCAGCGTGTCGTATTGGTGCGTTATCACCTTTTTCGTCACCGGGCCACACACGATTTAAGTCGACCAACGAGCCGCCGCTTTGTGCGATAGGCCACTTGCGCTGTGTATACTCCTTGGCTGGGCGGGAGAGGTCGTAGACAGCGATCACCGTGCCGGACATTTTTGCCGGATCGAGAGCGGCCATAACCCTCTGTACTGCGTTAACCGGACTCAACTCATCGCCGTGCACGCCAGCAGTTAGAGAGATGCGCTGACCGCCCCGAATGCCTTTCGCCACGACCACGGGGACGTACCAGTGCTGACCAGTGCCCATCTGCACACCTTGGAAGAAAAACCGGTGCTTCTTACCGGGTTCGAGGTCTTTGAGGTCTAGCTGACTGATGACGGGCACGCCTTGAATCTTGTCGCCTGTGAGGGTTGTCGCCTGTAAGGTTTGCATAATTAAGTACAACTCACGTTCGATCTCATTTGAGCTTCAGCCGCTTGCACCGCGGCAACTTTACCAGAAATTGACGCACCTGCTTGCCGGAGCGTTGCTGTATTAGGAATACTTCTAATAGCTTTTTCCAGGTTATCGTATGCTCTCTGTAAATCAGCAGTTTTTGCATCTTGAACCTTCTGAGCTGATTTAGTAACATCACTAAATGTGGCTCTAACTTGGTTATCTGCCTTTTTGAAATCACCAACTGTAGAATTAGGACCCATGCTTTTGAGAGTGGCGAGGGCTGTATCGAATCTCGCCAGATCGGTACAAAGTCTGGCTTTCTGCTCTTGGGTTGATTGAGCAGATTTATTCGCGCAGCTTACTAGTAGAAGCAGTGATAGCGCAGCTAGAAAAGAATTAAATCCACGATGAGAAATCATAAAAAACCTCAATCTTAAAGCAAATCCTTGGAAGGTTTGCATCGTAGATTATAGTCAATAGTTATATGAAACTAATAGGAAGAAAGACTACTCAATCGTTTTTAAACGCTCAATGGTGCCGGACTTGCTAGAACCGTTTTCCAGTTGAAGTACTTGGGGAATACCAATCTGAATATTGTTGCGATCGAAGGCAATTTTGAGACGACGCCGCAATTCCCGTGCCGTTGCCCATTGTTTAAGCGGAGCCGTTTTAATCCAGATCCGGATTACGATTCCATTATGGGAAATCTGGTCAACTCCAAACAGTTCATGGGTATCTAGGATCGCAGATTGCCACTTTGGATCTTGTGCCATTTGATCGACGGTTTCTCGAACTATTGCCAGAGCACAGTCAACATCGGTATGGTATGCAACTTCAACCCGGAAATCTGCCCGTGCCCAACTCCGCGATCTGTTTTCCACCTGAGTAATTAAGCGATTGGGCAGGGTAATTAAATTGCCTTCATCACTGCGGATCTGAGTAACCCGCAAATTCAGGTTTTCCACCATTCCAGAGATACTGTCAATTTTGATGTTATCTCCAATCCGAAATTGGTCTTCTAGTAGAATCAGGAACCCATTGACAAGATCTTGGACCAGGCTTTGTACCGCAAATGAAACCACCAATGCGATCAATGCCCCCAATGTCAGGATCGATGCTGGCGCTAAGTGCAGCCACTGGAGTACCCAGAGGATAGCCACCCCGTAAACCAGAACCGTTTTTAGCCCTTTAACTACGTTGGTGACTGTGGCAATCCGTTGGAGATTCGCTTTAGTTAAGGATTTATCTTGCTGCCAACTTTGGATGAAGAGACCAATGCCGAAATCAGTCAGCCGATTTACTAACCCGGTTAAGAACCAGGTCATCAATATCACAATGGGGATGGCGATGATTCTCTTGGCAAACTGACGCGTCTGGGGAAAGCCGTAGAGACTGTATGCAATCGCAATTATCCAGGCAAAGGCGATCACCCAAAACAGCAACCATCGCAGAAACAGGACAATTTGTAGCCGTTTTTGTAATCCAAAATGGTGGCGCAGTCCCTGAAATAGCCGTGGCTCTGACTCTGTAGTCGACGGCTCAACAGATGTAAGTTCTTGGGTATCAATCAAAGTGGACTCTGCTGCCAGTTGTTGCTCAAGTCTTTGTTCGCGCCGTTTAAACAATACCCAGGTTGCCCCTAAAACCAACGTCAATAGCACGGTTGCAACTAAGACTTTGACTACTGTGAAAATTTGTCGCTGCAACGCTCTTGGTTGGCGCAGCTCTAACGCCTGTCGGAGTTCCCGCTCCAAGATTTCTTGCCACCGTTCAGCCAATCGTTCTTTGCTGGTTGAGGCATATTGCGCATCTGCCTCCGTCACCGTTAGCAAGACTTTTGCTTCTGTCTGGGTGGCATCTTTGACAAAGAGAACGGGCTGCCCATTTATCGTCTCGATCGCCACCTCCAGCGTTTTAGGATCTAGTACAGTCTCATCCGAAAATTTATTACCAGTAACCAGTTGTTTCAGATTGGCTTCTATATGTTTGGCGCGGACTTCAACGGGTACCTGGCTACCAAGTGCGCTGCGATTAAGTACAGTCGGAGACGCTATTCTGAACAGTTCCTGTCCGTCTAGGTACACCTCAGTCGATTCCAGGGTGCCATGCCGCTTGACACCGATAGGAAGTGGCTGGGTTCCACTTGGAGCCGTTAAGGATGGTAATTGTCCCAGGGCGATTGGTCGGTCGACCGCAGTACTCATCAGCAAAATCATTGCTGCGATGCTGAACGCAACGAATAGGCGTAGCAGATTGTCTCTTTTTAGATTCATTAATGTGGGCTATCCGAGTTCAGGATTCTGTGACGACGGCTTCCGAAAAGATGAGCATAAATGTAGGAAAACACACAGCCGAAGAGGAAGATTTGGCAAGTCAGGAAAATCCACAGCAACAGAATCATAACGCTCCCAATCACACCATAGGAGAGGAAATGGCTACCAATCGTGATGACACTATTGCTGACTAATTGTTGCAATCCTACAAGCAACAAGGCAGTGAGTAGCGCACCCAACCACACATCTCGCCAACCAACATAAACAGACGGCAAAATTTTGAACAAAATGCAGGTAGCCAGAGCCAGAATCAAAAACGACGAGCTGGCCTGAAGCCCTTTAGTTAGTTGTAGTTCATCAACTTGAATGAAGGAAAAGGTTTCTTGAAAGGTTGCGGTCAGTTCGAGGATGGTCTTGATAACAATACTTGAAATTAATGAAGCCAGCAGTAATAAGGCAGTTCCAAGCACTAACAGAAAAGAAAAAAGTTTGTTAGCCACAAAGAAAAGCACCATCCTAGGAACCGATCCGACTTCAGTTGCTCGACTCGGCGACTGCCAAATCTTGTTGACTGAACTCCTGAGAACGGCGAAGACTGCACTAGCTGCCCATAAGAGCAAGCTAAATCCAATGATTCCAGCTCCAACGCTATTTTCATTCAGGGCAATCACGGTTTCTTTGACCAAATCGTGAACTTCTGGAGGTAGAAACCGCTCTACCGCTTCTTGAATGTATTGAGACGCTTCAGTATTCGGCCTAATCAACAAACCGATAATGCTCAAGATGACCAATAGTATTGGAAACAGCGAGAAGAGAGCGAAGTACGACAGTGCAGCTGCCATACCGGGGCAATTATCTTGATCCCACTTGAGTCCTGTCTGGATCAGGAGTTGGGCTGGTTTTGAAGGTAGAATGGTAGACCGAATATATCGAAGCATCGTCAGTCTCTACAGTTTTAGAGTGTCATGGGTGAGATAGGTTCGATATCTGGATCGTATCCCCCAACCTGATTGGTGCGGAGGACCCAGACCACCGCCCCATGCTTTAGAAAAACTTGCACGATCGTATCGCTCGCCTTACGGGGTAAGAGTGTTCGCCAACTGCCCAATCCAACCCACAGGTTACGGAGCGGTGCATCTTCCAGAGTAGTGCCTAAGTTGAACTCATTAGCTTCCCAATCAGCGCGGGGAGCGCCCAGCGGTTGCAATTTACGGTATAGCTTTGCTTTCACCTTCTGGAGTTGCTGGTAATGATATTCCTGTTCTGGGTTGTTTGCGAGCCAGGTTTGCAGCAGGGATTGATTGGCGGCGATCTCTTGGGCAAGGGAGCGAATGCTCGCAAACAACGCTTGATTAGAATCTTGGGCGCAGTTATTAGCTGGACCAACGTAGGTTGCTCCTGTGCCATCTCCGATTCGATACCGAGCGGTCATCGCCTCTAGTTGACTCAGCATATTACTTAGAGCCGAGCGGCGCGTCCCGTTGATGTCGAAGTCACCTGTAAACGGCTCAAACTTAATCAAAATGTCGCAAACAGGGCGAGTCCCTAACCAACCAAATTGGCGATCACCCATATACCGCGACCAGTGTAGCGTTCCAGCGGTTAAACCATCGGTGTTGTGACTATACACCTGGTAATACTGAATATCAAACCGCCGCTCATGACTGATTGGATCGTGAATCACGGTAGCAAGTCCGTAGGAAAAGTGACCAAAGAAGATGGGAGTCGCAGCAGCAGGTTCTTTCTTATTACCGCCAATACCGCCATAGACATGCAGCAGGAGTGCTCGATCGCCCACTTTCCAGTCGTCGATCGCAGCCTGGATTTGCTCTGTCTGACGATGCCCCACACATAGTACCGACGAGATTTTGCCCTTCTGTGCCACGGCATTTGCCCAACTTTCCTGCCGAATATAGCGGTAGGAGGCTTTGCTACCAAACACCACTCGATCGGGCTGGAGGCGAAACAGCGATCGGGGAGCGAGCGCCTGCACCACAAAGTATCCAGCTGCGTCCTTGGCACCATAGATATACCACCCTGTTTCATTCAGCGGAGATTGCTCCAGATTGTGCGTTGTTGAAGGATAGCTACCATAACTCTGAGCCTGGATTGGTTGAGGCAAGCGCACCACTTCTGTCCAGCCATCAAACTTGCGTGAGGCGGGGTTAAAATGCCTGACCTGGAAGCGATCGGTGCCTAGAATTGGAGTTTGAAAGCGTACCAATCCGTAATAGCGTCCGGTAATTTCGACGGGTTGATTGCGAATGTAGAGAGCTGTACTCCTTAACTCTTCTACCTCTACCTCTCCTGCCAGCATGACGATCAAATCGTCCGTTGGGTGGGAACCTGCCAGGGATTCTAATGGTCCTACTTGTTGCCAGCGGTTTAGTCGCTCCGGGTGAATGGTGTCACCGTACTGACTGGAATATTCGGCATCAACACTGAAATGAACGTCGTGAGTCACGACTCGTACCCGTTGTTTCACCATAGGATCATCGACCCAACGCAACATCACCCGTCGCCCTACTAGTAGCTCATAGCCCTGAGCAGCATGATGCACTTCAAACCAAACGCCCCGCACCTGACGCCGTTCTGAAGGTTGAGGCAAAATCAGGCGACCCATCCAGAGAGCGATCGGGCGATACCATTGAGCATCGACGTTCTGAGTTAGGGGATAGTAGGTGTAATTGTTAAAGTCGGCTTGCTTATACAGTTCGTAATTGCTGAGTTGTTTCTGACGGTGGGGAGCGGAAACCAGGGAACAACCTTG
>Ga0213881_10001146_pt1 | contig 13269 bp, 13 predicted proteins | sample BarmaccoBMER_R08_FD_160104 | JGI IMG/M metagenome (GOLD analysis project Ga0213881, IMG submission 160104) | Barbacenia macrantha exposed rock microbial communities from rupestrian grasslands, the National Park of Serra do Cipo, Brazil - ER_R08 ... | reverse complement strand
GCCCAGTGCCAGAAGTGATCGTCCTAGGGTCATTAGTGATGTATGAGGTCCTCTACGACGAGAACAGTGTCCTGTGTGGTGGCCGCAAGATCATTGATTCCGAGGTCATCAAGGGATGTCGCGAAGAGATCGAACTGCTCTACGCCAATGGTGAAGACTTCATGTCCTTCTTCAATCGAGAGATTGCGCACTTGCCAGCCCCTAAAGTCGTCAAATCCTCGTCCACTCCTCCGGCAGGTTCGTGACCCCCACTCGCCGTCCAATTCTTCGAGTTCGAGCGACTGGTGGGCTGACGAGATTTCTGCTTCTCTTCGCCATACTGCTAATCATGCTCGCGGTCATGGCGTTGGTCGTACTGTCCCCACTTGCCTTGAGCGGTCTCGATGGTAATATAATCCGGGCCGACTGGTATCGTCTAAGCAATATCGGCTCGACTTATGGGGCGGTATCAGCCATCATCGCCGCCATCGCCTTGGTCGGCGTTGCCACCTCATTGATCATTCAAAGCCGCGAGGCCAAAGCGACGCGTACGAGTGCCTTGCGAAATCTCCATGTCGATCTGCTGCGGATGGCCATGGAAGATCCGGCCTATATGGAGTGCTGGGGTACGTACCTCACTGACAGTTTTGAGGGAGAACGGCAGTATGCCTACGTCAATCTGATCATCAATCACTGGTATTCAATGTACGAGCTCGACGAGTGTACTGATGCCATACTGCTGGCTATGGCCGCCGAGCTGTTCTCAAGCGCACCTGGACGGCACTTTTGGCATTACGCTGGACCAAGCCTTAAAGAGAGAGCGCCGAATAGGCGGGCTAGCAGGTTCTATCGTCTTGTAGACGAGGCATACCGCAAAACGCTGGAGCAACCACCGGCCATTCCACCACCCCATAGCGCCACAAAAGAGCCCGCACTCCCACAGGCACCATTGCCATCGACTGGTGGTCGTGGGTTGACTCTCCTTCTCGCGGTTGGATGCGGGGCCGTAGTATCCATAGCGCTCCACATCATTTACCGTGTTCTGCGTCGTATCCGCATGAAGTCGTAACTAATGGTTGGCTCCTGCTTTAGCCCCTGACGGCGAGCCCAACCTGATCTCGGTGAGGAGCTGGCGGATGTGGCACTTTATTTGTGCGCACTGGCCGAGATGAACGGCGTCGATCTCGACGGCGAGATCGAGCGGAAGATCGCCAAAAACACCCGCCGCCAGTACCGTCGGGACAGCAACGGCGTGCCGTTTCGGGTGTCTGAATCAGTGGAACCCTACTCTCACCAACAGTAACAAGCTCTCAGCTTGACCACGCTCGCTGGTAAGCTCGCGAGTATGCTTCGCGGTATGGCAAGGATTACCGTCACGATGGATGATCGGCTGGCCGAAGCGCTCCGAGCCACCGCAGGCGACAACGTCTCCGGCTGGCTGGCCAAGCTGGTCCGCACCGAGCTGCTGCGCCGCGCTGTCGCCGCGGAGATCGCCTGCGATCAGCAACACCCCGACTACCTGGACTGGCGCGCCGAGCGGTGGGAGGAGACCGACGGGGCGGGGGCTTGAAACGCGGCGAGGTCTGGCGCTACCAAGCAATCTCGCGATCCCAGCCGGTGCTGGTCGTCAGCTGCGACGAACTCAACGACGCCGAGGCACCGATCGTGGTCGACGTGACGCCATTCAGCCCGCAAGGGGCCGCCACGCTGCTCACCGTGCGCCTCGGTGACGAGCTGGGCGGCTACGCGCGATGCCGCACGATCAGCTTCGCGGACCCGAAACGGTTCACCAAACTGCTCGGCACCGTCCCGGACTCGACCATGGAACAGGTCGACCTGGCCCTGCGCGCCGCACTTGGCCTGTAAGGCGCGAGGCTCGTGCACGATCTACAGGCCGGGCTCGGTCACGTCGCCGGTGGGCTGGTCGACGAGGGCGAGGGTGATGTCGCCGCCGGAGCGGCCGGCGGTGCGGACTAGACGATCCAATCGCGACAGGAAGTCGCGGAAGCTGCGACAGCCATAGTTCGCCTCGTCGAAGGAGGGATCCAACGCCAGCATCTTCGCCTTGACCTGGGATGCGGTCGGGGTGGCGGTGGACGCCTGCTCCATCGCGGTGACCAGCAGCCGCTCGGCGTCGGCGAGCCGGAAGTCGGGTTGGGCCGCTGGCGCGGCATCGGACTCCACCCGGGCGACGATGGAACGCCACAGCTTGTACTCCGAGCACACCGACACCAGCCGGGCGCTGACGGCGGTCTCCGCGCCGACCCCGATGACATGCTTGCCGAACTCCCGCAGCTTGGACACCAGCGGCGAGAAATCACTGTCCCCGGTTACCAGCACGAAAGCCCCGATGGCAGGGTGGGTGATCAGGGTCTCCATGGCATCCACGGTCATGCGGATATCCGCAGCGTTCTTCCGCGAGGGGCCCCGGCCGATCTGGAACTGATCGATGCCATTGCGCTCCAGCGCTTGCTGGTAGCGGCCGAACTGGGCATCGGCCCAGTCCGCGTAGGCCCGGCGGATGGAGGCGTTGCCGTAGGCGCGGCATAGCCACATCAGGGCCTCGGCCGGCACCGGCTCGGCACGGCCCGGCAGGCTGCTAGCGGCCCCGAGCACCAGGTTCTCGAAGTCCAGAAATAACGCCACCTGCTCAGCACGCGGCCAGGAGTCATCCCGCCCAGCTCCCCCGCCGCTGTTCCGCAACGCCTCGGTACTCACCGCACGCCTGCCTGCCCAGCGGCTGTGGGGTCCATTATTGCGCTCTTTCCTGGCTAGGGGCGGGGGCGGGTGACGAGCTCGGTGGCGGCGGAAGCCAGCGGGATCGGGTGTGGACGGGGTGCGGTGGTGGGTGGAGGTTGTCTGGCGGCGTGGGAGATGCGGATGAGCAGGGCGATCAGCATGTAGTTGGCGAGCAGGGAGGAGCCACCGTAGGACAGGAAGGGAGTGGTGAGCCCGGTTTCGGGAATGAGGTTGGTGACTCCGCCGGTGACGATGAACACTTGGAGTGCGATGGTGATGGACAGGCCGGCGGCGAGGAGTGTGCCGAAGGTGTCGCGGACTGACAGGGCGGCCCGCAGACCCCGGGTGACCAGCAGTAGGTAGATCATCAGGACCGCGGTGAGCCCGATCAGGCCGAGTTCTTCCCCGATGCCAGCCATGATGAAATCAGCGTTGGCCACCGGGACCAGGTCGGGTCGGCCACCACCCAGGCCAGTTCCGGCCACGCCGCCGGTGGCCAGGCCAAACAATGACTGGGCGACTTGGTAGCCCGACTCGTAATAGTGGGCGAAGGGATCGGACCAGACCTGGACACGGACCCGGACGTGGGCGAAGAGGTGGTAGGCGAGCACGCTGCCGGCCGCGAAGAACATCAGCCCAATGAGCACCCAGGATACTCGTTCGGTGGCCGTGTAGAGCATCGCGAGGACCACACCGAAGATCAGCAGTGAGGCTCCGAGTTCCTTCTCCAGCGCCAACACGCCGATCGAGAGACCCCAGGCGACCAGCAGCGGCGCCAGATCGCGTGGCCGGGGGAAGGTCATCCCGAATAAGTGGCGGCCCGCGGAAGTGAACAACTCCCGGTTGTTGACCAGGAACACCGCGACGAACACGATGATCAAGATCTTGGCGAACTCGCCGGGCTGAATCGACAGCGGGCCAAGCAGCAGCCACAGCTTGGCCCCGTTGACCTGGGAGATGCTCGCTGGCAGCACCCCGGGCAGGGCCAGCAACCCCAACCCCACCAGACCGAAGGTGTAGCCATAAGAGGCCAAGGTCCGGTGGTCGCGCACCAGCCACAGCACCGCTACGAAGAGCATCAGGGCCACCGCGGTCCACACCACCTGGTGGGCGGCATCCGAGGTCGCAACGGGTTGGCCCGCGTCGAGGGCCTGGGTCGCTGCGGCCAGATCCAGCCGGTGGATCATCACCAGCCCCAGGCCGTTGAGCAGGGCGACACACGGCAAGATCAGCGGATCGGCGTGGGGGGCTAACCAGCGCACCGCTGTGTGCGCCACCCCGAACATGGCTAGATAGGCCAAGCCCAGATAGAGCAGCGACCGTGATAGATGCTGTTTCTGATCGGCCTCCACCAGAACCAACGCCAGCGTGACCAACCCAGCCGCAAACACCAGCAGCCCCAGCTCAACACCACGACCGGTGGCCGCTGGCCGCCCGGTCATCTGGAGTCGTTGACCAGGTCGCCCCCCACCGCGGCGGCCAGCGCGCTCACCCTGCTGCCCGGGTGGTCGGCGATGCGGCAAGGGATGTCGGTGTTTTCGTCGAGGTGATAGCTGGCACACACGCGGTGGTAGCCATCCGCGATCTGCAGAGCAATTCCCAGAGTCAGGTCACCACGGATGAGAAGGACCGGGGACAGCGCCTTGTTGTTCTTCACCTTGGCCAGGTCGGCTGCCACATGCGGGTTGTCTGGGGGTAACAGGGGAAGCCCCGAGGCGCGCAACATGTCCTTGGCCTTGTAGTGCTCGAGAGAGGCCGTCTGGAGCTGCCCGACCAGGTCACCGGCCTGGGCACCGGGCGCGATCAACGACAGGTAGGAGGCGGCGGCGGGGTAGTCATGCGCATCCGGCTCGGCCTTCCACGTCACCTTACCCACGCCGTTGTGCTCCCTGATCGTCATGTCAGGATGAGGCTATAGGTCCCCGCGTCGGGCCACAACCACAGCTCACAGCCTGTCGGCGGGTCGTCCGCAGGCTGGTTGGGGACGTGGCGTCCGCACCGCTGGCCTCGGCTACGACGGCCGTGTCCGCGACAGCCGAGTCCACACATCCGGGCAGCAGTGTGTGCGCCGCCGCTGGAAGATTGGGATGGGTGTCGAGCGCGTGGTCCCGCTGAGGATCCAGGTGGGGTGGGTGACCCGTAGGCTTGGGGGTCGTGTGGATGAGCTTGCCAAAGCGGTTGTTGGTGGGTCGGCCGTTGGCGAGTCGGCAGCTGGGTGACACGTTGTTGCCCAAGAGGTTGGCGTTACCGATCTTTTGCAGTGACGCACTGTCCTCGGTGGCCTACGCCACTGAGGCGATCTTGGTGGCGCTGTCGGTGGGGGGGTTGGCGTTCTACCACGTGGCGCCGAATCTGGCGGTGGCGGTGGCGGTGCTGTTCGTGATCGTGGCCGCCTCTTACCGGCAGACCTGTTACGCCTACCCGGGCGGTGGCGGGTCCTACATCGTCAGTCACGAGAACCTGGGCCGTTCGGCTGGGTTGGTGGCCGCCTCGGCGTTGTTGGTGGATTACGTGATGACGGTGGCGGTGTCGGTGGTGGCTGGGGTGTCAGCGATCACCTCGGCGTTGCCGATGGCCGCCCCCCACGCGGTGGGCATCTCCATCGGGTTCGTCGCGGTCCTGACGGTGGTCAACCTGCGGGGGATGCGGGAGACCGGCAAGACCTTCGCCATCCCCACCTATGGGTTCGTGGTGGGCATCTTCGTCATGTTCGCCTGGGCGGGGGTGAGGCTGGGCACCGGGCAGCACCTGGTCGCCGAGAGCGCGGGCTACCCGGTGATACCTACCGAGCACGCCACCGGCATCCTCGCCGCGTTTCTGATCTTGCGGGCGTTCGCGCAGGGCTGCACTGCGTTGACTGGGGTGGAAGCAATCAGCAACGGGGTCCAGGTCTTCCAGAAGCCGAAGTCGAAAAACGCTGCGACGGTGCTGGCCTACCTCGCTGTGCTCGCGGTCACGATGGGGATCGGGATCACCCTGCTGGCGGTGCTCACCGGGGTGCACGCCGCCCAAGACCCCACCCAGCTGGGCCTGCCCGCTGACGCGACACCCAAGACGGTGCTCGCTCAGGTCGCCGCCGCGGTCTTCGGACCCGGTTCAGTGGGGTTTTACGCGATTCAGGTGTTCACCGCGGCGATTCTGATCCTGGCGGCGAACACCTCGTTCAATGGGTTCCCGGGGTTGGCGTCGGTCCTGGCCCGGGACCGGTATTTCCCCCGCCAGCTCCATACCCGCGGGGACCGGCTGGTCTACAGCAACGGCATCGTGCTGCTCGCCGCCTTCGCCGCCGTGGTGATCTACGCGTTCAACGCCAATACCAACGCCCTGATCCAGCTTTACGTGATCGGGGTGTTCATCGCCTTCACCCTGTCCCAGATCGGCATGGTCAAACACTGGCACACCGAATTGGCCGCAGGCGCCCCGCCCGACCAGCGGCACCGGATTCACCGCGCCCAGTTGATCAACGGGTTGGGGGCGGTGTCCACCGGGGTGGTGTTCGTGATCGTGCTGGTGACGAAGTTCATCGAGGGCGCCTATCTCATCGTGATCGCCATCCCGGTGCTGTTCCTCCTGATGCGCGGCATTAACCGGCATTACGCCACGGTGGCCCAAGAGATCGCTGTTGAAGACGTCCGCCCCGTCGGCCCGTCCCGCAACCACGTCCTGGTGCTGGTGTCCAAAGTCAGCGGTCCTACTTTGCGGGCGCTGGCCTACGCACGCACCCTGCGGCCCCATACTCTGGAAGCCATCACCGTCGCCGTCGATGACGAGGAGTCCGTCCAGCTGCGCCGGGACTGGGACGACGCAGACCTCGACTTCCCCTTGAAGATCATCGAATCACCCTACCGGGAGATCACCCGACCGATCCTGAAATATGTCCGGGACTACCCCCGCACCGGACCCCGCGACATCATCACTGTGGTCATCCCCGAGTACGTCGTCGGGCACTGGTGGGAACAACTCCTGCACAACCAAAGCGCGCTGCGGCTCAAAACCCGGCTGCTGTTCCTGCCCGACGTGGTCACCGTCGACATCCCCTGGCACCTCAGCTCGGCCGGAGTCACCCGCACCGACGCCCAAGCTCACCATCTGCACGAGGACTACGAGCAACAAGCCGCTGCAGCCCGCCAACACGCACCCCCACCGGCATAGCCAGCTCGGCTCCGTGCCGTGCTCGCGATCCCCGGGCCGCCGCCGGTGATCAGCTTGTATCGCGCTCGCGAGCCTGACGGGTCTGCCGGTCGCTGGCCTTGCGCAGTGCGTCCACCAGTTCGCCTTTGTTCATCGCGGAGCGGCCGCGCACGCCGAGCCTGCGCGCCTGCTCGAGGAGCTCTTGCTTACTCGCGTTCGCGTTGACGCCGCCAGCGGTCTTGCCGCTGGGTCCGCGCCCGGTCCGGGGGTCGACACCGCCGGCCGCGCGCTCGTCTGATGGGCCTGCGCCATCCTTCGGCTCCCAGTGGTCGCCGACCTTCTGATGGGTGTGCTTCAGCGCCGCGAATGCGGTGCGGTGCGCCCGTTCGCCTTCGCCGTACGTCTCGACGGCGGAATCGTGCGTCTTCGACCACGTCCGCTGCGCCTTCTCCGGGGAACGTTGCAACGTGCTGGGTAGCTCGTCCTTGGCCGGCACCGGCCTCACCTCCGTGAACGATGGCTCGATCGGTACCGGGATACCCGTGGGGACAAGGACTTAACACCGACGGACACTGCTCAACGTCAGCTCGCCAGGACATGAGGTGAGAGCATCTTGAGCATCGCGTTGGCCCATCTCATTTGGCGCAGCGACTGCGGGTGACACTGCTGGGCCAGCGCGAGGAGCTCGGCGTCTTTGGCTGCCTGCGCGCCCTGGGCGAGTAGTTCCCAGTCCAGCGAGACCCCGGCGGCGACACGGTGCAGGTGGCGCAGATCAGCGAGCAGCACCAGCCCCGGTTCCGGACGACGGCCAACCAGCTCGCTGGCCTTGCCGCGCACGGTGGACAGCAGGCCGGAGTCCTCATCAGGGTCATCTTTCAGGTTCAGGCCATAACGCCGGCCGACCTCGACGAGCCCGTGCACGTGCTGCTGGGACCAGCGGGCCAGGTCGCGGGCCACGTGATACACCTCATGATCGACCTTGTGTCGATCGGCCACCTTCAACAGATCGCCAGCTAGGGAGTTCTCCGCACGGTGCAGTTCGCGCAGCGCAAGGTTGAGCTTCACCGCACGCCTCCGGGAGGGGCCAGTTTTTCGTCTGTGTTGGCGGCGGCTCCGCCGCGGGTGGCCGGGGCCGCCGCAATGACGGGCCGCGATGCGGTGTTTGTCGGGGCCGGTGCGGCGTTGCCGCCCCCCGCGCCCACCCGGCTGACCCGCACGGCAGCCGTCTTGACGATGGGCTGCTTAGACACGGGATCCCAGTCGGTGATGGTGAGCTCGTTTGCGGCGCGCTGGTGGTCGGCGCCGGAGGCATCCCAGTAGCCATAGTGAAACGGCACGAATGCCACCCCCTCTCGGATGCCGCTGATCCGCACCTGAGCCCGGATCATGCCGCGGGCGGAACTGACCTCGACCACATCGCCCTCGCCGATGCCCTGGTTGTCCGCATCTTTGACCGACATCTCCACCCACACCTCAGGCGCCGCCGCCTGCAGCTGTGGTGCTCGCCCGGTTTTGGTCCTGGTGTGGAAGTGGAACAAGGTCCGGCCGGTGATGAGGTGCAAGGGGAACTCCTCGCTGGGCGGCTCGTGCGGCAGCAGGTATTCGGCCGCTTTGATCACTGCTTTGCCGGTGGGGTTCATGGCCCGGTACTCGGTGGGTTCCAGCGGCGCCCCGGTGATCAGGTCCTTGCCGTAGCTCTCGCAGTACTCCGGTGCGCTCCAGAATTGGCCGTCGAGGTAGAGCCGTTCGGTCCCGTCAGGGTGCTCAGCGGTGCATGGCCATTGGATGCCGCTGCCACCGCGTAGCTTCGCATAACTGAGCCCGGTGTAGTCGCATGGACGGCCGGCGCTGCACTGCTTCCAGGCCTCGAACGCCGACTCGGCGTCGTGCCACGGTGGCAGCGACTGACCATCCTTGTCGCGGAAGTTCATCCGCCGCGCGTAGTCAAGAAAGATGTCAAGATCGGGACGCGCCTGACCGGGCGGTTCGACGGCCTTCTCCGACAGGTGCACGGTGCGGTCGGCGTTGGTGAAGGTGCCGGTCTTCTCCCCCCAGGTGGCTGCGGGCAGCACCACGTCAGCAAGCTCGGCCGTTTCGGTCAGGAAAAGGTCCTGTACCACCAGGAACAGTCGCTGCTGGGACAAGATCGAGCGGATCCGGTAGAGCTCCGGCAGCGAGACCGCCGGATTGGTGCCGCTCACCCACAGGAACCGAATTGTGCCTTGTTCCACGTACCGCATCATCTGCATCAGGTGAGTGGGCGGCGAATAATGGGGGATCTGCATCTGCTCGAGATTCCAGATCCGGGCCAGCTCGGCGACGTGGGAGTCGTTGGCCCAATTCCGGAAGCCGGGCAGGTCGCCGTCGGCGCCGCACTCGCGGGTGTTTTCCGCGGTCGGTTGCCCGTTCATTTGCAGGATGCCCGCGCCCGGCTTGCCGATCATACCGAGGACGATGTTGACGTTGTTAACCTGCACGGCCGCCGCGGTGGCCTGATGGGACTGGTAGAAGCCCTGCAACACCGTGGACAGTAGCCGCTGCGCGGTGCCGAGGATGTGTGCAGCGTCGCGGATCTGCTCCGCCGGCACCTGGCAGATCTCCGCGACCCGGTCAGGGGGGTAGTCCTCGACCTGCTTGGTCAACTCTTCGTAGCCGACCGTATGAGCAACGAGGTAGTCGTGGTCCACCCAGTCATTGCGGATGATCTCGTGCAGGAGTCCGTTCATCAGCGCGACGTTGGTGCCCGGCAGCGGCGCAAGATGCACTGTCGCCACCCCGGCCACTGGCGTCTCCCGCGGATCGACGCAGATCAACTTCGGCGGGTGCGGTCCAGCCAGCCGGTCCAGCATGCGCATCCACAACACGGTCTGCGTCTCGGCCACGTTGTGGCCATAGAGCGCGATCACGTCGGCATGGTCAATGTCGCTGTAAGAGCCGGGTTGGCCGTCGCAGCCAAACGACTCCTTCAACGCTTCGGCAGCGGTCGCCGTGCACAGCCGGGTGTTGCCGTCAACGTGATTGGTGCCGATCGCGCCGTGCGCGATCACACCCAGCGTGTAGTACTCCTCCAGAAATAACTGCCCGGTGGTGTAAAAGCCCAACGCACTCGGGCCTTGCTCGCTGAGCAGTTCCCTGATACGGTGCACCACCCGGTCCATCGCGGTATCCCAGTCGGTCTCCACCAGCCGACCGCCCTCCCGGACCAGGGGGGCGCTCAGCCGGTCCGCAGCGGCATTCGCCTGCCAGCCGAACAGATCCTTGGGGCCGAGTCGACCGTGATTGACCCGGTCGACTTCCCGACCACGGACCCCGACGATCCGACCACCAGACACCGCGATGTCCATGGCATCTCCGTTGGAGTGCAGAATCGACGCGGACTGCACCCAGCGGTCCACCTGCTCGGTGCGCACGCCGGCGGCTAGGTGGGTGTCGACCCGCGTTGGCCAGCTCTCCCCCGGCCCGTACGGGGTACGCGTCCCCCACGGCTCGGCAATCCGATCACGCGCTGCCATCGGCACCTCCAACGTTCTCCTAAGTCGAAGGTTTACCCGGGCGTACGGCGCTGCAATCGTGCGCGAAGCGACCTGCACAAGCATCCATGTGACCGTGTCCGCGCGGTCCGCGCGCCGTGAAAGGTGCACAAGTCTCCATAAGACCTGAGCCCGAGCGGAGCGTGTCGGGGGTGTCCCCACGGACGTCCGTGGGGACACCCCCGACACGAGAACACCAACGTGACCTGCGGGTCGGTCAGACGTTGATCTCCTTGGGCGCGCCGGCTCCCGTGATCTCGATCTTGCGGGGCTTGGCCCTCTCGGCGACGGGAATGCGCAGGGTCAGCACCCCGGCGTCGTAGCCCGCCTCGATGCGGTCCATGTCGAGGGTGTCGCTGAGGAACAACTGCCGGCTGAATACCCCGCGGGGTCGCTCGGCGGCTTGCAGCTCAACATCCTCGCCGTAGGTCGGCTTGCGCTCGGCCCGCACGGTGAGTACGTTGCGCTCGACATTGAGCTCAACCGAGGCCGGATCCACTCCCGGCAGGTCGAAGTGCACGACGAACTGCCCGCCCTCGCGGTAGGCATCCATGGGCATGATCGCCGGGTGCGACCTGGTGCCGTTGGGACCGAACAAGGCCTGGGTCAGCCGGTCCAGCTCCCGGAACGGGTCAGTACGCATCAGCATCGTGGTCTCTCCCTCCTAGGCGTCGTCACGACGCGATCGGTACGCACTGCTGTAGCGATGCAGTGACACTACTGCCAACGTAGACAGTGACGAGGTTGTTCCCGACCAAGTACTTTTCTTGACAGCAGCATGCTCAAGTATGTAGCTAACAGCCTGCTTGAGACGATCGCGTCACTCCGACTTGACGTCCCAGGCTTCTGGTGTGCCAGCGCCGCATCGAGGCGCCGAGCGGGGGGAGCCGGGTACTCGTACGCGGCGCCGAGCAGATCAGGGAACTCGAAGTCCGCACCTCGCAGGCGGTAGCGGTTGAAGTGGCGGATCAGGTCGCGCAGCGTGCGGTCGGTCAGCTTGACCTGACCTTTTTGATCCCCTCCCAGCGCGCCTGGCGCCGCGCTGGCCCCGGCGGAGCAGTGCCGCCCCGGCGGGTCTTCGGACGGAGCTTCCCTGACCTGATCATCAGCTCTCTCCCCCCGGTGAGCAGGGCAGCACCCACCTGCGGGCGGCGACCCGCACGGCGACGGCCTGCGCTATCAGTGCCGGGGTGCTGGGTGAGTACCGCGCTACAATATGATGGTGAATTGATCCTCAATAGGCGGTGTGTGCTCAGTACCTGCGCACCCGGTTACGCCGAAACAGGACACTGTGATCTTCCTGTTGTTGACGTCGATACGCAAAAATTGCTTGAAGAACGGCGGGTCGTCGAAGTCGAATACCTCGGAACCGACCCGATGGAAGAACCGGCCCGCCGGGATGCGGTGCACCACTTCGGCTTTGATCCGCTCGCCGAGCGAAAGCCGGTCCGCGACGGGCCGATTGGATCGTGCGGTGGCGGCACCTCGCTGTTCGTAGTATCTGCCCGCCGCCGGCGCATCGATGGTGATCGTCCCGCTGCCACCGAAGAGCTTTTTGTCAATGACCTGCGAGAATCGCGCCAGTGAGTCACGCCGCAGTGGGTAACAGCGGAATTTCGACTCGTCCACCCCATTGACGTTTATCAACGGAATACGGTGGGTGGCGTGCATGTAGGCACCGCCTCCGCCGCTGACGACGTACTGGATCGTGCGTCCACCCGCTACTGGGCCCGCTACTGGGACTGGGTAACGCTGATAGTTATGGATGTCGCCACCTATTGCCATCACGTAATTCGCCCGGGGATCGGTGACGACACCATCGACCGTCTCGGCCCTCCCTGTCACGCGTCCCGGGTGATGCTCGCCATCGACGTAGATCGGTTTGCCGGTGAGTAAGATCTTTGGGCGTTCCGGAGCGTCCAGGGAAACCCGGCTCAGCCAGTGGTACTGATCCTCGTCGATATCACCGGTGATCCCGGTGTCGATCCCGATGAATCGTACCGGGCCCGCGTCGATCGCGAAGTACGGTGCCGGCTGGAGTGGGTCAGGCGGTCGACGTTCGTCGGTAACGGTGCCAGTCGTGGCTGGGTTCGTCTGTGGTAATCGGCGCCATAGCGGGCCGGCCAGGCGAGCCACCAGCCCCCGGCCGAATTGAGGTAGGTATCCGGCATCGTCCAGCCGGCAGAAGTAGTGCATGAAGCCATGCAGGCCGTCGTACCAATCGTGGTTTCCCGGCACCGCATAGATGGGTAGATCGAGGTTCCGGTACGGGTGGTGGAATTTGCGGCCGTAGTCGTCGAGGTCACCAGTAGGATAAATTACGTCACTACAGATGACCGCGAAGTCCGCATTCTTGGCCATATCGGCCAGCGGACTCGCGACCGCATACTGGGAATTATCGCCTTCGCCGGTATCCCCGATCACCAGCATGGAAATAGTGTCACCGGCAGAACAGGAAATCACGAAGTCCGGGTGTGCGCCGGTTTGTTGTGCGCGCTGGCGAGCCAGCGCGACCCATCGCGCCCGGGCCGCAGCCGTAGGATCAGAGAGAAATTTCGCGATGATGTCGTTACGTGACTGCCACAGTATTGACGGTCGTAGCCACGACATCGACTTCGTCCCCGCTGGCACATCTTGTTTCCAGGTTCCTGGCCCGGCACAGCCACGCCAACCAGCACCTTCCTCGCTTTCCCGGGAAGACTGAACGAGATCAGCAGGTAGCGAGGTAGACGTCGCCACGGTTGGCTCCTTTCGCCCTACCCAGTCGTTTCGAGGTGCTTGAGGATGAGTGGGTACACGTCAACAGCGGCACGCTTGCCGAACATGCAGTCGATATGGCCGTAGTCGGGAACGACGTGGCGCCGGTACAGGTGTGAGCCGTTGCGCTGCT
>Ga0213881_10001145_pt1 | contig 13281 bp, 11 predicted proteins | sample BarmaccoBMER_R08_FD_160104 | JGI IMG/M metagenome (GOLD analysis project Ga0213881, IMG submission 160104) | Barbacenia macrantha exposed rock microbial communities from rupestrian grasslands, the National Park of Serra do Cipo, Brazil - ER_R08 ... | reverse complement strand
GGGGGGCGGGGCGGGGGGGGGGTGGGGGGTGGGGGGGGGGGGGGGGGGGGGGGGGGGCGGGGGGGGGGGGGGGGGGGGGGGGGGGGGGGGGGGTTGGCGGGCACGGGCGGTGGTGGCCGGCTGGGGGAAGGGGTGCGGGTTTGCGGGCGCGGGGTGGTGGTGGCCGGCTGGGGGAGGGGTGCGGGTTTGCGGGCACGGGGTGGTGGTGGCCGGCTGGGGCGAGGGGTGCAGGTTGCGGGCACGCGGGTGGGGGATTGGCCGGTGGGGGGCGACCGGGTGCTCGCGCGGGCGGCGGGGGGCTCGGCGAGGGGATGTTTTCGGCGGTAGCTTCGCGGCTAGGGGGTGGCGAAGCCGTGGGCGCAGAAGTTCCAGACGTCGTTCCAGGCCGGCTCTTCGCTCGGTGTGCTGATGAGCGGGGCCGTGCGGCATGATGTTCCCAGCCCGGCGCAACAGCCCGGCGTCGGGCATACGCGGCCGGGCGGCTAATCTGAACTCGATGTATTCACCACCGGAGCCGGATACCGCCCCGGCCGCCGACTCCACCGATACCGATACCGATACCGATACCGATACGTGGTTCCGCCGCCGCACCAGCCACTGGCAGGACTGGCCCCTGTCGTGGCTGCTGGAGCGCAAGAAGCAGCTTGACGTGACGGTCAGCGTGGTGATCCCGGCGCGAAACGAGGAGCGCACGGTGGCCGGGGTCGTCACCGCGCTGGCCGAGGCGCTGATGTCGGACACCGGTCTGGTCGACGAGCTGGTGGTCATGGATTCCGACTCCACGGACACCACCGGTGTGGTGGCGGCCGAGGCCGGAGCGACGGTTTACCGGGCCAGTGAAGTGTCTCCGGAACTGGGCGCCTTCCCCGGTAAGGGCGAGGCGCTGTGGAAGTCGCTCCTGGTCACCAAGGGTGATCTGCTGGTGTTCGTGGACGCTGACCTGACTCACTGGGGCCCGCACTTCGTCACCGGGCTGCTCGGCCCGCTGCTGTCCGATGGGGAGATCCTCCTGGTCAAGGGGTTCTACGAGCGGCTTTACACCGACAGTGACGGCTCGATCTCGGCCGATGGAGGGCGGGTGACCGAGCTGGTGGCCCGGCCCTTGCTGAGCTTGTGGTGGCCCGAGCTGGCGGGCGTGGTGCAGCCGCTGGCAGGCGAGTGGGCCGCGCGCCGCGGCCTGATGGAGTCCCTTCCCATCCCCGTGGGTTACGGCGTCGAACTCGCGGTGCTGCTCGATACCGCGCGGCGGCACGGCCTGCCCGCGGCGGCGCAGGTAGACCTGGGCCGGCGCGGGCACCGGCATCAGGCAAGCCATGATCTGGCACTCATGGCCGCCGAACTTCTTCTGACGCACGAACGGCGGCGGGCTTCGCCCGATAACACCCCTGAGCACGGCGAGCGCCAAGCGGTACTCCAGCAGTTCGTCCGGACCGATGGAGGGGTCCGGCCCAGGTCACGACCAATCCCCACCCATGAGCGCCCGCCCGTCCGGTCAGTGCTTGGTATGGAGTCATGAGCCCCCAGGGGCCGCTACGCCTCGGGAACCGCGCCTTCCGGCCCGAGGATCTCCTGGTCATGGCGATCGTCAACAGGACTCCGGATTCGTTCTTCCAGCCCGGCGTGACCTGGGACTCCTCGGCAGCCATGGACCGCGTTCACGCCGTGATCGCCGAAGGCGCGGACATCATCGACATCGGCGGAGTTCCCGCCCGTCCCGGCGATGACGTGGACGTGAGCGAAGAGATCGCCCGGGTTGTCCCGTTCGTGGCCGCGGTCCGCCGCGCCTATCCCGACGTGGTCATCAGCGTGGACACGTGGCGCCACGAAGTGGGGGCCGAGGCCTGCGCGGCCGGGGCCGACCTGCTCAACGACAGCTGGGGCGGCAGGGACAGCAAGCTCGCCGAGGTGGCCGCCGGGCACGACGCCGGTCTCGTCTGCGCGCACGCGGGCCGCCAGCCCCCGCGGACCAGGCCGTTCCGCGTGGCCTATGCCGATGTCATGGCGGACGTGCTGGACCGGACGCTCGCGCAGGCCAGACGCGCCGTCGACGCTGGGGTGGATCCGTCCCGGATCCTGATCGACCCGGCGCATGACTTCGGCAAGAACACCTGGCAGTCGCTGGAGGTGACCCGCCGTCTGGGCGACATGTCCGCGACCGGATGGCCGGTGCTGGTGTCGGTGTCCCGCAAGGATTTCGTCGGGGAGACGCTCGGGCTGCCGGCCGCCGAGCGCCTGCCCGGGACGCTGGCCGCGGCAACAGTGTGCGCGTGGCTGGGAGCCCGGGTGTTCCGCGTGCATGACGTCGCGCAGACCCGGCAGGTGCTGCGGATGGTCTCCGCGATCCGCGGCGACCGGGTGCCGGAGCGCACCGTCAGAGGCCTGACGTGATCATCGCCGCCAGCCTGTGCCCCTGGCCGCCGGTGCTCGCCCGCGAGCTGACCGGCCGCGACCCGGTCATAACGGAACTGCGGAAGGCGTGCGCCGAGGCCACCGAACGCCTGGTGGGCGCGCGCCCCGATCTGATCGTGGTGGTCGGGCCGGCCGACGAGACCCGGCGATGGGACCCGGGCAGCCGTCTCGACCTGTCGGTCTTCGCGCCCGCGCTGGGTTCCGGTGGAAACCCGGCGCTGCCGCCCTCGCTGGGGCTGGGCGCGCTTCTCCTGGACCAGGTCGGCTACCGTGGGCCGCGCATCCTCCAGGGCGTGTCCGAGTACGAGGGGCCGGCCGGCTGCGCCGAGCTGGGCGCGGCGATCGGCGGATCCGCGGAGCGGGTCGGCCTGCTGGTCATGGGCGATGGCAGCGCCCGGCGCAGCGTGCAGGCCCCCGGCTACTACGACGAGCGGGCGGCGGCCTTCGACGCGGAAACCGAGCGGGCCCTTCGCCACGGCGACCTCGGCGCGCTGCTCGCGATCAGCCCCGCCCTCGCCCGCGAGCTCCTGGCCACCGGCCGCCCCGCGTGGCAGGTGATGGCCGGCGCGATGCGCCCGCTTCCACTCGCCGCCGACATTCTCTACTCCGATGCCCCATTCGGTGTCGGCTATCTCGTGGCGTTTCTCACGCCCCAGTAGCCCCTCGCTCCCGCTGGGCCGCCTCCCGGGCCGTGCTGGGATCCGGGACCTCCCGCCACAGCCGTTCCATGAAAAGGTCATTCTCGGACATTGATGGGGAAGTAGCAAAAGTCGGTAATTTTCCTGTAATCGCGGACTTCCTGGTGCTAGCGTCGGCATGATCATCAACGAGGCTGCCGGTGATCCCCTTGGGGGGGAACGCGATGAGTCCGGAAACAGTTGAGCAGGAGCCGAGGAGCGGCGGTCAGCACCGGTTGTCCGGCGGTACGCGTCGGCGTCGGCAGCGGCCTATTCGTGCCACGCTCACCGTCCTGCTGGTCATCCCGCTGCTATCGCTGATAGCGCTGTGGGCCTATGCCGCCAGTAGCACGGTCGGGGGCGCCCTCGCCAAGCGCAACTCCGACACGGTCAACTCCGACATCGGCGCTCCCACTCAGGCGCTGCTACTGGACCTGAACTCCGAACGCGCGGAAAGCTTCGCCGCGCAGAGCGCTCAGGGCGCGGTGAGCCTGCTGCCGCGGTCGGCACCGCGGGCCGACCTGGTCCGTGCCCAGGCCGCCGCTAGTGAACTCAAGGCCGGGCTGGCGGCGCAGCGCAAGCAGACCGATGCCGCCCTCGTTGCCTTCCGGGTCGGCACCGGCAAGGCGTCCGGTGCCGAGCCAGCGGTGGCCCGCTCGGCGGTTTCGGCGTTTCTCGCCAAAGTCGGTGAGCTCCGCGGGATCCGCGCCGCGGTCGATGCCGGCACCGTCGCGCCGCTCGCGACCTTCCAGGCCTACAACGACGTCATCGGCGCGTCGTTCCCGTTTTCCTTGGGCGCGCTGGCCAATCCCGACGCCTCGATCCCGTTCTACCAGCAGAGCCAAGGGGTCGGCGACGAGGCCGAGGCCTTCGAATTCGTCGGCCGGGAGGCCGCCCTGATGGGCGGCGTGCTGGTCTCGGGCGGCCGGATGCCCGCGGCCGAACACGAGCTGTTCGTACAGGCAGTCGACGACCAGCGGTTCCTGGAGCAGATCGGTCAGACACCGGTGTACTGGCAGCAGAACGCCGATCCTTATCTCGCCGTCTTCGCCTCGCCCGCCTACCAGCAGTTCAAGGCGATGGAGGACAAGATCGTCGCGACCGCCCCGCTAGCGAAGCTACCGGTAGGCGCGCAGGCCTGGCAGTCCGGCCTCCAGGCGCTCATGGGCCCGTACCTCCAGGCCGAAACCACCGCCCGGCTGGCGGTGACCAGCGGTGACACGCATGCCGGTAACGTCACCCTGCTCCGCCTGTTCCTCGTCGGCGGCGCCGGTCTTCTCGCGGTCATCGTGTCCGCCCTGCTGCTGCTCGGATTCGGTGGCCGCATCGCCCGTGAGCTGATCGGCCTGCGCTCGGCAGCGCGTGAACTGGCCGAAGAGCGGCTGCCTTCGCTGGTGAGCCGGCTGGGCGAGGGTGAGGAGGTGGATGTGGACGCGGAGGCGCCGCCGCTGGCACTGCGCACCAGGACCCGTGAGGTCACCGAGACCGCGGACGCGTTCTCCGCGGTGCGGCACACGGCGGTGGAGGCGGCCGTCGGGCAGGCGCAGCTGCGCAAGGGCGTCAGCAGCGTGTTCCGCAGCCTGTCCCGGCGGAACCAGTCGCTGCTACAGCGGCAGCTGAAGATGCTCGACGAGATGGAGCACGGCACGCAGGATCCGGAGGCGCTGGCGCAGCTGTTCCGGCTCGACCACCTGACCACCCGCATGCGGCGGCAGGCGGAGGGCCTGATCATCTTGTCCGGCGCGGCGCCCGGACGGGGCTGGCGTCAGCCGGTTCCCCTGGTCGAGGTGCTGCGTGGTGCGATCGGCGAAATCGAGGACTACGTCCGGGTCGACATGGTCACCGAGTCGCGTGATTTCATGCCCGGCGCTGCGGTGGCCGACGTGACGCACCTGCTCGCCGAGCTGATCGAGAACGCGACCCTGTACTCGCCGCCGAACACCCGGGTTCAGGTGAGGGCGAGCCGGGTGGCCAAGGGCTATGTCGTGGAGATCGAGGACCGTGGGCTCGGTATCCACGAGGACCTACTGACCGCCCTCAACGAACGGCTGGCCCGGCCGCCCGAGTTCGACCTGGCCAACAGCGACCAGCTCGGCCTGTTCGTGGTCAGCCGGCTGGCTGCCCGGCACGGGATCAAGGTCGCGCTGCGCGTTTCCGCTTACGGCGGGACGGCGGCCATCGTGCTGATGCCGCATGAGCTGGTCGTGTCGGAAGACGATACTCCCGCGGCCGCGGGGTCGAACGGCGCGGCGCCGGTGGCGCTGGTTGCGTCGGCGGCGGGGGTCGCCGGTCTGGATGCGGGTGCGTTTGCGGGTCCGGGTGGGTTCCCGGGTCCGGGTGCGTTTGCGGGCCCGGGTGCGTTCCCGGGTCGCCGTCGGCCGGGTCTCGAGTTCGGCTCGGTCGCCGCACCGGATGAGCCCCGCGATGTCGTCGGCTCCGGCCTGGATTCCGGCCAGCCGACCGGTTCTGCGGGGGACTTGCCGCGCCGGTTGCGGCAAGCCAGCCTGGCCCCTGAGCTGCGTGACGCCCCCGGCACACATGCCAGGGGCGCGGGTGAGGTGCGTTCGGCCGACCAGGCACGCGCCCTGATCTCGTCCATCCAGCAGGGATGGCGAACCGGCCGGGCCACGGCAGACGAGTCCGAAGGCGGGTCCGGCGGCGGGTCCGGCGAGAACCCGCGCTCTGACGAAGGCGGGGTCCAGCGATGACAGGGGGATCGGTGCCAGGAGAGCTGAACTGGCTGCTGGAACAGCTGGTTTCGAAGGTCGACCGGGTCCGTCAGGCGGTCATCCTGTCGCCGGACGGCCTGACCCTGGGCAATTCGCCGGGCCTGAGCGCGGACGAGGCTGACCATCTGGCCGCCCTGACGGCCGGAATCCACAGCCTGGCCCGCGGTGCGGGTCAGCGGTTCGCCGGCGGTGAGGTCCGCCAGGTGATCATCGAGATGGACGACGCGCTGTTGTTCATCACCTCAGCGGGCGAAGGCACATGCCTGGCCGTCCTGGCCGAGTCGGACGCCGACGCGGGCCAGATCGCCTACGAGATGGCCGTTCTGGTCAAGCGAGTGGGCCAGCACATGATCGCCAACCCGAGGTTCCCGGCGCAGAACACAGCGTCCCGGTGATCCGCCGCGATGGACTCCGAAGACGACGACAGATGGATGGATTGGGACTCCGGACCGGTCGCCCGGCCCTACACGGTGACCGGCGGCCGCACCCGGCCCGCGGGACCGGCGGCGGAGCGGCACCTCGACCTGATCGACACGGTCGCCCGCAGCGGCAAGGCGGCTGACACCTTTTCCTTCAGTCCGGAGCGCACCCAGATCCTGGATCTGTGCCGTCACCCGATCACCGTGGCCGACCTGGCCTCAGCCATCGGGCTCCCGCTCGGCGTGGTGCGGGTGCTGCTCGGCGATCTGCTCAACGAGGGCCTCATCGACGTGAAGCGGATGGCCGTGCGGGGAAGGCTGACCGACAAACGCCTGCTAAGGCAGGTCCTGGACGGCCTGAACGCCCTGTAACGCCCGCCCGTCGGCAGCGCGCTCGCCGCCCGTCGGCGGCACGCTCGCCGCCCGCCCATGACTGCTCCACGTCATGATCATGGGTCGTTTGCGGGAATAGTTACCGCCTTTGAGCGGGGGGAACCGTCCCCCCGCACCCCCGCGGCGACCCATGATCATGACCCGCGAGGATTCACCCGCACGTGATTCCGTTGAAAGCACAGGCGAGCGGTGTGGTCTGGGTGCCTTCGGCGGTGAAGAAGACCCGCAGCGTGCCGCCAGGCGGGACAGCCGCGGCGCCGGCGTTCGGCTGCATCAGCAGGATGCCGTTGCTGACGAATCCGCTCGCGTTCTCGACCGAAGTCACGGTGTCGCCTTCCAGCGCGACGACGATCTGCCAGCCCGACAGCGGTTCCTGCCCGTTGTTGACGACCACGACCTCGCCCTCGAAGCCCTCGAACGATTGCCCGGGGACGAGGTACCGCACCGATATCGTCGGTCCCCGGCTTGCCGCGCTTGATGACACGCGCGGGGTGGGGGGCGCCTGTGCCGACCCGGGTCCCTGCGGTTGCGGGTTCGGCGGGGTCGCGGCCACCGGGTGATGGAGCGGAGCGCGCTTCTTGGCCGGTCGTCTGCCCGGGCCGCCGGCCACGGCGGTCGGTAGCGGCGCCAGCGCGGGCAGCGGGATACCGGGCGTGGCAGCGCTTTCGTCGCGGTGCGACGCGGGGGAGTCCTGACCTCCGAAGCCGGCCACGATCCCGGCCGTGACGACGCCGGCCAGCCCGACCGTCCCGGCCACGATGAGGGCACGCCTCCGGGTCAGCGGGCTCGCGCCAACGGATCGCCGCAACCTGTACCACGACCAGCCAGGCCGCCATCGGGCAGACCGCCTGCCGGACCGCTGCCCGCCGCCCGCTCGGCTCCGGTCCGGCTGACTCCAGGACTGGTCCCCGAACGGCTGGCCCCCGAACGGCTGGCCTCCGAACGGCTGGCCCGTGAATGACTGGTTCCCGAATGACTGACTGGCGAACGGCTGGATGCCGAACTGCGGGCCGTCCAGCCTGAGCGGAGCGGTGTCCGTGAACTCATTGAAAGGGCCGCGAGCACCCGGATAGTCCCGGGCGAACAGGGACGGTGGCCGACGGCCCGTGTCGCGGTGCCGCCCCGCCGTGCGATTAGCCATAGGGCCCCGATTCCGGGGTACACGCGGTGCTCATCCGCTGTCTCCCAGCCCAGATGGGATGTTGACCTCTTCGTACGTATACGTACCATCCGCACCGGCGAGATCAATGATCTTTTAGAAACACATAATATTTTGTTAACGCCCACAACGTTCTGTAACAGAGCCACCGTCCAGCGAGCGGAAGCGAGCGCCGCGGCGGTCGCCGTCCCGAAGGGGCGGCGGTTCCCGCCGTGGCCCCAAGCCGGCCGAGCGCAGCGAGGCCTTGGCGCGGAGGGAAATACCGCGGCGGTCGCCGTCCCGAAGGGGCGGCGGTTCCCGCCGTGGCCCCAAGCCGGCCGAGCGCAGCGAGGCCTTGGCGCGGAGGGAAATACCGCGGCGGTTGCCGTCCCGAAGGGGCGGCGGTTCCCGCCGTGGCCCCAAGCCGGCCGAGCGCAGCGAGGCCTTGGCGCGGTAGGGAAACACGGATAAACCCGTCATGTTGAAGGCCGCGAGGACCTTGACCGGCCGCAGGCGCACCACAAGCTCACCCGGCACCCCATTGCGCCTGCCGAACTCCTCGGCCCGGTCCGCCCCCATGTACCGCGCGGCGATGGCGGTCGCGGTCCTGACCAGTTCGGCCGGATCCTCGGAGATCTCCGCCTCGCCTTGGACCTGCACGAACGCATATGGCGGCCGCTCCAGGTCCACGCACAGCGCGGCCCGGGGATCGCGCGCCAGCGCCCGTCCCTTTGCCGTGGCCTTGCCCGTGTTGAACACCAGGTAGTCATCTTCGAGCACGAACCACACCGGCGCCACCAGCGGCTGACCGTTGGTAACGCCGAGATAACTCAACTTCCCGGTCCGCGTCCCCTCACTGAGGAACGCGCGCACCTGGGCATCGCGAATTGACGAAACCATAAACCCAATTTTCTCAGAACGCCTGTGGCGCACCTCGCCGGCACCCGCAACTCGCACAGTTGCGGACACGCAAATACGAAGCGGTCCCGGCCGGGACCCGGGACCGCTTCGTGGCATTGTGACGTCAGCTTGGCGCTGACATCGGGTTCACGCCAGCCAGATCCTCCTTGCGAACCCGGATCGCGACGATCGTGATGATCAGCCCGAGCAGCGAAATCCCGGCCGCGACCAGGAAGCCCTTCGAGAACCCGGTCGCGAGTGCGTGATTGGTCATGGCCGCCTGGGCCGCGGCCTGCTTCGCCGCGGACAGGTGCTGGCCGGTCTTCGCCGCCGCGGCGGCGGCCGAGGCCGCCTGGGACCGCAGGCTGTTGGCCACCGCGCTCCAGCCAACCGTGCCCAGCACGGCGAGCCCGATCGACCCGCCCACCTGCTGCCCGACGTTGAGCAGCGACGACGCCACTCCGGTGTCCTTCTCCGCCACCTTTGACATCCCGACCAGCGAGAGCGGGACGAACAGCAGGCCCATCCCGAACCCGGCCACCAGGCTCGGCCCGAGCATGCCGCCGGCATATGAGGAGTGCTCGGTCAGCCGGGACATCCAGAACAGCCCGCCGGTGCCGACCACCGAGCCGGCCAGCAGCATCGGCCGGGCGCCGATCCGCGGCACGAGTTGTGCGCCCATACCGGAGGCCATCAGGACGGCGGCGACCATCGGCAGGTACGACACGCCGGACTTGATCGCGCTGTAGTGCCAGACGTTCTGCACGAAGTAGGTCAGGAAGAAGAACATCCCGAACATCGCGGTGCCGACCATCAGCATGATCAGGTACGTACCGGACCGGTCCCGGTTGCGCAGCACCCGCATCGGCATCAGGGCATGCTCGCTGCGCATCTCGATGACCGCGAAGGCCACGAGCAACACGACGGCGGCCACCAGCGACACGACGACTTTGGTGTCACCCCAGTGCGAGATGCCATCCGGAGTGGTGGCGGCGTTGGTCAGGCCGTACACCAGCGCCCCGACACCCAGCGTGCCGGTGATCGCGCCGGGCAGGTCGAAGCGGCCGCGGCGGCGTTCCGATTCGCCAAGAACGCGAGGCGCGAAGAAGGCGACCAGGATGCCGATCGGCACGTTGACGAACAGCACCCAGCGCCAGGAAGCGTAGGTGGTGAGCAGCCCGCCGACGACTAGGCCGACGGCGGCGCCGGCCACGCTCACCGATGCGTAGACGCTCATCGCGCGGTTGCGCGGCGGCCCCTCGGGGAAGGTGACCGCGATCAGCGACAGCGCGGTGGGCGCGGCCAGCGCCCCGCCCACGCCCTGAACCGCGCGCGCGGTCAGCAGCCAGGCCTGATCGGTGGCGAATCCGCCGAGCAATGAGGCGACAGAAAACAGCAGGATGCCGGTGATGAAGACCCGGCGGCGGCCCAGCAGGTCGCCGGCCCGCCCGCCGAGCAGCAGCAGGCCGCCGAAGGTCAGCGCGTACGCGTTGACGATCCATTCCAGATTGCTGTCGGAGAAGCCCAGCGCGCCCTGAATGCGCGGCAGGGCGACGTTCACGATGGTCGCGTCCAGCACGACCATCAACTGCGCCGTCGCGATGACGGCGAGCGCTAGCCCGAGCCGCCGCGGTGGCGCGCTGCCGGGACGCTCGACGGCTCTGGCGGCCGCCCCCGTCGTCCTGGCTTCCGGTGTGGCTGACACGTGAATCTCCCTTGGTTGAAGGGCGTAGTTAACTACCGCCGCGGCGGGCAGTGCCGGGCGTACGTCCCTAGTGCGTGGTGAATCCCCTGTTAAGTGTTGTTGTCCTAACGACGTTCATGACACGCCGTTGAGGACAAGCCCCCTGTCGTGTTCCTCCCGCGGATGTACGTCCCTTAAGACGGCACAGCTACCGCGGGTGTGACACGATCACCTCCCCCCGCTGGGCTCTGTCCCTCGATGCGGCCCGCCATCTTCTGCAGCAGGTCAAGAAAACACTCGCGCTCGCTCGTGTCCAGCGCGTTACACCACGGCATCCGCGCCGTGACTTCCCTGGCTATCTGGTCGCGAACGGCGATCCCGTGCTCGGTCAGCACGATGTTCTTGCTGCGCCGGTCACGTTGTGATGGCTCGCGCCGGGCGAGAAGGTGCTTTTCCAGCGAGTCCGCGATCGCGGTGACGAACGAGGCGTCACACGCCAGCCGATGGCTCAGCTCCTTCATCGACAACGGGCCGTCGATCTTGATCAGCGCCATGACATCGCTGCCGTTCAGCCCGAAGCCTCCGCTGATGGACTGCCCCAGGGTGCTCGCGTGCTTAACGAGCTCGATGAGCGCGTCCATGATCTGCTGGTTCAGCTCATCATCCCGAGCCGTAGGCTCCATGTCGCTCACCTCCCGAATACCTTCAGTCCGTCAACGTTTGAGTAGCTCAACTATATTTCCGCCCTCCCGGGGCAAGCAAGTTAATTTTCTGCGAACTCCCAGGCTGGGGCCGTACCGCCGGATTCGCGCCAACTGCCGGACATGTTGCGGCGTCTATACGGTGAGAACCACCTGAACCGCCACATGGAAGGCAAACGCGGATGACCCGAGACCCTAATCCCGCCCCGGGCCCCGGGCGGCGGGCGTTCCTGACCGCCGCGGCGGCCGGCGGCGGCGCGGCGTTGATGGCGGCCTGCGGTGGCGGCACGGCGCGTGCCGTGGCCGCGCGGGTGACCTCTGGACCTGGCGCCAGCGATTGGGCGGCGCTCGCGCGCGACCTGTCCGGACCGCTGGTCCGGCCCGGCCAGGGCGGCTATGCGGTGGCCAAGCGGCTGTTCGATCCGCGGTTCGACTCCATCAACCCGGCCGGCGTCGCGTACTGCCGGTCAGGTCACGACGTCGCGACCTGCCTGGCGTTTGTCCGGAAATTCGGCATCCCGGTCGCCGCTCGCTCCGGCGGGCACAGCTACGCGGGCTGGTCGTCGACCAGGGGCTTGATCGTGGACGTGTCCCGGATGGCCGGCGTGACGGTCAGCGGGTCCACCGCGACCGTTGGCGCGGGCACCAAGCTGGTCGACCTGTACAACGGGCTGGCCGCGCACGGCCGGGGGATTCCCGGCGGTTCCTGCCCCACCGTGGGCGTCGCCGGGCTGACCCTCGGCGGGGGCATCGGAGTAGTGGCCCGCGCCTACGGCCTGACCTGTGACAACGTGGAATCCTTGCAGATCGTCACGGCGGATGGCCGGATCCAGAACGCGAACTCCGGCACCAACTCCGATCTGTACTGGGCGTGCCGTGGCGGCGGCGGGGGCAATTTCGGCGTGGTGACCTCGTTCACCTTCCGCACCCATGCCGTCGGCGACATCGTGCTGTTCTTCTTGAACTGGCCCTGGTCCCAGGCCGAGCGGGTGATCTCCGCGTGGCAGTCCTGGGCGCCGCACGGTCCGGACCAGCTCTGGTCGAACATGCACCTGGCCGCCGCGCCCGGTGGCGGTACGCCCACCCTCGAGGTGGGCGGCACCTACATCGGCAGCGTGGGGGAGGCCTTCGCTGAGCTGGAGAAGCTGTACGCCAAGACGGGGCCGCCGTCCTCGCACTTCCTGGAGAGCACGTCCTGGCTGCACGCGATGATGGTGGAGGCAGGCTGTAGCGGCCTCAGCGTGCCCGAATGCCATCTGCCCACCCAGGTACCCGGCGGTCAGCTGTCCCGGGCGTCGGAATACGCCAAGTCTGACTTCTTCACCACCCCGCTGAGCAGCCATGGGATCGGTACCCTGCTGAACGGTATAGAGGCCATGCGACGGGTAAGCGGTGCGCCGGGCGGGGTAGGCGGCGTGGCCTTCGACTCACTCGGCGGCGCGGTCAATCGCGTGCCGGCCTCGGCGACCGCGTTCGTGCATCGCAACGCCCTGTTCGGCGCCCAGTACACGACGGGCTGGAACGTCGGCGCCGCGGCTGGCGGCGTCGGCCGCCAGCACACCTGGCTCCGTCAGTTCTGGCAGTCGATGCGCCCCTACGCCAGCGGCCAGGCCTACCAGAATTACATCGACCCCGACCTGACCAACTGGCGCCAGGCCTACTACGGCGCCAACTACAACCGCCTCGCCCAGATCAAGCACTCCCACGACCCCCACAACATCTTCGCCTTCCCCCAATCCCTCTAACCCAGCACCCCAATCCGCCCCCGCTCCGTCCCGTCCCGTCCCGCCCCGCCCACTTGCCCCCGGCCTGAGGCCGCCCGCCCCGCCCACTTGCCCCCGGCCTGAGGCCGCCTGCCCCGCCGGCTTGCCCCGGCCTGAGGCCGCCTGCCCCGCTGACGCGCGTCCAGTCTGAAGCCGCCTCCCCCGCTGACGCGCGTCCAGTCTGAAGCCGCCCGCACTTCATCGCGCCCCCGTCCCATCTGGATCCCGCCTGCTGCGCCCGACATTTCACCATTTGTCCGGTTCTGTCGAATTGGTATTTGTGGCGGTTGGGCGCGTAGGGATTGCGGCTCGCGAGGAGGGGCGCGTACATTCGGCGCCGCCTCGGGCGACCGAGACGCTTGCGGCATTTGGGGTCATGCTGTCTTGGCGACCGGGTGCTTGCGGCACTTTGGATCATGCTGGCTTGGGCGACCGGGGCGCTTGCGGCATTTGGGGTCCTGCTGGCTT
>Ga0213881_10001144_pt1 | contig 13284 bp, 9 predicted proteins | sample BarmaccoBMER_R08_FD_160104 | JGI IMG/M metagenome (GOLD analysis project Ga0213881, IMG submission 160104) | Barbacenia macrantha exposed rock microbial communities from rupestrian grasslands, the National Park of Serra do Cipo, Brazil - ER_R08 ... | reverse complement strand
TGTAACAAAGATTACTACCACAAGCCCACTTCGTTTGAGGGTAGACACCGCTTTCACATACTGTTACCCAGGGGCAATTGCGATAAAAGGCATTGTAGATTGTAATCAGGTCATCTCGCACTAAACCAGGGTCGCGCAACGTAGCATATACAGTCGCCAGAATTCCACGCGGCATGGGAATCAGGTGAGGCGTGAACTGTACTCTGACTTCATGACCAGCCAAATCACTACAAACCTGCTCAATTTCTGGAGTGTGGCGGTGATGGGCAACGCCATAAGCACCTAGAGAGCTATCTGCCTCAGCCAGTAACAGACCGATTTTTGCCTGCCTTCCGCCGCCAGAGGTACCAGATTTAGCATCAATAATCGTAGTTTCTGGCACAACTAACCCCTGCTTGAGCAGTGGCGAAAGCGCCAGGAGACTAGCAGTGGGATAGCATCCGGCACAACCAATCAACTGGCTCTCAATAATGTGATCGCGATATAGTTCTGGTAGTCCATAAACAGCTTTTGCTGCTACAGCTAGATCGGTTCGCTCTTTGCCATACCAAGTGGTGTAAGTTTCCAGATTGCTAAACCGATAATCTGCTGAAAGATCTAGCACCTTACATCCTTTCTCCACCAATGTGGGTGCCATCTCACAAGCTAGCCCATTGGGTAGGGAGAGAAATACAGCCTCACAACGCTCAGCAATTGTTTCTGGCTCTACTGGCTCAATGAGTCGATTAACGCGATGCGCCAAGTGGGGGTAGAGATCTGCAAAAGGCTTCCCGGCACTGCTTTCACCCCCCAAATAAACGAGTTCGAGCCCTGGATGATCCATAATGAGTCGGACTAGTTGGACTCCACCGTAGCCCGAAGCGCCTACAATACCAACTGGTACAGGTCCTATTTCGCCCATGACCTAACATCCTTTAAGTTTTTGGTTGGTCAAAACGGTTTAATCGCTGCATTGTAGTACTAAAACTTAACTTTAGCTGCAAAATTTTTGCCCAATTTTCACACTCTCCCCCTCCTCCCAGCTTTCTTCTGGCTCCCTCAGCTCAAGAACAGCTCTCTTCTCCCCCACAATCGAGCTACAATCAAGGATAATCGTACTTTAAAAAACTTTACTGTTCCTTGCATTTGAACTTAGTATCTGTGGCATCGCCTAATAGTCCCAACCAATCTTTTCAATTTGACTCAATCGACGCCGCTCTAGCAGATCTCAAAGCTGGTCGCTCGATAGTTGTAGTGGATGACGAAAGCCGAGAAAATGAAGGTGATTTGATTTGCGCTGCCCAGTTTGCCACACCAGATATGATCAATTTCATGGCAGTGCAAGCGCGAGGGCTGGTTTGTCTAGCCATGACGGGCAATCGTCTGGATGAACTAGACCTTCCTTTGATGGTGAACAACATCACAGACCGCAACCAGACTGCCTTTACTATTACTATCGATGCTGCTCCTCACTTAGGCATCACCACTGGCATTTCAGCGGAAGATCGTGCCCGGACCATTCAAGTTGCGATCAACCCAGCTACAAAAGCTAGCGACTTGCGTCGCCCTGGTCACATCTTTCCCCTTCGGGCAAGAGAGGGAGGGGTTTTGAAACGGGCAGGTCATACAGAGGCAGGTGTAGACTTGGCTCAATTGGCCGGACTGTACCCGGCAGCAGTCATCTGTGAAATTCAAAATCCTGATGGTTCAATGGCTCGACTGCCACAGTTAATGGAATATGCCAAAACTCACCAGTTGAAAATCATTAGCATTGCCGACTTAATCAGTTATCGTCTGCAGCAAGAGCGTTTTGTCTGTCGCGAAACTGTTGCCAATTTGCCGAGTCAGTTTGGTCTTTTTCAAATCTATGCTTATCGCAACACACTCGATGATTCTGAGCATGTCGCCATTGTTAAGGGAGATCCAGAGGAATTTCAAGACCAACCTGTAATGGTGCGGATGCATTCAGAATGCCTTACCGGAGACGCATTGGGCTCACTACGCTGTGACTGCCGAATGCAGCTGCAAGCAGCAATGAAGATGATGGAAAATGCTGGTCAAGGTGTTGTGGTTTATCTTAGGCAAGAAGGGCGAGGAATTGGTTTAATCAACAAGTTGAAAGCCTACTCGTTGCAGGATATGGGACTCGATACAGTAGAAGCAAATGAACGTTTAGGTTTCCCCGCTGATCTACGAAATTATGGTGTAGGAGCGCAAATTCTCAATGACTTAGGAGTTAAGAAGATTCGCTTAATTACGAATAATCCGCGCAAGATTGCTGGGCTTAAAGGCTATGGATTGGAAGTAGTTGATCGAGTGCCGCTCTTGATTGAAGCAACTTCCTACAATTCCACTTATCTAGCAACAAAAGCCCAAAAGCTAGGGCACATGCTGTTGCAGACCTATCTGGCAACAGTAGCAATCCACTGGCAGGATGAACTGCAGTCTGTGACACAGCGCTATGAGCAATTAGAGAAACTGCGCCATTTAGCAGGAGAATATAACCTCCTGTTGCAGGAGGAGGCACGCCCCCTGGCGATCGCCTTATTTGGTAAACCCTCCTTAACCGTCCACCTAGGCTTAGATCAACCTAATCTCGCTACCCCTGATTGGTATCAACAACCAGGTCATCCCTACGTGCAAGCGCTTGCCCAAATTCTAGATAATCTAGTCACTTGGTCATCCGTACGCCGGATGGAATTTATGATCTCTCCAGGCATTAACCCCTTAACTAGGCAGCATTTACAAGTGCAGCTAGAGCGGCAGGTTTTCAGCCTGGACACACTGCCTTCCTCCGTCTGCGAATATTTAGAAACACAAAAGATTTATAGTTTCGGCGAGACAGATCAACTTCTGTAACGCCCATTAGCAGACGGTATGAAACACTACGCACTGAAATACTTCGCCACTGGGTGGTAAGCAATAATCGCCGTAGTCGATTGTTCCGGATACAGTTGTTCACTTTCATCCATATATAGGTTAATCCGATCGCTCCCCAACAATTCCAATAACTTGTACTGATCCTGAATATTTGGACAAGCCGGATAGCCAAAACTATATCTAGAACCCTGATACCGTTGAGCCAGAACATCGCGGATATTATCTGGCTCCTGGGCAGCAAAACCCAACTCTCGTCGAATCCGAGCATGTAGCCACTCTGCCAGAGCTTCAGCCATCTGCACCGCCATCCCGTGGAAGTAGAGATAATCTGTATACTGATTAGCATCAAACAGCTTTCTAGCGAACTCCGTAGCAACACCCCCCACAGTCACCGCCTGCATCGGAAACACATCCACAATCCCCGATGCCTTCGGAGCATAAAAATCTGCAATACATAACCGTCGCAGTGATCGCTGCCGAGGAAACTCAAAAGTTGCCACTACCTCCTTGGCGCTCTTGGCGTCTAACGGCTTCGCCTTCGCTTCGCTAAGGCGGTTCGCCCCTTCCGACTCATAAAGACACAAAGAATTCCCCTCAGCCTGACAAGGGAAATAGCCATAAACCGCCTGCGGCTGCAATAAATCTTCCTCCGCAATCCGCTGCTTCCACTGTTCCAGAATCGGGTACACCTTCTCGGTCAAAAACGCCTCATATTCTTCCTTCGACTGCTCCCGTGGCTTCCTAAACTGCCACTGCCCCGCAATCAAAGCCTGCAAATCCAAATACTCGTATAACTCAGCCACTGGAATATCAGCAGGCTGCAACACCAGAGTTCCCCAAAAAGGCGGTGTGGGACGAGGGATATCCACTGCCACGGCTTCTGAGCGACGCGTATCTACCACCACTTCATCTGAAACAGTCGTTTCAGTTACATCAACTTCACTTGCACTCCTTTGCCCATTGCCTGATACCGCAGGATCAGCCAATCCATCTAAAAACCCCTGATGGTCATCCCATTTACTCTGCGCCTTCGCTGGCATCAGTTTATCCATGAAGTGCAAGTCAGAGAAGGCATCCTTACCGTAAACCACCTTACCTTTATAGGTGTTTTGGCAATCCTCATAGACAAATTTAGGAGTGAGAGCAGCACCGCCTAGAATCACTGGAACTGCGATCCCGCGCTGATTAAACGTCTCCAGATTCTCCTTCATAAACGCCGTGGATTTCACCAACAGCCCACTCATGGCAATGCAGTCAGCTTGATGTACTTCATAAGCATCAATGATATTTTCCACAGGTTGCTTGATGCCCAGGTTAACCACCTTGTAGCCGTTATTAGACAAAATGATGTCTACAAGGTTCTTCCCAATATCGTGAACATCACCTTTAACAGTGGCGATCACTACCGTCCCTTTAGCATTGTTGCCCGCATCATTCTTCTCCATAAACGGCTCTAGATAAGCCACAGCCGCTTTCATAGTTTCAGCCGATTGCAACACGAAAGGTAACTGCATTTGTCCAGAGCCGAAGAGTTCCCCCACCACCTTCATCCCGTCGAGCAAGAAAGTGTTGATAATATCAAGAGGGGGATATTTCTCTAGGGCTTTGGCTAACTGTTCCTCTAAACCAATCCGCTCGCCATCGATGATGTGGCGCTTGAGGCGTTCTTCTACGGGTAAACTTTCATCAGTCGAGCGATCGCGTTTCGTCGTCGCCCCCTCAAACAAGGTCGTTAATTCTGTCAGAGGATCGTAGACACAAACATCTCCCTCAAAACGGCGTTCATCATAAATCAGTTGACGACAGACTTCCTGGTGTAGCTCCTCAATCCGCGCCAAAGGTAGAATCTTGCTAGCACTGACAATTGCCGCATCCATCCCAACTGCCATCGCCTCGTGCAGAAACATAGAATTCAGCGCCACCCGTGCTGCGGCGTTGAGACCAAAGGAGATATTAGAAACTCCTAGAATCACATGACAACTAGGGAGTTCGGCTCGAATGCGGCGGATTGCCTCAATCGTTGCCTTGCCATTACTCCTGTCTTCTTCAATGCCAGTCGAGATGGGCAGAGCTAAAGTATCGAAGAAAATCTCATAGGGCGGGATACCAAAGGCAATAGCTTGGTGATAAGCACGCTGGGCGATCGCAAACTTTTTCTCTGCTGTCCGTGCCATTCCCTCTTCATCAATCGTGCCAATAACGACCCCAGCACCATATTGACGCGCCAACTCCAGCACCTTAAGGAATCGGGGTTCGCCATCCTCATAGTTGGTTGAGTTCAGCAAACACTTCCCTCCAGCGACCTTCAGTCCTGCCTCCATTTTTTCCCACTCTGTGGAGTCGAGCATGAGGGGAAGTGTTACATTCGTTACTAAACGGGATACCAATTCATGCATATCCCGCACACCATCGCGTCCCACGTAGTCTACGTTGACATCGAGGACATGTGCCCCTTCCCGCACCTGTGACTTTGCCAAAGAGACTAAACCATCCCAATCTTCAGCATTGAGTAAGTCGCGGCACTTCTTAGAACCACTGGCATTCAACCGTTCGCCGACGATCAGGAAGGAGTTGTCCTGATTATAGGGTTGGGCACTGTAAATTGATGCTCCTGCTGGCTCATAGCTAGGATGGCGGTCTTTTGGTTTCAAGGTTTTGGCAATCTCTGCCAATTGCTGAATATGGTCAGGCCTTGTACCGCAACAGCCACCAATCACCTGCACGCCCAAATCTTCAACAAAATGCATCAGTGCCAGTCGCAATTCCATCGGCGTCAGCTTATAGTGAGCATGACCGCCAACGTTCTCTGGTAGACCAGCATTAGGTATACATGAGACCGTAAAAGGCGAGTGAGCCGACAAATAGCGGATATGCTCTACCATCCGGTCTGGTCCGGTGGCACAGTTGAGCCCCAGAATATCAATTGGGTAAGGCTGTAAAATTGTCAGCACAGCGCTAATGTCTGATCCCACCAGCATCGTGCCTTGGACTTCCATCGTCACGGAAACCATAAGCGGGCGTCGCTCGCCTTTCTGCTGAAAGACCTCTTCTACGCCATTGAGTGCCGCTTTAATTTGCAGCACATCTTGACAGGTTTCAACAATGAATAGATCTACACCACCGTCGTACAGCCCCTCTGCTTGCTCTCTAAAAGACGCTTGCATTGTGTCAAAGTCAATATGACCGAGTGTTGGCAGCTTCGTTGTTGGTCCCATTGAACCAGCAACAAATCGGGGCTTTTCGGGAGTGGAAAATTCTGCTGCTACCCGCTTCGCGAGTTGGGCTGCTGTCTTACTCAAGTTGTAAGCTTGGTCTGCTAAGTCATACTCTGCTAGTACTATCGATGTGCCACCAAAAGTATCAGTCTCAATCACATCAGCACCAACAGCCAGGAAGTCTCGATGCACCTTCTCTACAGCTTCTGGCTTTGTATATACCAGATACTCATTACAGCCCTCGTACTGCGGACCACCAAAATCAGTAGCAGTTAGGTTTTGTGTCTGGAGTGAGGTGCCCATTGCACCATCGAAGACAATGACGGGACGCTCTGGACTGTGTAAATGAGTCAGGAAGGGGCTAGTCATAGATAGCTAGGTTCTTATACAGCGATTGAGGTTCGTCTTTATGTAATGACAGCTTAATATACTTTACAAAATATGTTGTTGAAATTCAGTCTAATGCATGTATAATTTAATACGCAATTCTATTTACTTACTTACTCTAACTTCAAATATTGTAATGTATTTGTCTTGATTAGAGCGTTTCTCAGCTTAGTGAGGTACGATTAGAGGATAGCTTACTCGTATTTTCCACAAGAGAAATGAAAGCCTACTCGCTTGACCTACGCCAGAAAATAATAGATGCTTACTTGGAAGGTAACATCTCTCAGCGTCAGCTAGCCAAGCAATTCCGAGTTGCCTTAAGTTTTATTGAAAAATTACTCAAACAATATCGTGAAACTGGAAACATAGCAGCCAAGGTGAGGACGACACAAACTCCAACCAAGCTCAATTCAGAACAGCTAACTATTCTTCAACAAATTGCAGCAGAACAAAACGACGCTACATTAGCTGAACTACGTGCTGAACTCGAACAAAAAACCGGAGTGCTAGTGAGCTGCTCAACGGTAGACAGAATGCTTAAGCGACTGAATTTAACCGTTAAAAAAAACAATACATGCTACTGAGAAATACAGTGAGAGAGTGCAACAAAAGCGCACTGAGTATTGGCAATTGCTGCAAGGCATCCTGGCAAAAGACCTAATCTTCATTGATGAATCAGGAGTAAATCTGGCCTTGATGCGATTATTCGCCCGTTCACCTAAAGGTCAAAGAGCCTACGGTACACGTCCCCAAAAACGAGGGAAAAACGTCTCCGTGATTGGTGCGCTCTCGCTCTCTGGTATAGTCACTCAGGTCAGTTTAATTGGAGCAACCGATGGACTGACTTTTGCAGCATTCATCTCAGAGAAATTGGTGCCGAAACTTTGGGCAGGTGCTTGTGTGGTGATGGATAACTGCTCAATTCACCTCGGTGAGGAAATTCAGGCATTAATTGAACAAGCAGGAGCTAGGCTCATCTATCTTCCACCATACTCTCCTGATTTCTCTCCCATTGAAAATTTCTGGTCAAAAATCAAGAGTATCTTACGTTCTATTGGTGCTAGAACTTATCCAGATTTAGCAAAAGCAATTGAAAAAGCTTTTAACCAAGTGTCTTTAGAAGATATCCAAAGCTGGTTTACCCATTGCTGCTACTGTACCTCACTAGACTAGAAAACGCTCTATCATAGATGCGCAAACTGGCAAAGCTGATTTTTTCTGGAGATTCGTGTGTGTTTTATTCTGGATAGCTTATTATCGAGTTCAGCAGATTGCTTCGTTATCCCTAAGAAGAAAATGGATTGTGGCAATACAAGAAGCTGTTTTGCAACCTCTACTAGATAGCATCAGTTATTGTCGAGTTGCTAGGCATTTAATATACCTTCTCAACAACCAAGTCTTAATAATAGAAGAAACTTATGTCTGAAGCCATTGAGATCTATGACGAGCGCATGCGAGCGCTTGTCTCTCCAACTGCCTCACTCCAAAAGATTGCCGACGGCGCACGCCATAGTGAAGGTCCTGTTTACATCCCCAAAGATGACTGTCTTGTGTGGAGCGATGTTAAGGCCAACTGCCTATTTCGCTGGAGTGCTACTGAGGGAGTGAGCGTCATGCTAGAGCCCTCCCAATATCAGAATGGTCACGCTCTCGACCTAGAAGGGCGTCTTGTTGCTTGTTCGCAAGGTGAACGGGCGATCGTCCGGCGCGAACACAACGGTATGTGGCATGTTTTAGTTGACCGTTACCAAGGCAAACGCCTCAACAGCCCGAATGACTTGGTGGTGAAGCGTGACGGCACAATTTGGTTCACCGATCCGCCCTATGGGATTAATGAACTAGACCAAGGGTACGGCGGCGAGCAAGAGCAACCGGGAAGTTTTGTGTATCGCTTTGACCCAGCAACGGGCGAGATCGATGCTGTCGTGACTGACTTGACGCGCCCCAACGGACTTGCCTTTAGTCCAGATGAAAGTCTAATGTACGTGTCGGATAGTGCTTCCTACAATATCCCAAATGGGGCTCACCATATCTGCGTATACGAAGTTGTGGATGGTCGGCGTGTAACAAACGGTCGTGTGTTTGCAGTCATTGAGCCAGGATACGCGGACGGGTTCCGCGTGGACGAGCATGGCAACGTCTTTTCTACCTCCAAAGACAGTGTGCAGGTATATGCACCTGATGGCACCCGTTTAGGAAAAATCCCGGTGCCAGAGACTTGCAGCAACCTCACCTTCGGTGGGCAGGAGGGCAACCGCCTGTTCGTCACACTGGGCAAATCTGTATATGCGATTGACCTCAACACCCGAGGTATGCAACAGCCTTGACAGTAGGTTGTGTTGCAGAAAATTGAAAGCACGCTACAGGTAGCCGCTTGTCTTGCAAAACTCTTCGAGTTGTGCCCTTTACATAAGAGGGCACAAATTTTTTGCAACATGAACTTGAATATGTCTACAAAAGCAGTATTCCTAGACAAGGATGGCACCTTAATTGAAGATGTGCCGTACAATGTTGACCCGGATCGGATTCAGTTGACACGAGGTGCAGTGGAGGGATTGCAGTTACTTGATGCGTCTGGGTACCAATTAATTGTGATTACTAATCAGTCTGGTGTAGCGCTAGGCTTCTTTCCGGCATTAGCGTTGGTAACTGTGGAAACTCGATTACGCCAATTGTTGGCAGATGCTGGTGTCCCTCTAGCTGGGTTCTACTACTGCCCTCATCATCCAGCTGGTATTGTGCGAGAATTTGCTAAAAACTGCTCTTGTCGCAAACCCGAACCAGGGCTGTTGCTCCGTGCCGCAGATAAGCATGGCATCAACCTAGCCCAGTCGTGGTTTATTGGCGATATTCTTAATGATGTGGAGGCTGGTCGTCGTGCAGGGTGCAAGACGGTACTTATTGACAACGGCAATGAGACAGAGTGGCAGATGTCCCAGCAGCGATCACCACATCACATAGTGAATGATCTAACTGAGGCAGCGCTAGTGATTACATTGGAGGACGCTGGTGAAAACTGACATAGTGCAGTTACTAGATGCGATCGCTGGTCTTAAGGTTGTCGTCCTTGGTGAGGCAATGCTCGATTGCTATTTGACAGGGTTTAGCGATCGCCTCTGTCCAGAGGCTCCAGTGCCAGTTGTTACTGTGACTGACCAGAAGCATACAGCTGGTGGTGCAGCAAATACAGCTGTTAACCTTCACAGTCTTGGGGCGAAGGTGATGTTCCTATCGGCAATCGGCGATGACTGGGAAGGTGCCCTACTCCGGCAAGTGCTTCAAGCACAGGGCATTTCCCACCAGCATGTTCTGAGTCATCCAGGCAGGCGAACGCTGACTAAGCAACGAGTCATTGCCGCGTCTCAAATGCTGGTGCGGTTTGACCAAGGTAGCACTACGCCTGTCGAGCCAGAGATAGAACAGGCACTCATCGATGAACTCGTTCGCAGTTTTCTAGAGTGTGATGCCGTAATTGTGTCTGATTATGGGTATGGGGTGATGACGATACAAATGATTCAAACGCTTGCCAAGCTTCAGCAAAGCCAGCCCCGGATTCTGGTGGTTGACTCAAAAAACCTCACAGCCTATCGTCATGTCGGTGTAACAGCAGTCAAACCTAACTACGAACAAGCTGTCAAGCTGTTAGATATTCCGATTGCCAGTCCTACAGAGCGCGTTGACCAAATCGCCACTCACCAAGAGCAACTTCTCGACCTCACCAGAGCGCAAATTGCAGCCGTCACTCTTGATGCTGAGGGAGCGCTGATCTTCGAGCGTGATCGCGCCCATTACCGCACCTACGCATGCAAAGCTCTTAACTGCCATGTAACTGGCGCAGGTGACACATTTGCTAGCGCTCTAACTCTTGCCCTTGCCGCTGGAGCAACAACACCGACTGCCGCCGAATTTGCTGCCTCTGCTGCCGCGATTGTAGTGGAGAAAGCTGGTACGACTAGCTGCTCGGCTCAAGAGCTGCGGGAGTCATTCTTCTCCCCATCTCCCCATCATCCCACCACCCCCTCTTCCGACAAATACTTCTCTGACTACAGTTCACTCGTTGCCCGTGTGGCAGCTTACCGGGGCCGCGGATATCGTATTGTGTTTACAAACGGCTGCTTTGACATCCTCCACACTGGGCATGTTTCTTACCTCAATCGTGCTAAAGCTCTAGGAGATATTCTTGTTATTGGTGTCAATTCGGATGCAAGCGTTAGTCGCCTCAAGGGACCAAGTCGCCCAATCAATTCTCTAGAAGACCGGATTCAGGTTCTTGCTGCCCTCAGTTGTATCGATCTCCTGGTTGCTTTTGATGAGGATACCCCCAGCAATTTGATCCAATTGGTTCGTCCAGAGGTTTATGTTAAAGGTGGAGACTACACCAAGCAGACGCTGCCTGAGGCATTGCTGGTAGAGCAACTAGGGGGCGTTGTGCAAATTCTGCCGTTTGTGGAGAACCGTTCTACGACTCGCATCATCGCCCGGATCTCTGGTGAGAAAGCATGATTGCAGATGAAACGTGGAACTTGGCAACGAATGTCCTATGCGTTCGGCTCGATACAATCGGCGATGTGCTGATGACTACGCCAGCCATTCGTGCCTTGAAAGCATCCCATCCCAGCCGCCGGATCACGCTGCTTACATCTACTGCTGGAGCTGCAACTGCCAAATTAGTACCAGAAGTTGATGAAGTCATGGTTTATGACGCTCCTTGGTTAAAGGCAACTGCGCCGCGCATAGACAGCACTCCTGAGTACGAAATGGCAGAGCAGCTGCGGCAATTGCAATTCGATGCAGCTGTGATTTTTACTGTATACAGTCAAAGCCCACTACCATCAGCATTTCTCTGTTACTTGGCTGATATTCCCCTCCGGCTAGCTCACTGTCACGAAAATCCCTATCAGTTGCTAACGCATTGGGTGAAAGATCCAGAGCCAGAAAGTTTTGTCCGCCATGAGGTGCGTCGCCAGCTGGACTTAGTTGCCACAGTTGGCTGCCAAACTCATAACGAAGGAATGTCACTCCAAGCGCCCGAGCCTGCTCGTCGCCGCGTTAAGGATATTCTCCAAAAACTGGGATTGGAGCACGAACATCTCTGGGTAGTTATCCATCCTGGTGCTACCGCTCCATCGCGCCGCTACCCACCAGAAGGATTTGCCGCAGTTACCCGTCGCTTAGTTATGGATATGGGCATCCCAGTTATTTTTACTGGAACTGAGCCAGAACGGGAACTGGTTGAGAGTATTCAGGCAGCAGTGGGTGTTGCCACACACTCACTCGTAGGTGGACTCAACTTAAGCGAACTGGTAGCGCTACTTGTGATCGCACCTATCCTGATTGCCAATAATACTGGTCCTATCCATATTGCTGCTGCTGTGGGCACACCAGTTGTGGATTTGTACGCTCTCACCAATCCTCAGCACACACCTTGGGGTGTTGCTCATCGCGTTCTATTTCACGATGTCCCTTGCAAGTACTGTTATAAAAGCATTTGTCCTCAGGGGCACCAAGACTGTCTGCGGCTAGTAACGCCAGAAGCTGTTGTAGAAGCCGCCCGCGAATTACTTCATTTACAAGAGAGGATTTAGCGCTACAGTTCTTTATTCTTCTGCTGGAACAATACATTCCGAGCTATCGTTTGCTGGATTGTTTACCTGATTGCTGACAGGGTAGATTTCCATTTCTTCTGACGGGAAAGGTTTCAGCAAGGACTGGAGTTTAGCAGTGTCCTGGTTGTTAGGATCTAGCCACTCTTCATAGTCTTGTGGTTTAAGAATCACAGGCATCCGATCGTGAATCTGCTGTGACAACTGATTCGCCTGAGTCGTTATGATTGTCCCAGTGGGAATATCTTGCCATGTCTCCCACAGACCAGCAAAGGCAAAGGGTTGTTCTCTTCTGAGATGGAAGTAAAAGGGCTGCTTTCCCCGTTCCTGCTTCTGCCATTCGTAGTATCCGCTGGCAGGAATCAGACATCTTCGTCGCTTGAAGGCGGTTCTAAAAGATGGCTTTTCAGCTACTGTCTCTGCACGGGCATTGATCAGACGATTCCCGATAGTGGGTTCTTTCGACCAACTTGGAATCAATCCCCATCGTAGTAAAGAGAAATGGCGGACGGGACGAGCGGTAGTTTTAAGGACGGCAGCAATAGGCTGAGAAGGAGCAATGTTATAGCGTGGGGGAAAAGAGGCAGGCACCTCGTCCAATTCAAATGCTTCTGCTAGCTCCTCTGCTGAAAAGATGAGAGTGAAACGACCACACATTAACTTATTTAACCTGCAACCACTGCTTTTGGCAGTTTAACAAGTTTTTGCTAAACCATTCAGACTGTCCTCCTGACCTGGTTTTCGTGCAACTGCAACCAACTTATCTCGCCAAAGTGGGCGAAGTAACAAAGGACTAGCTATCATCCTCGCTAGTTGTGTCGCTAGACTTGAACCAGCATTATCAAGTTGCTGTAACCGGATATTAACTGACTCAAAACCAGCTGTTTCAAAATGCCACTTTAAGTGTATTTGACTGTATTCTATAGGATGACCAATGCTAAAACCTGGCTCAGGAATACGGAATGTATCAAAAACACGCAAACCCAATGCTAGTCTAACTAGATTTCTTAAGCGATAAAGGTTGGGAGTTGTCAGAAAAAGCCAGCCACCTGGTTTTATCCAAGTTTTTATCTTATCTAAAACAATGTGTGGTGGCACTGGCATATGTTCAATAACCTCGCACATCACTACTAAGTCATAGTAGTTTTTTTGTTCTAAATCATCATATAGAATATCGCAGCGTTGAAATTTTACATGATGGTCTAATATACTTTGTTTGT
>Ga0213881_10001143_pt1 | contig 13284 bp, 17 predicted proteins | sample BarmaccoBMER_R08_FD_160104 | JGI IMG/M metagenome (GOLD analysis project Ga0213881, IMG submission 160104) | Barbacenia macrantha exposed rock microbial communities from rupestrian grasslands, the National Park of Serra do Cipo, Brazil - ER_R08 ... | reverse complement strand
CGGTTCGGAATCCCGGCGTTGCTGCCGCGTGAGGCACTAAAGGCTGTGAGAACATGAGCACAAAAAGCAGCACATATCCGCTTCGCTTGCCCGTTTCCCTGAAGGCGGCGCTGGAAAAGCTCAGCAAGGAAGAGGGCACCAGCATCAACCAGTTTGTGGTAACGGCCGTGGCCGAGAAAATCGCTGCCTTGAAAACGGCCGATTTCTTCGAAGAGCGTCGCGCCAAGGCCGATCGCAAGCTCTTTCGGCGTGTGTTGAATCGGCGCGGAGGAGAGCCGCCACAAGCGGGAGACGAGCTGTAATTACGCCTTATTCGCTGGCAAAATGGCGCTTTCCGCTCTGGAGCAGCGAAAGAGTCGTTACTGCAAGCGGATTCCTCTCTAGTGTATTCGGCGAAGACTTAGCGGTCCGTAGGGCGGCTCGACCCAGGAGGCGCGATTTAAGAGCGGGTCAGCTTCTACAGAAACCGGCACCGGAAATAGGGGCTGTGCCCCCGATCCGCCATAGATCTCGACAGTTAGCGTTCCGTTCTTTACGACGGCTGGAAACGGCGCATTTCCGCCAGGCTGGTTCTTGATGCCGACAAATACTGGAATCCTGCCATCTGGCCCGCCAAAGTATTGGTCGGTGTAGTATTCGGTTACCTTGCTCTGGTACAAGAAGCAGTTCCCGTCGACCATCGGCACATTCTGCACAATCTCGATCCGGTCCGGTGTGCCGTCAGAATCGAAATCGTAGAGGAACCGGATGGTAACGGTGTTAGGCGCCTTCTTTGGGTCGCGCTGCCATCCGGGAAACAGACTCTGATCGAAGTACAGCGCAAACCGGGTAACGGGCTTGTCTTCGGCGACCAGGCGGCCGCTGAAGGTTCCGGTCCAACTCACGATGACAGAGGAATCCGGAATATCAATAGGCGTCGATTTCGCGGCATCGGGGCGGACGGGAACCGTTTTCAAAGAAGGGTCGAGCGCCGCTGCATCCGAAGGATAGGCAGTCTCACCCGCAGGCAACATCCAACTGCCTGGCTCCAACGTAAGATCACCTGAGGCTCGCAAATAGAGCCGCCGCGGATCGGCCACATACGGGGTGAGCGTGTCGATGTGCACCTGCTCTTGTCCGCCGCTTGTTGCTGTGGAGTGGGGCGGTACTGTCAGGCTGAACTTATCCAGTGTTACCGTGTCGGTAAACGTAACCGTCAGCGGAGCGCTGCTGGGATTATAGGCCACATAGGTCCGCTTACCAGTTTTCTTAAATACTGCGTAGCTGGGAGTATTTGCCACCACCGTTGCGTCTAACTGCCCTAAATTGGCATTTGTATAAGCCCAAAACTTTCCCATGGAATTCGTCGCTCCGGGGAAGTTCGCGTGTAGCTGATTGATTCGAAGAAGGGCGCCGGTCAACCCCGTGTCATCGATTCCCGTACCTGAATCCGGCAACCGCGCCTGAATGCCGGCTTCGAGCACCTCGTACGGAGCGGGTGAGGAATCATAACTCTTCTCCTTTACAAACTGATTCCATGTGGCGCCGAGCCAGTTCTGGTTCCGGCTTAAGTAGAGAGACGGTGCGCTCAACGGTGTGGCTTGGATAGTGTACGAACCTTTGATTCCGCCGAAAAAAGTGTTGCGAAAGATGCCGAACTGTTTGACGTTGGTGATCAATGTGGTCAGCCAGGGAGTGCCATCGGGGCCGGTATAGTGGACCAAAGCATCCGGCCAATTGCCGTTGTAGTAAGTGCCGGAGTGTTTCGTTAAGTCTGCATCCTGATTGAACCAGTACTGTTCTGCTCCAAGCACCTCTTGCTCAAACAAGTACATGCCGATATCGCGCCAATCCTTCTCACCCAGAATCTGGCCCAATTCGATCAACCCGGCAGCGAAATTGACGGCCTCGCTCGTAGATTCCTGGTTATTTCCGCCGCCTCCGCTGGTTCCATCCGCCCAGCTATGTCCGTAGAACGGACTGAATTCACGCAGAAAGGGATAGCGCGGGTTGGAACGGTCAAAATTGGCCACATCGCGCCTCAGCTCATGGAGGTATGGCATGTACTGCCTCAACCACTCGGGATCGTATTGGCCAATCATGGCTGCGGCACGCAGAAAGTACCCATAGTGAAAATGGTGATCGTTGAAATTTTGCACCGATTGGTACCCGTCCGGATAGCCGAACGTTGAATTGAACTGCGGATTGTATTGAAAGAACTGCGTGGTGTAGATATTGCCCCACTCGCCAATCAGCTCTTTCAAAGACTGTAGAATCTCGTCCCGCATCTCGGCCGCGACGGCGACTTTTGGACGCCCCAGGTCGGTATCTTTCCCGGCCGCCGCAAGCACCGGAGACCGCGCGAGCTCGTCGGCGATGACCAGTGACTCATACACTCCGGCCAGCCCGGGAATGTAAGTATTGTCCTGATAGTTCATGTAAGTGCCTAAATTACGCACAAACGAGTTTAATTTGTTTGGCGCCGGTACCGGCTCCTGAATGTAGAACCAGGTTTTCATGGTCTGATAGATGTCCTCTGCGGCTGATTGACCTGGCTGCAAGGGGTTATCCATCTGCGAATCTAATGCCACCCCAGGAAGATAGGGGAGGACGCCCTTAGCCGGCAGCTCCTGTATGTACGATGCGCCCTGATAAGCCTGATACTCGCCGATGACTCCGTTCCATGTGTATTTCGGTTCGCCGGCAGTGGTCAGGATGTTCTGTTTACTTGCAGCGTCCATTACTTTTCGATGGTGCGGAAAGACAATTTGCAGGGGTGGTCCCCCCGCGACGCAGCCGCGCAACGGGAAGGGCGTCGTGGTCACAGCCAGCTTCGAGCGGAGAATACTATTCTCTTCGTCATACCCGAGCGGCAGTGTCTCGGAGCCGCGAACAATCGTCGAGTCCGAACCGGGGATCGGCGGGAAATGTAGCTTTGTGTCTGTGATGCGCGCGCAGGAGTACTGCTGGAGATCGGTTAGGGCGGCAATCAAGCCTGAAGTGTCCGATTCACTGATGTTATGTGGCATGGCGAGCACCGCGACACGGTTTGCCAGGCTGTTGGTGAACATCGATACTGAGGCGGAGCTTGCCCGCTGTTCGGTCCAGGTCCCCTGATCCGAAAAAATTACGTAAGATGCGGAGGACGGAAGCGGCGCTGGCGAGGCATTGTTGTAGGGCACATAGTAAGTTGTTACGGTGACGCCCAGGACTCCGTTCTGGTGATACCAGACTTTCAAAGTGTTAGATTGCTGGAGGTCGCCCACCCAGACAGTCAAGGGAGCATTGCCTTTCGTCCGCTCGCACCAGGCGAAGGGTGTGCCGTTACTCAGCGTCATCGTTAGCTCGCTGCCCTGGTTGGCGTAGGACACAATTGCGCCCCAATCCGAGTAACTCACGACTTTGACGTTGGACCAAGGCGCTTTCGACGGAACTTCGGTGCCCAAAGGATGAACGTTGGCTAAGCCAACGGTAACTTCCGGCGACCCTTGACTCGCGATCTCGCCGCGGCCAGCGAAGTTATTGGCAGGATTGAATGAATCAGTAGAGTTGATCTTGCCGTCGGTGCGAAGAGTGATTGCATTCTGATTCCAAAAACGCAGGCCCTGTAATGGCGCAGACAGTCCTGGAATGGGATCCAGCACATCGACGAACTGCATCTGAAATGGTTCGCTGATGAAACTCTGGGACCGGCCGATGTTGCCTTCTGCCGGCGTGCGGCCCACAACCCATCCGCTCCATTGCAAGCCGAGCCCGGTCCACCAATCGCTGGTCTGAACGGGTTGCTGGCGCGTCGTATATGCGATATCAAATGGATCATTCAGAATCGTGACGCCGTCTTTACCGACCTGCTGGCCGGGAACGATGTACGGCAGGTAATTGCTGGTCGGGCCGGCGGTTCCGCTGGCCGGCGTAACGGGGCTGCTACCAGCTACGGTCGTCACCGGACCGGTGCTGATAACCGTATTAGGTTGCTGCGCTAGAGCAACCGTTCCGCCTGCACCGGCTATCAAGAACAGCACAACCGCCGGTCTGATTACGTGCATCGATGGTGTGATATCCCCCTCACATAATAAAGCGCAAGGCGCGCACGGCCGGGATCATGTTTTGAAAGAGATTTCCCAGATCTTTAACTCGGGTCTCGCCCACGCCACACCGTGACGCTCACTTCGCGGGAGCAAGGCGACGCTCGAACTCACTCCAGATGTCGTCGTAGCGAAGTACAGTGCCATTCGGCAGATCCACGTCAACGCAGTGGTCCAAGTCGTTGATCGAGGCGTTCCATTTCCAGATCCGCCGGCCTTCCGGGTCGAACACATAGATATGCGCAATGCCGATCCGGGCATACTGCTGGCATTTGTCTAGCAGCGTTCGCATCTGGTCATCGGACAAAATCTCGATCACTAGCTCGATATCGCTCGATTTAGTCGGATACCGCCCGGTGATGGAGAGGGCCGCTGTCACATCAGGGCGAGGCTCCCAATTGGGGTCGATACGGAGGTCCAGTTCTGATCCCGCTACATAACGGGCACGGAAGAGAAGTTTCCCAAGGAGGATCTGCAGAACACAGTGATACCAAGTCGGCACAGGTTTGCGCACTGCCTCGCCGAACCAGAATTCCCAACCCGGCTCGCTCCCGTATTGCTTGTGATATTGCTCAAGCGTGAGTGATCCGGCAGCGGTGGCCATGTGCTTCATTATGGCGGAAACTACGCGGAGGAGAGAATGGCTAAATCAGTGGCGATCCGTTTACCAGTAAGGACGAGCAAGTGGAATCCCTGCGTTGCTGCCGCGTGTTGTGTCTGCTGTTCGCGCCGCTAGCTTAGGCACAGTCCATAACTGTACCCGTTGTTATGGCTGATGGGACAAGCTTCCCTTGGCGCGTCAGTGACGCCACTTTGGACGACGCCGGCAATACCCTTTGGGCCTATTTGACGGTGGAAAATACCTCAAAGGACCCTATAGAGAACACTGCATTTTACGCCGAGTATCTTGACTCTGCCGGGCGCAGGTGCCAATCGCTGATCTTTACCTCCATAGACGCCAAGCTCGATTGGAACGCGAACGGACGCGGGGCCGTTTTCAATCCTACGGAACGGCGTCGCTTGTATGCGGTTTCCTCGAATCAGCTCCCGGCCCTGGCCCCCTCAGTCGCCCGCGTGTACGCTTTTCGCACTCCCGCGATCGGGGACGAATTTGAACCCGCAAAGTTTATGTCTCTACCCCCCACTGTGTGGGCGGGCTGGTCGTCGCCTGACGGCCTGTCCACGCTCGGTGAACGCTCCGGTTCAAAGCCTTACCTGGCGATAGTAAGTATTTCATTGGATGATCAGGGAACGCCAAAGGAGGTGAAGGTTCTGGACACGGTAGAGCCAAACATAGCGCAAGCGATCGAACGGTTGAGTCGCGCTCTTCGCTACCAGCCGGCCATAAGGGCCGGTCAAGCTGTGCCCTCCAGCTTCTTGCTGCTCTTTGTGGACGTCTCCGCTCCCGAAGCATCCAACACCCAAAACGTCTGGCCCTGGCAATTTCCACAAATCGCATCGGCGGTTGAGGCGAGCGCGGGCGAGGACGTACCCACGGTGGCTTTGCTTAGCTTCTTACCGGAGGCACGCGACAATGTGAGCGTCGTCCAGTACTCAGGAGTCGGCACTGAATGGTCCGGGAACGCGCTCACCTGGAAGCACCAGCACAAAGGAAACATGTACCGCTATCTTCCAATCTGGAATCCCGGTGATGCCTCGCGTCATGTAACTGTCTCGAGGACTTCGAATTAACAAATAGTACAACTCTAAGCGGATCGAACGTAAGCAGAAGCGACAAAACCATGGCCGAGTCCGTTCTATTCTCAAAAAGTGTGAGCGCAATGCCGCCGCGGGCGGAAGACGAGTTGTAGGCCACCATCAGCCTGCTGGCTCAAGTACGCGCCGTTTCCCAGACTTCCAAATCGAATTTCTGATAACGCCGGATCAATTCAAAGTCCGCTCTGTTTGCGGTAATCAGCCGGGCGCCGTACGACCGCGCAGTCAGGGCTATCAATACGTCAAAGTGCAGATCGCGTAGCTTTTCAGGCGTAAATCCGGCATCCCTGTTCACACGCGCCAACAGCCGGCCAGAATCTGTCCAGTTCTTCCCCGTCGGTGTCAGGACGGGCAGATTCTTTTCGAGGCGCTCGAGGAATCCTCGCTCGGCAGGTTCTTTTGCCCCTCGCCAAAGCTCGGCTAAAACAACCGAGGAGTTGCGTACGAGATCATGGATTCCGGCGACTTTTTCCTGGTAAACGCCACGTCTCAAATAAGCCACCAGAATGGAAGTGTCAAAGATGATCACCTCACTCGCCGGCTCCTTCGAGCTTTAACGTGCCAGCGTGCTTCTTCATCAGTTTCTTGAAGCGTTCTAGCGCCACGATTTCACGCAGAGCCATGTGAATCGCCTCTGTTCTCGTCTTCACACCCAGTACCTTAACGGCTTCATCGGCGAGTTTCATGTCCAAGCGGATCGATGTCCTGGTCGCGCTCATGTGCATACACTCCATCTGTATTGTACATACGCAGACTGCGCGTCTCGCCATTCGTTTCCGGTGCTTGCTATCGTGCCCGTCCATCATGGCCAGGAGGATCGGCACGGCCGCGAGCGGATCAACAAGAAGGAGGATGGATGTCAGGGCAATTACGAAGGATGTACGTTTCTGTAAGCTAAACTACATCATAGGGCTTTCGGGCAAATGCCGACCATCTACGAATGGACCGATATCAAGGGTCAATATGGCGATACTTTGCTCTTAGGGAATGGGGCTAGCATGGCGATCGACGAGTGTTTCTCGTATCGCTCGTTAAAAGATGCAGCTGCCGAGGAAGGCTGATTACACCAGACATCCAGATGGTATTTGATGACCTCAACACCGAGGATTTCGAGCTCGTCCTGAACGTGATATGGCACGCGTACGTCGTGAACAAAGCGTTAGGCGTTCCTAATGAGGCTACGTTCCGGGCTTATAGAGACGTTAAGAAAGCTCTCGTGGGAGCGGTCCGTGCTAAGCACACAAGCTTCGACACGAGTAGGGGTTATCTTAGGCCCATTGCCACATTCATGAAATGTTTCCAGACTGTGCTTTCCCTCAATTACGATCTCATTGTTTACTGGGCAATGATGGAAAGCAACACCACCTACTTCCCGAACTGGTTCAAGGACTGTTTTGTGAACGGTGTATTCGATCGCAATTGGCGTCGAATGCGACAGCCGTACCGTGCTGCGGCGGGATCTACACTTGTTTTCTACCCGCACGGTAACTTGGTGCTCACAACGTCCCTTGACGGTTTCGAATCCAAGGTTATCCGCGATACCGCTAGTTTGCTGGATTGCATTCTGAAAAATTGGCAATCAGGCGACAATTTGCCGCTGTTCGTTAGTGAGGGGAAGACAGATCAGAAAGAGCGTGCAATCTCACGAAGTGGGTATCTCCACACGGTTTACAACGAAGTCATGCTCCCTGATTCGCTGGGGGATACGTGCGCAGTTTATGGCTGGTCAGCGAACGACAATGATGCTCACATTCTGGATCGCATTTGCCGCGCCACGCGCTGTATAGCATTCTCGGTGTTTCGAGGCGACCGATCACAGGCCGAGATTGAGGCTGAATGTGATCTAATCAAGGCGAAGGTACTTCACATTAACCCGCAGATCAAAACACAGTTTTACTGGTCCGACAGCGCGGATTGCTGGCTTAATACTTGGCAATTCGACAGTCAATCAGCATAGAGACTGCTCATAAAAGCGAGGACGGCGGGCGTAAAACTCCCTCCCGATGCCAATCCGGTTTACGCCGGAAGGACAAGCAAGCCTTCATTTGACGTCTCGAACTCCGCTATACGCACCGCTTGCTGTCGAAGCAGTCGCGCCGCTATGCGCGTCGGATATGTCCAGCTCTGGAGCAAAATGACCTTAGGCGGATGCCCCCACTGCTGTAACAATGTCCTGAAATCCTGGTCAGTGGTCACAATCGTCAACTGATTCGCGCGTGCGTATTCCCATATCGCGGAGTCGCCGCGTTGTGCGAGCCCATTCAGCAGCGCATTCTCGCAGTTCGGGAATAAGTCTGCAATCTGTGCCAGGAGCTTTGGCGAGAGGTTCTCGTCAAAAAGAAGCCTCATCTACTGTGAGGCGGCCGAATCCAAATGCAGGCGGTCGGCAGCGTATGCATAGATGGCTTGAAAATCTTCTTTTTCAAGCTGAGGGTAGTCGGCGAGGATCTCATCTTCAGAAGCGCCCGAAGCAAGCCACCGGAGGACTTCTTCTACCGTAATTCGGTGGCCGCGTATGCACGGCTTCCCACCGCGTTTTCCGGCCTCGATTGTGATTCGTGGATGCGCCGCAATTGCTGTCATCGGACGTACGCTCTTTTCAGTATCTCTTTCTTACCTATTTAACCGGCACGAAAAGTGACATGACATATGATGGCCGACAGAATCATTCCTATAATGCTCGTTGCTTTTAAATCCATCCTCTTCTTGCTAGATCCGCTCGCGACCGTGCCGAGCAAACGATTGCGCGACGACGCCAACAGTCGGCCGGATTCTGTCCAGTTCTTCCCCGTTGGTGTCAGGACGGGCAGGTTCTTTCGCCCCTGCCAAAAGCTCGGCTAAAACCACCGAGGAGTTGCGTAGCAGGTCATGGAGCCCGTCGACTTTTCCTGGTACACGCCACGTCTCAAGTAAGCCACCAGAATGGAAGTGTCAAAGATGGTCACCTCACCCGCCGGCTCCTTCGAGCTTTAACGTGCCAGCGTGCTTCTTCATCAGTTTCTTGAAGCGTTCTAATGCCACGATTGCACGCAGAGCCATGTGAATCGCCTCTGTTCTCGTCTTGACACCGAGCACTTTAGCCGCTTCATCCGCAAGTTTCGTATCTAGCCGGATCGATGTCCTGGTTGCGCTCATGTGCACGCTCCATCCTCAGTGTATATATGCGTACGACATCAGTTATAATACAGAGCACTACAATAGAAGTATGAATACTCTGGTGAGCTTACGCACGGACGACGTGGTGGTCGAGAGGCTGGACCAGATCGCCGAGTCGCTAGACCGCAACCGGAATTGGGTGATCAATGATGCCATCAGCAAATACATTGAGATGCATGAGTGGCAACTTGCTGAGATGCAAAAGGGCAGGGCTGACACCGAAGCCGGCCGGACAATCACGACTGATGAGTTGCGAGCTCGTATTGCCAAGCGTCACGCGTCCCGCAGGAAGAAGTGAGAGTTCGCTGGACCGAAGTAGCAGCGGCGCATGTGGAGGAGATTTACGACTTCATCTGTCGCGATAATCCGGACGCGGCAAGCGCGACAGTTGAAAAATTAATCGTAGCGGTCGAGCGCTTGGCGCTGTACCCGAATCTGGGGCGTGTAGCCGAGCATGGCGCCCGCAAACTGATCCACCCGCCCTTCCTCATCGTGTATCGCATTGTGGAGGACGTGATCAATATCGAATCCGTGTTTCACGGCAGCTATTGGCGGTTAAGGTAGCCGGGTGTCGTTGTTGCTGAGCCTCATCTATGTGAGGACGCCGAGTCCAATTGGAGGCGGTCGGCAGCGTAGGCATAAACGGCCGGAAAGTCTTCTTTCTCGAGCTGAGGGTAGTCCGCCGCAATACGCACACTGCCAACGCGCATAATAAGAGACCGTATGTCGAAGGTTCGGGAGCGGGATAGAACCCCACAGCAGTCGTTCCGTCCGATTCGAATAAGCTGAAGGTCAGCGTTACGAAAGCGATTCCACCTTCGCCGTGATCACCGGGCATGATCAAAACGCCGGACGGTTCCACGGGCGCAGCTACGGACATTTCAAAGGGGATCCCCAGTTCAAAGGGAAGCAGCGCCGAACCGCTGCATCCTTCGCTCCCCGTCGAGGACCCGGGAGGACAGGTATCGTATTGATACGGCCCGTCGCTAATCCTGTCATCTGCAAAGATAACGTGCTCGGCAGTAATCGAAACGCTGAGTTGAATAAACCCGGGCCGGACTGGGCCGTTCGTGAGGTACGTATCGTTTACCAGGGCTTGTGCGGAGGCAGCAAGAAGCGGCGGTGGGGGAGGACAACCTAAACAAGGCAAAACGTAGCTTCCAGTCGTCTCCGCAAGCGCCGAGATGTTTCCTGCCGGTGTGTCGGACGCGTGTGCAAAAGCGGACACGAAGTAGTTCGGACCGGAAAGTCCAGTGGTCAACAACGGATTGCCAAGGCAAGGCGTCTCAGTTGTAGTTCCTGCGGTACAAGACGAGTACGTAAACGTGCTTGCATGCAAGGCGAACGAAGTGACTAAAAGCAATAAGACTCGCCGCATTAACCACCCCTCCATGCGCTGACATTCTATACCCGCTTCGCAATTCTCAGCAGCCGGAATCCCTCTCCACCCTTCAGGCTCATCTTGCGTTAGACAAGACTTATGCCTTGCTTTCCCCTTACCGAGTTCGCTAAGCTGAAGATACAAAGGACTCGCCTCAGTCGGAGTGTCCTTTGCCCTCTGCGTAGAACCTCTTTCGCACCGTCCGCGAAACAGCAAATTACAAATTCATTGCATGCGAGGCGCGATACGTGTCACTACGCTCGTTTCGGAACGCCGGCCACGTACCCACGCTGGTTTCGGCATTTCTGTATTTTGACGTCAGCTTCATGGTATGGGTCATTTTCGGCCCGCTCGGTCCATTCATTGGCGAAGCCTTTCACCTTTCTGCCACCCAGAAGGGTTTTCTTACCGCGCTTCCTTTATTAGGCGGATCGTTCTTCCGCCCCATTCTCGGCTGGAGCACGGAGCGTTTCGGCGGGCGGCGCACGGGACTCGCCGGAATGGCGCTCACCTTAATCCCGCTCATCCTTGCATGGAAATTCGCAGCGAGTTTCGGAGGATTTCTCGCACTTGGATTATTGCTGGGAATCGCCGGCGCCAGTTTTGCGGCTGCATTGCCGCTGGCAAGCGCATGGTATCCGCCTGAACATCAGGGGCTCGCGATGGGAATCGCCGGAGCGGGCAACTCCGGCACGCTGCTTGCGACGTTGTTTGCGCCGCGTTTGGCCCAAGCGCTCGGATGGCGCAACGTGTTCGCGATCGCGGCCATCCCGATCATCATTGTCTGGCTGATCTTCTTCTTTCTGGCTAAGGACGCGCCCGGTGAACGGCGTGTGAAGAAGTGGAGCGACTACGCTTCTGTACTCAAGATCGGCGATACCGCCTGGTTTTGCTTCCTCTATAGCCTCACGTTCGGCGGCTTCAGCGGGTTCGCGAGCTATCTGTCAATCTTCTTCCACGACCAATATCACCTGACGAAGATTCAATCCGGCGACTTCACGACGTGTGTCGTTCTATTCGGCAGCTTTTTACGGCCGGTGGGCGGAATGTTGGCCGATCGCATCGGTGGCTATCGCATGCTGCTGCTGCTGTTTGCGATCGCGATCGTTTCGGTGGGCATGGTTGCGACGCTGCCACCCGCGACAGTGGCACTTGGGTTTCTGGCGATCTGTATGGCCATGCTCGGGATGGGCAACGGGTCGATCTTCCAGTTAGTGCCGCAGCGGTTTCCCGATCGTGTGGGCATCATGACAGGGCTTGTCGGCGCCGCGGGCGGCTTTGGTGGTTTTTTACTGCCTTCACTCATGGGCACTTTGAAGGACCGGACAGGCACGTTCTCAACCGGCTTCTTGGTAATTGCAGGATTGTTTCTGTGCGGCCTGACGGCGCTCATCCTTTTGAGAGAGGTGTGGCGCAAGACCTGGCCGGCCGACGCGGCGGAACGCGCGGGACTAAGCCTCGGCGCTTCTCTGACCGAGCCCGCTTATGTGGCCGAATAGCACATCTCAAACTGTGGACACGTGCGACACGCACTGCCCTTACTGCGCCTTGCAATGCGGAATGTCACTGGTTGCGAATGGAGAAGGCGTCACGGTACAGGCGCGAAATTTTCCGACGAATCGCGGCGGCCTCTGTCAAAAGGGCTGGACTGCAACTGAGTTGCTCGCGCACCCGGAGCGCCTGACCACACCGTTGCTGCGTGATCGCAAAGGCGCGCTGCTTCGTCCGGTGACCTGGGATGAGGCGCTCGATCGCATCGTGGCGGCCATTCGCAGCGCTCAGCAGCATTATGGGCCGGATGCGGTGGGCGTGTTTGGCGGGGGTGGATTGACGAACGAGAAAGCGTACTCGCTCGGGAAATTCGCGCGCGTTGCGCTGCGCACTTCACAGATCGATTACAACGGCCGCTTCTGTATGTCATCGGCCGCAGCGGCATCGATCAAAGCCTTCGGAATCGATCGCGGTCTTCCCTTCCCTTTAGCCGATATTCCACACGCCGAAACCATTCTTCTGGTTGGCAGCAACGTCGCCGAGACGATGCCGCCCATCATGCAGTATTTCCAGGAGCAGAAGAAAAATGGCGGTTCGTTGATTGTCGTTGATCCGCGCTGGACTCCCACGGCCGCAGCAGCCACAATGCATCTGCAGATCACCCCGGGCACGGATGTGGCGCTTGCGAACGGGCTGCTGTATATCGCGATGAAGCAAGGCCTGCTCGACGAACCATTCATTGCGAGCCGGACATCAGGATTCGACCGCGTGCGCCGGACCGTTTCGGGCTACTGGCCGGATCGTGTCGAGCGCATCACGGGCATTTCTGAAAAGCAGCTCTATGCCGCGGCGCGGTTGCTCGGGAACGCATCGACGGCGATGATTTTGACCGCACGCGGGCCGGAGCAGCAGAGCAAAGGCGTGGATACCGTTCTGGCATTCATCAACCTTGCGCTCGGGCTCGGGAAAGCGGGAAAGCCATATTGCGGGTACGGTTGTCTGACCGGGCAAGGCAACGGACAAGGCGGCCGCGAGCATGGGCAGAAAGCCGATCAGTTACCCGGCTATCGCAAGATCGACAACCCGGATCACCGTTCCTACATCGCGAGCGTGTGGCGCGTGCCGGAAGAGATCATTCCGGGCCCGGGGTGCTCGGCTTACGAGATGCTCGACCGGCTTGGGACAGAAGACGGCGTGCGTGCCTTGCTGGTCTTCGGTTCGAATCTCGCGGTTTCGGTTCCACGTGCCGGGCATATTGAGGAGCGGTTGCAAGCACTCGATTTTCTGTGTGTGTCGGACTTCTTTCTATCGGAAACGGCGGAGCTTGCCGATGTGGTGCTTCCGTCGACGCAATGGGCGGAAGAAGAAGGCACCATGACGAATCTCGAGGGCCGTGTGTTGCGCAGACGCCGCGCAATGGATGCGCCGGAGGGTGTCCGGTCGGATCTCGAGACAATACACGCGATTGCGGAACGG
>Ga0213881_10001142_pt1 | contig 13289 bp, 13 predicted proteins | sample BarmaccoBMER_R08_FD_160104 | JGI IMG/M metagenome (GOLD analysis project Ga0213881, IMG submission 160104) | Barbacenia macrantha exposed rock microbial communities from rupestrian grasslands, the National Park of Serra do Cipo, Brazil - ER_R08 ... | reverse complement strand
ATCCCGACCGAAGCGAAAGAGCGCGTCACACTCGAGCGTGAAACGTTCCTCAACTCACTGCGGCGTGTTTCGCTGCTGGCCAGCGATAAATCAAACTCGATCAAGCTCAACTTCAGCAAGAACAACATCGATATTACCGCTAACACGCCGGAAGTGGGTGAAGCCAAGGAATCGTTGCCGGTGCAGTACAAAGGCCGCGATTTCTCCATCGCCTTCAACCCGGAGTTCCTCATGGCGCCGCTGCGCGCGCTAGGCGAAGACGAAGTGTTCCTCGATTTGATCGATGAGATGAGCCCCGGCGTCTTAAAAATCCAAACGCCTTTTCTTTACGTGCTGATGCCGATGCGCATCAGCTCGTGAGCGGCGGCGCGAGTACTTTTGCAGAGCGTGCACTTCGTCTGAGTACGAGGGTGCTTTGTGCCCGTTTGGTCGCCGGCGATCGTTTGATTCGTGCATATGGCGGCAAAGGACAAGAAGATCCCGACGACCGGCAGTCGCGCCGGCGTTCCGCCGATCACAAACAGCGCGATCGGTGAGCTGCTCGCGCGCGAGGCCGAAAACGCGAAGGGACATTTGGTGCGTGCGTTCCGGCGCGCGGCGCGGGCGGCATTTCTCTGGCCGCGGGAAGCGGCAGAGCTGGCTGCTTCAGGCGAATCGCTCACCGGCCTCGCAGGCGTAGGACCGTTCCTCGCCAAACGCATTCATGAGTGGATCGAACACCCGCCACGCGTCCGCGCGCCTGAGATTCGACGTGACTTTCTTTCGCTCGCCGAAGCGCGTGATTTGCTGGCGTGTACGCCCGACTGGGCGAAGCGGCTCCATGGGGATTTACAGATGCACACGCAATGGAGCGATGGCAGCGGCGGCGTCGCGGAAATGGCTGAAGCTGGCGCGATGCGCGGCTACGAGTACATCGGCATCACCGATCATTCGAAAGGGCTTAAGATTGCCGGCGGCATCGACGAGCAGCAATTGAGTGAACAGGCGCGCGACATTGCCGCGGCCAACGCGCGCAGCTCATGCCGGGCGCTGCGCTCGATCGAGCTCAACTTGAACCCGCGCGGCGAAGGCGACATGGATTCCGCCGCGCTCTCCCGGCTCGATATCGTTCTCGGCTCATTTCATTCCTCGCTGCGCACGACCGAAGATCAGACGGCGCGTTATCTTGCCGCCTTGCGCAATCGCGACATCCAGATCCTGGGTCATCCGCGCGGGCGTATTTACAATTACCGGCTCGGGTTAAAGGCAGACTGGCCGCGGGTGTTCGCCGCGGCCGCGAAAGCCAGCAAGGCGCTCGAGATCGACAGCTATCCTGACCGGCAGGACCTAAGCCTCGGCTTGCTCAAGATGGCGAAGCGCGAAGGCTGCTCTATCTCGTTAGGAACTGATGCACATCATCCGTGGCAGCTCGAGTTCATCGAGCTCGGCCTGGCGGCCGCCTTAGAAGCGAAGATCCGGCCAGAGCGCATCATCAATTTCCTGCCGCTCCCGGAATTGCAAAATTGGGTGGCGAGTCTGCGCGACCGCTAAACGGCGCGTTCCTCGTTTCGGCGCGCGGGCAGAATCTGGTGCAGCCAATCCAGCGCTTCCATGCGATCGCGCGCGACATGTGTACTCAAGCCAAGCTCGCGTACTTCATGCTCCCAGCGTTTGCCGATCTGGTAAAAGTCGTCGCGCGGCGCCACGATCACCACCACCGCGTTAGGCCTCGCCGCCGCGATGGCACGGTCCTGTTCCTTCACCTGGGCAAGATGCTCCTGGTTGAACTCAAGCTCGGTCACGTTTGAGAAATCGACGAACTCGTAGCGGAAATTCCGGGCATTCTGGAAGAGAAGCATCGCCCGGCGACTCGCCTGCACACATTCGTCACCAGTGATTTTCCCGCTGCCGACTTGCAGGATACCCTCGCAGTCGCGCGTCATATCGGTGATCAGCGCCATCGCATGCACTTCAACGCTTCAGTGTTGCGTTGTCGATGAATCTTTTTCCCCGGGCCATTTTTTCTTCGCGTATGCCTCGCGGCCTGAGCCAACCTCGAAGGCCTCAAAGTGCGCGGGATTCTTCTGCGAGTACTTCTGATGATAATCTTCGGCCGGCCAGAACTTCATCGCCGGCAGAATTTCGGTGACGATTGGTTTATCGAAACGATGAGACGCGGCGAGTTTTGCCTTCGACTCTTCGGCGATTTTCTTCTCCTCGTCATTCGCGAAGTAAATGGCGGCGCGATAACTCGGGCCAATATCCGTGAACTGGCCGTCGGATTGCGTAGGATCGATTTGCTTCCAGTAAATATCGAGCAACTGGGCGTAGGAAATCTTCGCCGGATCGTAAACAATCTCGATCGCTTCGCGGTACTTTGTGCGTTCAGAACTCACCAGTTCGTAAGTCGGATTTGGCTCCGTGCCGCCGGTGTAGCCCACGGTTGTTTTCAGCACACCCGGCGCTTCGTCGAACGCCGGCTGGATGCACCAGAAACAGCCGCCGGCGAACACGGCGGTGCGCGTTTCCGCGCGGGCGATGAGCGGGGCGAGAATGATTGCGAGTACGAGTAGGTTGCGTGCAAACATGCGTCGTACTTTGCACCCGCACGAAGCGGCCGTCGAATTTGTGCCTGGCTCAACGGTTGAGCCACTCGACTTCGGCGAAATCTTCGGCCGGAATGCGCCCGTCGAGATCGATGGCGGCTGCGGCGACGGTACTTTTCTGGCCGTGCTGGCGGCTCAATATCCAGAGCGGAATTTTCTCGGCATCGAACGTCTCGCCCGGCGCACTGATGCGGTTTGCCGCAGAATCGCGCGGCTCGGTTTGCCTAACGCGCGCGTTTTCCGCGTTGATCTCATTTACGCCATGGCGCGTCTGATTCCGGCTGACCAGGTAGCGGCCGTGCACCTGCTGTTTCCAGACCCGTGGCCGAAGCGGCGACATCATCGCCGGCGCACCGTCACTGCGGAATTCATCAGCTCTGTGCACCTGGCGCTCGCACCGGGCGGTTTGTTTCACGTCGCCACTGATCACGCCGAATATTTTCGGGCAATACAGCGACTGATCTCGCCTGAAACATTCACGCCGGCAGAGCGGATGGCATTGCCGCAAAGTAAATTTGAGCAGCAGTTCGCGGCTGCCGGCGCACCGATTTACCGGCTGCTGCTGCGAAAAGTTTCGCCGGTGAGATAGCTGCGGGCCTTCCACTGCCCGTCCGCGCTGAAAGTGATCTCGACGGCGCCCGTTTCGTCCTGGGCGAAAAGCTTGATGCCGCGTTGGGCGACAGTTCTTTTCCATTCGTCGGTGATTTGTTCCGCAACGGGTGACTCGCGTGAGGTCGCGATAATTAGTTTCGGCCGCACGGCATCCAGAAACGCCGGCGTGCCGGAGCTCCCGTGATGATGTTGGCCTTTCACCAGAATATCGCTTTGCAGGTCAGCACCGGAAGCCACGAGGGCTGCCTCGGCATCCGCACCGGCATCGGATTCAAACAAGACATTCGTCTTGTCGCCGACGTTTACTTGGATGATTAGCGGCGCGTCGTCGGCGGCGGATACGCGTAGGTTTGATGGCGGATAAAGAATGCTTGCCTCGATGTCGCGCCCCAGAAGAAGAGCGTCGCCGCGGGTGAGAATTTGCGGAGCGAAACGCTGGGCGATTTCTCGTTGCAGCGTCGAGCGAACGCCAAGCGGGTTATCGTAGATTTCGCGCGGCGAGAAATCGCCAATGACGGAGCCGGCAGCACCGATGTGCTGCGAATCGCCGTGGGTGAGAATCAATCCTTCGAGCCGCTTGAGGCCGCGGCTGTGCAGATAAGCTTTGAGCGTGCGCTCGTAAGTACGCGCGCTGCCGCAATCGATCAGCCAATCATAGCCGTGGGCGCGAATGTGCGCGCCGCCGCCGGTGCCTTCATCGAGAATGGTCATGCTGACGGCCGCGCGCGATGCGCCTGGCTCAGGCAGATAAATGTGTCCGTACGGAATGGTGGCGAACAGATGTACGAGCGCGAGTACAACGCGGGAGAGCAACCAATTGGCATTGTTAAAGATAATCGAGAGCGCGGAGGAAAGCGGCGCCGCAATCAGCGATAAGAGCGAGAGCGCCAGGATAAAGTACGCGATTGGGACAACAGCGAGATTCGCGAAAAGCGAGACCGGCGTGACGAGATGAAAGTACCAGTAAATGCATAACAAAGAGCCAAGCCACGCCGCCAGCGACACGGAGGCGCCGCGCGCAAGTGCGTCGAGAATTTTGATCCGTACTTTCAGAAGTGGACTGAAGAGCGCGGGAGGCAAAAACGGATCGGGCTGAGCGACGCGGCGGCACAATCGGTAGAATGGCGCAGCGAAGATGAGGATGAACCCGACCACACTGAACGAGAGTTGAAAGCCGCTGGTAAAAAGCTGATGGGAATCCCAGAGCAGGATGATGAATGCGGCGGCGGCAAGGCTATTCAGCGCGAAGACCTTTCGATCGAAGAATATCCCCGCCATGAGGAGCGCAGCCATTAATGCAGCGCGAACGCTTGCCGTGTGCAGACCAGTGATCGCGGCGTAAAAAAAGAGCAGCGGAATAATGATGGCAGTGGCGACTTTGCGCGGAATGCGCACCACGCTTGCAACCGTCCAAAGCAGCCATGCGACAATGCCGACATGCAGCCCGGCGACGGCAAACAGGTGCAGCGTGCCGGTTTGTTGAAACGGCTCTTCGATGTCCTCCGGCGTCTGATGTCGCAGCCCAAGTGACGTGCCGCAGATCAGGCCGGTCGCAGCTGGAGAATCTTCGATGCCGCGGCTGAGGGTGCGCTGCATCCAATCGCGCGAACGCGCTGCCGCGCGCAGAAGCGAAAATGCGCTGCCATGCCGAACGATGTGACCATTCTCGGGATAACGCACGATAACGGCGCGCGTGACTCCGCGGCGGAAAAGATAGCGGCGCATGTCGAACTCGCCGGGATTACGCGGCGGCGCGATCGGCTCGATCGTGCCGAAAAGCGCAAGCTCGTCGCCGGGCTGCGGTGTGCCGCGCCAGTGCACGTAAACCGTGGCATCAGTGGCGAGAGTTTCGTCCCCAATGCGCGCCTGTTTCAGCCGCAAACGGAATGTCGCGCCGCCGTTTGCCTGAACCTTTGGTTCTTCCTCGACGATACCTTCGATGGAAGCTGGCCGGATTTCGTTGCCGGCGAATTTCACCAGTGCATCAGCGGGTGTGCCCAGAACACGCGAGCTGTGGAGGCAGAAGAAGGCTGCGCCGACCACGGCGAGCACCAGCGGCGCCGTTTGAAAATGCAACGCCGCGATGGCGCCGCACAGTGTGAGTACGAGCAGCCACCAATTAAGGGCCGGAAACCAATCAGCAAGGACGATTCCGATCGCTGCCGCAATGGTTAAACTCACGAACGGCTGCCGCTCGCGACCGAGCAGAGCCATTACTGATCAATCACGCCGACGATGTTAGAGCTTCAGCGGGAGCACGGAAGGAAAAACCATTGCTCCCGCCGCTTCCCCTACGCCCGGTCAGCGGATGAGCCAAAGATTGCACGGGATGACATCCGCGAGCCATTGCAGCTTTGGAGGTAATTGCCCGGCATTCTTCTCGCGGTCTGCCGGAATCACGAGCAGATCGGCATCCACTGATTTCACGAAATCCGCGACGGCGAAACCGGTGTTCCCGCGTATGCAGCGGATCTCGATCGGCACATCGGTGTGGCCCATGCTCAACACGAATTGCTCCAGCTTTTCTTCCTCGTCCTGTTCTGGCCGGCGTCCGCTGTCCCGTGCCGCGCGCGCTTCATCAAATGTGGTAATGACCCGCACCACATAAAGCCGCTCGGATTTTTCCGACGCTGCCAGGCGGAGGGCGCGTCGAAGGGCGTCGCGGTCATGGTCGGTGTACTCAGCAACGAAGACAATGTTGCGCAGCGGTCTGGGCTCGAGCTCGGGGCGGGTGAAAAGCATGACCGAGCCGCTGGCGTCGCGAAGAAGACGCCGCGCGACATTGCCGAGGAAGGGGTGAAGTACCACTTCCTTCTCCAGAGCGCCCGCGACGATCAGCTCGATTTGGTTCTGGTCGATGGCGCGCAAAATCGCTTCGGCGGGATCGCCGCTCTGATAGTGGATGGGTGAGTCGCCGGGCAGCTCGAGCCGGGTGAGCGTTTCGCGAAACCGCGCTGCGACATCATCGCACTCTTCGCCCACGTAGATCAGGCTCAGCTCTGCGCCGAAACGCTGGCAAATGCGTTTCGCTTCCGCCAGCACCTGCTCGAAACGCGGCGAAAACGTGCTGGCGACAGCGACCCTGCGGTAGAGCGGAGACTCCTGCATTTGCGGCAAATCTCGTTGCGGCACACGCCTACGGGCAAATCGCGCCTGAGCGCGCTCGTGGTTTGGAACTTTTCAAAGCGATGAACCCGGCCAATGATGCGCCATGCGCCGCGCGATTTATCCCGGCAGTTTTGATCCGGTGACGAACGGCCACCTCGATGTGATCGAACGCGCGCGAAAACTCTTCGATGAGGTGATTGTGGCCGTCGCCATCAATGACCAGAAGCAGCCGGTATTCACGCCGAATGAACGGGTGACGATGTTGCAGGACGCGATCAAAGCGCGCGGAGTACACGTTGCTCCCATGAGTGGCTTGCTCGTCGATTTCGCCGCCGCTGCGAATGCCTGTGCCGTGATCCGCGGCTTGCGCGCGATCTCGGATTTTGAATTCGAGTTCCAGATGGCGCTGATGAACCGCAAGCTGGACTCGCGCGTGGAAACGATTTTTCTCATGCCGAAAGAGGAATACACTTACCTCAGCTCGCGTATCGTGAAGGAGATCGCGCGGCTCGGCGGCGATGTCTCGGCGTTTGTGCCGCGGCCAGTCGTCGAGGCGCTCGCGAACAAATTCAGGGGATGATCGGCGAAGGAGGGACGGGTGAAAATTCATGTTAGTCAGATTCCGCCAGAGGGGCTGCATTTGCGCGGTGACGAGGAATGCGTAGTGGCTGATGTGCCGGACGTGCGCTGTGTCGGGCCGCTTAAGTACGACTTGAATGCGGGGGTGTCTGGCGGCGCGCTTTGGCTACAGGGCTCGCTGCAGCAAACAGTCGAGCTCGAGTGCGTGTCATGTCTCGAGCGGTTCGCGCATGAGATTCATGTCCCGGATTTCGCGCTGCATACCGAGCTTACCGGGCCGGAAGCGGTTGATATCTCTCCGTACTTAAGGGAGGACATCCTTCTCAATCTGCCGCCGTATCCGCATTGCGATCGCGATGGCGGAAATGTCTGCGCTGGCGACAAGGGGCAAACAACGACAGACGCGGTGGCGGCACGCCGCGCCGCGGCTCAGAAACGGCAGCACGATTGGGGTGCGCTGGACCAGCTAAAGACGCGCCGCTAAGCCAGGCTGATCGGGACGTACAGCGCAGCGGTGTCGAACGATGTCGCGGTACTTAGCTTTGCCGGATCTCTCGCGTGCGCTTCGTTTCGCACGGGATGACGCGTTTGCCATTTCCCGATTTCCTGCTTTCCTAAACGGCTCGCATGGGAGTTCCAAAACGCAAAACCTCGAAGATGCGGTTGCGTACTCGGAAGGCGACGCATCGCTGGCACGCGCCGCAGCTAAACAAATGCGCGCAGTGCGGCAGCAGCGTGCCGTCGCATACCGTTTGTCCCTCGTGTGGTTACTACAAGGGCCGCCAGGTCCTGAGCGTAGGCGCCTGAGGCGCGGCGCGGCCTAATTTAGCAGCTGATACCAGTTGTTGCGGCGCCGCGGCTCGTACCCGGCATCGCGGATCAGCGCCTCGATTTGTGGCGCATTGAGCCGAAACGTCGTGCCCGCGCTGCTGACGACATTCTCCTCCATCATCACGCTGCCGAAATCATTGGCGCCGTACTTAAGCGCGACCTGCCCGATGTTCGGGCCTTGTGTCACCCAGGAGCTCTGGATGTTTTCAATGTTATCCAGGAATACTCGGGCCAGCGCTTGCATCCGCAAGTACTCCGCAACGCCCGTTTTCTGTTTCACTTTCAACACCGTGTTCTCCGGCTGAAATGTCCAGCAGATAAACGCGGTGAACCCGCCGCTGCGATCCTGCTGCTCGCGTACTCGCTGCAAATGCTCAATCCGCTCCTCGATCGTTTCGACGTGGCCGAACATCATCGTCGCGCTCGATTTCAACCCAAGCTCATGCGCAATTTGCATGACCTCGAGCCACTGTTCGCTGTCGCATTTCAACGGTGAAATGCGTTTGCGCACACGATCGACCAGGATCTCGCCGCCGCCTCCTGGAATTGAGCCCAGCCCTGCCTCCTTGAATTCCGCGATGACCTCTCGCAGCGGCATCCCGAACACGTGCGCGAAATGCTGAAACTCCGGCGGGCTAAATCCGTGGATGTTGATGTGCGGATATTTCTCCCGGATGTGCCGCAGCAGCGCGATGTACCAGTCGAAGCCGAGCTTCGGATGATGACCTCCCTGCATCAAAATCTGCACGCCGCCGGCGGCGCTTAGTTCGTCCAGCTTCTGGTCCAGTTCCTCGAAAGAGATGACGTAATGATCACCATCTTTTTCCGTGCGATAGAACGCGCAGAACTTGCAGTAAACATTACACACATTGGTGTAGTTGATGTTGCGATCGACGATGTACGTGACGATCTCGTTACCGCTGTTGTTGTAAGAGAGGCGCTTCGCCTGCCGCCGCCGCTGATCGGCGAGCGCGCCCAGCTCATCGAGTGGCCAGCCGTACAACAGGAGTGCTTCGTCGCCGGTGATGCGTTCGCCGGCGATGACTTTGTCTGTCAACGCATCATTACTGAGCACGGCACACCTTCGCCGAAGCTACGAGGCTGTTCCAGCTCAGGATCAATCGACAGGCACCGCGCCGATAATTTTCGAACGTTGTCCGCCGGCCTTGCGCCTTCCGCAATGAGCTACGTCAACGAGATTGCCTGAAACGAGCTCACCACGTCGTCCGGCCCGCCTTCAGTGAAGAAGCATTCGTAAAATCCGGGGCCGAGGTCCCAATGGTCGCCTTTGTAATATTCATCGCGATAAAATCGCCAGACGCCGCTGACGACGATGATCGAGCTGATGCGGTCATTCCAGTAGTCGCCCAGGTAATGGAAGCTGAGGTTGGTGCGCGCGTAGGCGCCTTTGAAACCGGTGCCGTCGTAGATGATTAGCTCAGGAAGGCGTAGATTACCCTCAATGCCTTTCGCATGCTCCTTCGCATCAGCGGCGCAAGCGTGGTAGCTCAGCGGCCCCACTTTCCATTTCGTGTCAATAACAGCGCCGTTGTCCGGCGAAAGTTCAGTTTTGGGAATTTGTCTCATAACGGCGAGGTTTTCTGAGATGATGAACTAAGGGCCGCCGCGCTGTCGAGCGCGGAAAATGGGTTGTAGTGGCGGGTGTCCTCGCAGCTGAGTTGGTGTTCGTCGCGGGTGGGGACACCCGCCTCTACAAGCGCGCCTCGCGGTGAATCGAGCGCAGCCGGATTGTTTTCTGGGAAAGGTCGTGCGTGGTGCGAATGAAGCGCACCGTCCGGCTTTTCGCCCGCATCAGGACGGAATGGGTGGTGGCCGTCGCGCCCTGGGAACGCACGCCCCGGAGTAATGCGCTATCGCTGATGCCGGTCGCGCAGAACAGAATGTTTTCGCCATTGGCCAGATCGTCCGCCCAGTAGATTTTCTCCAGATCCTTTTCGCTCCCTTCGGCGATCAGCGCCGCACGCTCTTTTTCATCGCGCGGCCACATCTTGCACTGCATTTCGCCGCCGAGACATTTCAGCGCCGCGGCCGCGAGTACCGCTTCTGGGGCGCCGCCGATTCCCATGTAGAGATCCACGCCGCTCTCGACAATCGCAGGGGCGATCGCTGCGGCGATGTCGCCATCGCCGATCATGCGCAATGACGCACCGGCGGCGCGAATTTCCTCCACGATTTCCTTGTGGCGCGGCCGGTCCAGCATCATGACCGCGAGGTCCTGCACACGCTTATCCAATGCGCGCGCGACGATCGCCAGCGTCTCGGCGATTGGCGCCTCCAGCGCTAGCTTGTCTCCGCGCCGCTGCATGTACTGGATCACGCGTGGACCATACGAAAGCTTGCGCATGTAGAACGACGGAACGTCCCGCAGCGCCACCTTCACGCCTTGCTCCGGGCTTGCTGCCGCAATGCAGCTGATCGAGTTCGGCGCCCCTTTCGAGATGTTCGTCGTGCCGTCAATCGGATCGACTGCAATATCGAATTGCGGCGCACCAGGCAGCCATGTCCCCAGCTGTTCGCCTTTGAAAATGCCCGGCGCGTTGTCCTTGATCCCTTCGCCGATTACCACCTCGCCGCAGATGTTCATCAAGTCGAACATCCCGCGAATCGCATCGCTCGCCGCCGCGTCGGCTGCTTCCTTGTCGCCCCGCCCGAGCCATTTCAACGAATTGAGCGCGGCCGCTTCCGTCGCTCGGAGGAAATCGAGCTCGATAATGCGTTCGAAATCGTGGTAGTTCTGCTTTGGTAAACGCGGCATGCGAAGCCGCTATTCTCCGCGTGTAAATCGCGGCTGACAAGCGTCGCGAGTCATCGGCGGGGCGCCATTCTCGCGTTGCGGTTTACCGTCTCTCAAATACAACTTCTCGAATGCGCCGCTTCATGCCCGCAGTCGTGTTTTTTTCCGCTCTCCTTCTCTCGGTGGCCACTCAAGCTGTTGCTGTTGCTGCTGAACCGCGCCACGTCGTACTCATCGTCTGGGATGGTATGCGCCCCGATTTTGCCACCGAGAAATTCGCGCCCACCCTGGACCAGCTCGCGCGCGAAGGCGTTCGCTTCACCCGTCATCACTCCGTTTACCCGACCGAGACCGACGTCAACGGCGCCGCGCTCGCCACTGGCTGCTATCCGGATCGGAGCGGCCTTTGCGCGAACTTGGAGTTCCGACGATGGATCAATCCGCGCCTGGCGATCGACACCAGCGACTCGGCATCAATCCGGCGCGGAGATGAAATTTCCGGCGGAAGATATTTGCTTGTACCGACGTTCGTCGAGCGCTTGCGGCAGGCTGGAAAAACAGTTGCCCTCGCCGGCACGAAATCGGTCGCGGTGCTATTCGATCGGCAGAATGACTGGACGATAGTACCGATGCAGAACCGCGCCTTCACCGTTTTTGCCGGGGCGCCGATCAATTCCACGGCGCGCGATGCACTCACAAAACTGCTCGGGCCATTCGTGGACGACCGCCACGCCAGCGGCGCGCAGCGCAGCGAGTTTGCCACCCGCGCCTTGACCGATTTTCTCTGGCGCGACGGCATCCCCGACTTTTCGCTGCTCTGGCTGAGCGAACCCGATTTCTCCCAGCACAACTTCGCCCCCGGCTCGCCCCAGGCGATCAGCGCAATCAAAGCGGCCGATGGCGATCTCGCCGCCGTACTCAGCGCGCTCGAGAAAAAGCACGCGCGCGATTCGACCGACGTGCTCGTCGTTTCAGATCACGGTTTCTCGACCATCCGGCGTTCGGTCAAACTCGTCGCCCTGCTAAACGGCGCCGGGTTTCACGCCGGCACCGCCCTCAGCGAAACGCCGAAAGCGGGCGACATCCTTGTCGCCGGCAATGGCGGCACGGCGCTGTTCTACGTCCAGGATCACGATTCGGGAACGATCCATCGCCTTGTCACGTGGCTGGAACAGAGCAACTTCGCTTCCGTACTTTTCACGCGCGCCAAACTCGAGGGGACTTTCCCGCTTGAGGCGGCGCATCTCGCTGCGCCCGCCGCGCCGGATCTTCTCATGGCGTTTCGCTGGTATCCTGACCGCAATCAGTTCGGAGTTCCCGGCGTGATCGATGCCGACTGGAACCGCAAAGCGGGTGAAGGCACCCATGCCACACTCGGGAGCAGCGATGTCCACAATACTTTCATCGCAGCCGGCCCGGATTTTCCGCAGTCGGGCGAGAAGAAACTGCCGACCGGCAACATCGATATTGCACCGACGGTGCTCGCGATTTTCGGCGTGAAAGGCGCCGCTGAGATGGATGGGCGCGCGCTTATCCCGGCTACAGGTGAAGCAACGGCGACCAGGAAAACTTTGCACGCATCACAAGCGCTCGAACACGGCGCGTGGAATCAGTCGCTCGATGCTGTGACGGTCGGCGATACGACGTACTTCGAAAGCAGCGACAGCGCTGTTACTGATCACCAATCACCAGTCACCAGTCACTAATCACAAGTAACTGCCAGGGACAGGACTCGAACCTGCACGCCTTACGGCACCAGATCCTAAGTCTGGCGCGTCTGCCAATTCCGCCACCCTGGCATGATTGCGCCTGAATTATTATGCGCATTTTCGCCGCTGCAAATTAGAGGGCAGGACGTTGTTGTTGCTATCGAGTAAGTACAGTCTGCACGGGATGACAATCAGCCTATGAAGCGTCGGATCATGTTGATCGCCGCTTTCGTCTCACTGGCGTTCGCCGGGGCGAGCGCGGACGATAAGCCACTATTCGCGCCCCGGCCCACAAAAGACGCCATGGCTCTGAAGAAGCATTCTCACGGGATCGGAGTCTTCGAAATGAATATCGACACCTCGTCGGGTAAGGTGAAACAGGTGTTTGTCAGGAGCAGTACAAACGATTTGTTCCTGGACGCTGCGGCCATAAACACATTCTTACAGTGGCGGTTTAAGCCGCGCACCGTGGCGGTACTTAGATTGCCGGTGGCTTTTGGGGCCGACAGCGATACTGCGTTCTATCCGATAAAGATCACGACTCACACCGCGAACCGCGGTTTACCCGCACCGTTTCGCGATCCCGTTACCGCGGCGAAATTGTGGCAACTGTTTCCCGAAGCCTACGGCGGTCTGGCTCATTGATCAGCGCACTCTCCTGTGCGCAGCGGCATAGTAGCGGCGACCTTCATTGCGTGTTGCTCCCACCACCGCGTGATGGCTTCGATTATGGTTGCGGCGGCTTGACCGGCGCGTTTGTCGTCGCAGACGCCGCGGCGGGAGCAGCAGGCTTTTTCTTTGCCGCAGCTTCAGCTAGCGCAGCATCGACCTTTGCCGCCTCGGCAGGATGAATTTGGTGATAGTACGCGTTTGATTTCGCCAGCTGTTCTTTGCCTAGTAAGAGGGCGTCGAACCGTTCCGGTGTACTCAGCTCAAATACCTTGTCCATCTTGATCGCTTCGAACGGGCAAACTTCAACGCAAATCTGGCAGCTCATGCACACTGAAATATCGATGTCGAAAATAGCAGGGTAGAACTGGGGCTTACCTACGTAGTCCGGCTTCTTCTCCTTGCTTTTGGTAATGTAGATGCATTGCGGCGGGCATTCCA
>Ga0213881_10001141_pt1 | contig 13302 bp, 11 predicted proteins | sample BarmaccoBMER_R08_FD_160104 | JGI IMG/M metagenome (GOLD analysis project Ga0213881, IMG submission 160104) | Barbacenia macrantha exposed rock microbial communities from rupestrian grasslands, the National Park of Serra do Cipo, Brazil - ER_R08 ... | reverse complement strand
GCGACCCTTCGACGAAATCAGACTGGGTAAGTCGACCTTACTGTTCGTCCCTTTTCTGGGCGAATGGGGAGCTCCAAATTTCCGATGGGCATGATTTGCCGGTTCCTGATCGCGGCCTGTTTACTTGCCGGACATTCGTCACCATTTTCGACTGAGGTTCAACGTTTCGTCGTCAGTCAGGCTTACCCGAAGGCATCAGAGATTACTGCCTTTGTGGACGTTGTCGACGCAGATGGCCAGGTTCCATCCAATGTGGCTCCGGCCAACTTCTCTGGGCATCTGGGGACGAACCCACTGACTGTCACTCGTGTGAGACAGTTCGAGACCAGCGAACAAGGAGTTGCTTACGCATTCCTGGTTGACATCTCGAGATCGATCTCCAGATCCGATTTCGGCTTAATGCAAGCTGCCATGAATAAGTGGATCGGGAGTCTCAGAGCCAATGATCGCGCAGCGATCTGCACGTTCGGTGATCAATACTCTGTGGTCAACGATTTCACGGCGGATAAGCAGCAACTTACTTCAGCCGTGATGAGTCTGGCACCGCGAGACTCCCAAACTCACCTTTATCAGGCCGTCAGGAATGCGATGGAATTCCAACATCGTGTGGATCCCAGCTTGCCGCCCCGTCGTGTTGTGGTTCTAATGAGCGATGGCAAGGACGAAGGCAGCGCGATCACTTCAGGTGATGTAGTTCACGATCTACGGATCGGTCACATTCCGATTTACGCGATCGGATACAGTCGGCTGCCAAGAGCGCAACGGCGGCAATACCTCGATGTTCTCGGCAGGTTTGCAGAGCTATCCGGCGGACTCTACCAAGACGCTAGCGCCAGCAACCTGGAGCAGGTCTATGCGTCAATACAGCGCGCCATTCTCCGCATTCTCATACTTGATTTAACTTGCCCGCACGGTGCCGCGGATGGACGAAGCTACCCTTTGCAGATTACGTTTTCGCAGGACGGCCGGAGCTTGACAAGCAGTTTGGAGGTAGTTCCATCAAGTTCTCCGCCCCCCGAACGAACTCGTCGTTCCTCACCTAACCAACCACAAGCAGTTTCGTCGTCGAAATTCCCCTCGTGGCTCTGGATTTCGATGGGTCTGGCTATCCTTGTGGTTTTAATTTTCGCAGGGTTTCGACTTCGTAAGAGGCAACGGGCCGTAGCACCAGAGCCTGCCACTCCAGAGAAGCCAAGCAGCCGACTCGCGAAGACCGCTTCCGTAACTGACTTGTCGCAGCAACCGGCTGGAAAAGGGACTTCAATGCAATTGGCAGTGGTCGCTGGAAAAGATAAAGGGCGGGTTTACAAATTTCAACTGAAGAAAACACTCGTTATAGGAAGGGCGAAGGATTGCGACGTTGTGCTAAATGACCCAAGAATCTCGAAAAGGCACGCGGAAATGGAATTATCCAAGAATTGCATCGTAATCTACGATCTTGATTCCAAGAACAGTACCTACGTAAATGGAGTTCCGGTCCGAGGCCGGCACAAACTGGACAACGAAGATTGTCTCTTAATGGGTGAGACCGAGCTTCGCCTGCGATTCGACCAAAATGAGATTCTCACCGGGTAATGCCCAACATATCGGGACGCGCTCCGAGCAACAGGACTCATTCGGGTTTTCCGATCCCCTAAATACATCGTTCATCTCGCACGGCGGCGTCGTCGCCGTAGTCGCAGATGGCATGGGCGGCCTGGCACATGGAAGCGCCGCGAGCCAAACTGCGGTTCAAACCTTTTTGGAGGCTTACCAGCTGAAAGATCCTGCCGAACCTATATCGGACGCGCTTTTACGTGCCATCAACGCTGCTAATGACGCTGTCACAACACTCGCGCGTGAAGCCAACAGTGAGAACGGCTTAGGCACCACGCTAGCTGCGGCAGTCATGCATGAGCAATCGTTGTATTGGGTTTCGGCTGGAGATAGCCGTGTATATTTTTATCGCGATGGTCAGCTCACCTCGTTGACGGCGGACCACATTTATGCAGCCGATCTCGATGACCAAGTTGTGAAGGGAGAGATCACTCAAACGCTGGCATTGAACCATCCTGAGCGCGCATCTTTGACAAGCTATCTAGGACTGGAAGAGCTCCCCAAAGTCGAGCGCAATATTCGACCCTTTCCCATTCAGCCGGGCGACTGTGCACTTGTATGTAGTGATGGCTTGTATCGGGCTTTGTCCGACCAGGAGATAGCCGCAACGCTGCAGAGGGATGCATCGAAAAGCTGCGAAGCTCTGGTGCAGCGCGCTTTAGAAAAAACCAACCCGGGACAGGACAATATTACGGTTCTCGCACTTCAGAGCCGTTCTGATGAATCGCCGGATCATGCGATCCCGGGGAGACGTGACATTTGGGTGCTTGTTATTGCGGCCCTTGTCGGAATCGCTGGTCTCGGAGGTTACACCTTGTACTTCCATGGCTTCAGATTTTCGAAAAGCGAGAAAATCTCTTCCACTTCCGTGCGAAAAAACGTTCAGGCTCCCTCGATACTCTCGCAGAGCACCAATGCTCCGCAGAGGGCAGCTTCTGAAAATAAACAAAGTCCTGGAACAAATTCCATACCCGCAATTTCAGGCTTGTCTGAATTCAGTTGGAATGTCAAGGGCGCGTCAAGAGTAACTGTTTTAAGTCAGGGAGGTAATAGGATTTTTGACGGTCCGGCAGGCGAGTTGCGTTTTCAACTTGATCGCATTACAACCTACACTCTGAAGCCGATATTTCCAAAGCACCCACTGTCGAAGATCGAGGATGCTGAGTTGAAGATCACTCTTACACCACCACCGAACCAACTCGTCAATGGTGTTCCGATGAGGCGTTCCGGAATTCAGACGCCGGCTCAGCAGAAATAGGTCCAGTCACTATGCGCGCGAGTAACTTCCAAACTGCTGTTCTTTCAGAGCCTGGCGGCCGCGAAGCGAACGAAGACTCTTGCTTGTGGGACGAAGTTGGTGAAAGCGCATGTTGGGTTGTGGCCGATGGTCTCGGTGGTCATAACGGAGGAGAACTCGCGTCAAAAACGGCAACGAGTGCGATTATCGCTTCTTTCAAACACAATCCGGAAGTCTCAAACGCCGCGCTTGACCAACATTTCATAGCGGCGCACAATGCAATGCTTGCGTGTCAGAAAGAGAATCCCGCGTTGGCTGATATGCGTAGTACTGCGGTCGCGTTGTTGAGTGATTCACGGAATGCTTTGTGGGGCCATGTAGGCGATTCGAGACTCTACTGGTTTAAACCGCGCGGCCTCGTCATGCAAACCGAAGATCACAGCGTACCCCAAGCTCTGGTGAAAGCAGGCGATCTTTCGCCCGATCGAATTCGGGGCCACACTGACCGTAACCGCCTGCTGCGATCACTTGGGCAACCCGGGGCCGTACACCCTGCGATTTTGGAGTCGCCCCAAGCGCTGTTTTCTGTTGATGCCTTTCTGCTATGCACAGACGGGTTCTGGGAGTCTGTTTTGGAAACCGAAATGCTCGCGGACTTAGTAGCGTCTGCTTCACCTCAAGAATGGCTGAAAAGGTCGGAGTCACGCCTTATGGCCCGAGCTTTAAGCCGAGGCGACAACTATTCAGCAATCGCCATTTTCGTTTCGCCAACTACGGCCGAGAGTGCACATCTTGCAGCGCAGCCGCTTCAAGGCACTGCGTAGCCGGCCCTAATGGCTAACGAGTTTGTAGATCATGATTGTTGACGCTCAATTCAGGTGTGCAGGGTGCATGGAGCCAAGCGAAGGTCCCGTGTGCTCTGTCTGTGGATGGGCGGAAGATAGGCCCACGGAATCTCCGCTCTTTCTTCCTCCAGGAACACGGTTACACGGGGAATATGTTCTTGGCCGCGTGCTGGGATCGGGCGGCTTTGGCATAACTTATTTGGCCTGGGACGGCAATCTTAAATGTAAGCGGGCTATCAAAGAATATTTTCCGCGGGCATTCAGCGTTCGCGGCCACAATGGCCAGACCGTAGTTGTAACTGACACCCAAAGCAAACAATCTTTCGAGCACGGTCGCGCGAAGTTCCTCGCAGAGGGCCAAGCGCTCGCCAAATTCAGACATCCGGGCGTGGTTTCAGTGATCAGGTTCTTCGAACAGAATGGAACCTCGTACCTCGTGATGGACTACGAACAGGGCATTACGCTTCACGACTATGTTGCACAGCAACCCAATTCTCGTGTTCCCTACTATGACGCCATCGAGCTCATTATGCCCATCATGGACGCATTACGTGAAGTACATGGGGCGGGCATGCTGCATCGAGATATCAGCCCGGACAACATCCTGATTAATACGTCAGGACAAATTAAGCTTCTGGACTTCGGCTCGGCAAAACACCAGATAGCCGCCCAGGCACACAGCGAATTTCTAGCTCTTAAGCGCGGGTATTCACCAGAGGAGCAGTACCGGACGAATGGCACGCAGGGCTATTGGACGGACGTGTATGCGCTTGGCGCAACACTTTATTTCGTTATCACAGGCGCGATACCTCCGGACTCGCTGGATCGACTGTCTAACGATTCGCTTCTGCCCCCAAGCAAGCTGGGTATAGAAGTTCCGAAGAATTTAGAGACTCAATTGCTGAAGGCACTTCAGATCCGTTCACGCGATCGCTTCCAGACAGTTGCAGATTTCCAAACAGCAATACGCGACTACGCTGAGGACCGAAAGAAGCCTGACGAAGAAAATCATAACCGAAACAAACGCGAAAAGCTTGCGATGTTGGCAGCCGCGGCGGGATGTTTGCTGCTCATCATCGCTGCTTGGCTTCTCTGGGTCAGGACCGTCCCGGACGTCCGTCAGTTTACGGTTGAGCCGTCCAAAATCGAGTTTGGCCAATCGGCAACTCTGCGTTGGTCCGTTAAAACCGGGCATGCGCAAATCTCCCCTGAAATCGGGGCAGTCTCGCAGAACGAAGGTGGGCGGCAAGTCTCACCACATGCCACGACCACGTACACCTTGAAGGTGAGCACGCTGTTCCGTTCAGTGTCCCGTTCTGTGATTGTTTCCGTTATACAGCCAAGAGTTCCCGTGATGTTCACCGCTACTCCCTCGACTATTACCTCTGGAGAATCTGCTGAACTGGCCTGGAACGTGGGCGGCAATCCTAAGTCGATTTCAATTGAACCAGATGTGGGAAATGTCCCAAACACCGGCCGTCGTACTGTATCGCCCACGCTGACGACGACGTACACATTGCGAGCTATAGAAGCTGAAGGTGCTCTCGCGGAGTCATCCGCGGTGGTGTCTGTCGGTGCAGCCACTGCCAGACCTGCCATCTCATTTACCGTCGATCCATCAACAATCAAACCGGGCGAGAGCGCGACTCTGAAGTGGAAGGTGAATGGCGATGGCCTGACCGTCATGCTCGAGGGTGTGGGAACAATCAGACCTGAAGGCCAGTTTACGGTCTCTCCCGCCGCCACTACCAGCTACAAACTCAAGGCGCGAAATTCTGGAGGTACAGCAACCAAGGCGATCACACTGACGGTGTCAGCCCCAGACGCACCCGTCATTCTAAGTTTCACAGCGGACCCCCCGGCCATTACCCGGGGTCAAAGTTCCACACTCCACTGGGTAACCAAAGGCGCAGTTGAATCTGTTTCGCTGGACGGGTTTGGAACTGTAGATCTCAGTGGCGATCGCGTGGTCTCGCCTGCTGGAACCACAACATATTTGCTGGCCGTGAAAGGCCCAGGTGGTTCTGTATCGCGGGCGATTACCGTTCAAGTCAACGTTCCTAGAAACCCGCCCGTAATCTCGGCGTTCTCGCTATCACCATCCATCACCAACGCAGGCCAGCCGGTCACCTTGCGATGGTCGGTCACCGGCGACCTGGATCATGTCTCGATTCAGCCTAGCGTCGGGCGTGTCGACGCTAACGGAACGACAACGGTAACAGCAAACGTATCGACAACCTACGTACTAAGCGCGCAAGGACCTGCTGGCGAAGCTTCTAAGTCTCTCAATCTGACAATATCCAACGAGATATTCGCGATACGTAACTTTTCCGCTAAACCCGGAAAAATGAAGCGCGGCCAATCGGCCAGGCTCTATTGGCAAGTAAGTGGGCCCGTCACTGAATTGTCAATTTCTCCAAGTGTTGGACCATTGCGTTCAAAGGAAGGATCTCTCGAGGTAAGCCCCACCGAAGATACCATCTATTTGCTTACTGCGATGGCGGGGCAGCGGCGTCTAACTGCTGAAATCAGGGTAAAGGTCAAGTGACCCGGCTGTATGCCAGTTGCCGCGGAATCTTTGTGTATCGGTTGCATGGACATCAAGAAGGCCGGAGGATGTCCGAATCCGGAAGCCTGCGGGTGGATAGAAGGTTCTCTAAACGACTCTCAGTTGCAGTTACAGCCTCGTTCGACGCTTAAACAAAAATACCTGATCGGAAAGGTTCTTGGACAAGGTGGTTTTGGGATAACGTATCTATCGTACGATCTGAATGCATATCGCAAGCTCGCCATCAAAGAATACTTCCCAATATCGTTTGCAACAAGAACCAAGGATCGCCACACCGTAACTCATTCGAGCCCCGATAATCGTACTCCCTATGAATACGGACTTAACAAATTCACGCAAGAGGCAAAAACGCTCGAGCGCTTACGGGGGCACGCCAATATCGTATCCGTCATGGAGTTTTTTCCAGCAAACAACACAGCTTATATTGTTATGGAATATCTTGATGGGATTACACTTGAGCGTTATGTTCGCGGCCAGCCGGACGCTAGAATGTCGTTCGAGCATACGTTGCGAATTTTGGTCCCCGTGATGGACGCTCTCCGTGAAGTGCATCGTGAAGGACTCGTACATCGGGATGTAAGCCCCGACAACATTATTCTTACTAAATCTGCGCCAGTCAAGCTGATCGATTTTGGTGCAGCCAAGCAGGCGGCCCAAACTTACAAAACCCAGCAACTTATTCTGAAACCTGGGTATACACCCGAGGAGCAGTACCGATCCGATGGCATTGCTGGACCTTATACGGACGTCTATTCCACCGGAGCAACGTTTTACCGCTGCTTAACAGGCGTCGTGCCTCCGGAGGCTCCAGTAAGAATGTACGACGATACCTTAACTCCGCCAAACAAGTTCGGCGCAGGGCTATCGACGCAAGCAGAAAATGCGATACTGCGGGCGCTTGGTGTTAGATCGAAGGATCGCTATCAAACTATTGCGGAATTTCAACGACATCTCGTCGACCATGTAACCAAGCCTGACACACCGGATGCAACCTTCTCGTCTCCCCATCCCGTAACCACCAGTCTTAAGACATTCCGCGTGTGGTGGACCGCGGCACTCGTCTCGATGTTTTTGGCAAGCTTCTCTTCTTCTGTCCTCAAGATTTCACTATTAATTATCGGTGCTGTTGCGTTCGCGCTTAGTGGTCGTGTGATCGGTTGGCGGAATGACCGATCGCGACATGAGGGAAACAATATTGCTCTTGATCGTCCTCAACTTGCGCTGATCTTGCTAGCCATATTCAGCATGATCTCGGTCACGCTCTTTCCGGCGTGGGCGGCAGTAGTCGGCGCCCTGCTAATGATTCCCGGTGCCTTCGTTGGTTCTTCTCTCATTAAGACACGAGGAGCGGCATTGAGTACGCCGTCACACCCAACCAGCCGGCCGATTAAAATAACCCTTCGGTTTACCGCTGGGGATGAGATGGGAGAAACGGTTGAGGTCGGGAGTGACCCGATCATCATCGGCAGAGATCCACGTTCAGCAAATCTCATTGTTCGGAGCCCGCACGTTTCCGGTGCACATGTCAAGGTCTCGTTGAATAAATCAGGAGATTTGAACATCGAAGATTTGAATTCCCGTAACGGCAGTTATATTCGGAGGTCGACCGGAGATGGGCAGTGGTTGCGGCTTCTAGGCTCTGAAACCTTATCGATTGGCGATTCTTTTTGTTTAAGCGATGACCAAACTGCGGTCTTTGAGGTCATTGATGCTTGATAGGGGTGCCGAAGCGAGACAGCTTAGTTGGCCTTGGCTGGAAATTCTAATTACTTAGTCAGGAGGATATATGGCGCTACAGGTTTGCAATGGGGCTACCTTGCAATGCAGCTTCGGTGTTACGCCGAGCACATTGGTAGTTCTTCCTGTCAATCGTGTGAACACCGAGGTTCCAGACGCAAATATTATGGACAGCGTGCCGCTCCTTAATATCATGTCATTCGGAATGTGTATGTCGATAGCGAATCCAGAAGTAGCATCCGCGACCTCAGCCGCAATGGGAGTTTTGACACCAATGCCCTGTGTCCCTGTTACGCCGGGACCTTGGGCTCCGGGCGCCGCGACAGTTAATCTTGGCGGGCAACCCGCGCTCGATCAGGAATCTACGCTAATGTGCGTTTGGGGCGGAGAGATCAGCGTTGTGAATGCGGGACAGACAACGGTTAACGTGCCTTGATCTCCCACGGCCTCGCTCAGGACGACAAAGACGAATTCGAGCCTGACCAGGTTGGACGATTAGCCTAGCTTCGTGCGGCGGTATCGCGTTTCGAACGTCTCGATTTCAGAGAGCGAATCATAGCGCGACAGGCGGCTTGGGAAGGGATACGGCCGGGCGAAATCCTGACGCTCAAAATCGAGGATGTCGGGCGGATTGCGTATGGGTTCGCCGCAGAGTGTATAGAGGTAAACTTGGCGATCCGAAGAACGACCGGTCTAAGGCGCAAGTCGCGCCCAGCGTTGCAACGAAGGCACCGCTACGGATGTGGATTCAGCGCTCTTGCGAGACAGCCCCGCGAGGACTTTCTCGTCGTGCTCGATAAAGTGCCTGACGTGGAGCCGTCCCCGAAGATCGCATTTAGTGTAACCTCAGCGCTGTCCGGCGCGGAGAAACAGGGCGATTGGGGCTTAATGGACTCTATTGGACTTCGTTCTGGTTGGTTTGCTTGCAAGTTGTTGATTGGATGGAGCGGGAGACGGGGATCGAACCCGCGACGTCCAGCTTGGGAATCCAATCCTCGATTGTAAATAAAGGCAAAAGGCGTTCATGGAGATCAACCCAGTGCATAGAGATCCATGGTGTTTCCTCAGGTTTGATCGAAAGCCGGCTTAACGCATTAAACGCATTCCTGAAGCCGGAAATGCTGAAAGCTCCCGAAAACTAGCAAGTCATCATTCAAAGTCACTCGCCAAAAACGCGCTGAACTTTGGTTCGGCGCTGACGCGAGGTGAAGATTGCAAAACGCAGATACCCAGAGTGTGTCTGTTTTCAAGGGTGTTGAGCGGATGGAGTCCGCCGGTACCGCTTTGAAGCGAATGCTTCCGGAGTTGGTCATTTCAAAGCAAAAGTTGCGGCAAGCCGAAGGCGGTTGCATGGTGCGCTTGAAGCGGAAGGAAGGAAAGCAGAACGTGGGATTCAGTTCGCGGCCATTTGTGTTGTGCGGACTACCAGTTCGCAAGCCGAAAGGCAACGAACTGCTCTATGAGCGCCGCAACGGCGACTTCGTTCTGCAGATCACCGGACATCCGAACTACGGCTTGCCCTTTGGGCAGGACCGTGTTGTCCCTATCTACCTCGCAACGTTAGCTGTGCGCCAGCAAAATCAAACGATTCGCTTCCGCACAGCTGCCCAGATGCTGGAGACGTTCGGGATGCATAAGGGCGGTAAGGAATATCGCCGGCTCGTCGGAGCGTTCGAGCGAATCTTCGGAGCGACCATCTTCTTCGGCACCGATGCGCTTAGAGGAACTGCCAAGGTCGTCCAACTCTCAAGGTTCAGCTTTTTCCGCGAGGCTCAGATCTGGTACAGCCGCGATCCGCAGCAGTACCCCGTTTCGGAGGAATTCGAGAACGTGATTGTGCTGAGCGAGGAATTCTATCGGGAGATCATGGCGCATCCTATTCCAGCAGATCTTGAGGCCGTGAAGGTGCTCGCTGGGGCACCCGCCGCACTGGACTTGTTCATGTGGCTCTCGTACCGATGTTTTGTCGCAAAGGGTAGAGAAACGATTCCCCTTTTCGGACCCCGCGGTCTCGCCAATCAAATTGGGTCCATCGAATACGCACGACCTCGACGATTCCGAGAAAAGCTCGACGGATGGTTGCAGTCGATCCGCGTGCTTTGGCCGGAGTGCCCGGCCAAAATCAGCAGCGATGGCACAGGTTTAGAAGTCGATCGAGCAACCGCGCTGCTTGCCGATCAGAAAGCTGGCTGAGGAGGTTCACAGTTGACGCAGTCTGGAAATGACTCAAGGCAGATAATGTCCCGACAAGCACTGCCGGAGAGCTACCCGGGTTTTCTGCAAGAGCTGAAGCAGCGCATTCGGGAAGCGCAGGTGCGCGCGTCCGTGTCGGTCAATCGCGAGCTGGTCCTGCTGTATTGGCGCATTGGGCGTGACATTTTGGACCGGCAAGAGCTAGAGCACTGGGGCGCCAAAGTGATCGACCGATTGGCGGCGGATCTGAAGAAAGCCTTTCCTGAAATGAAAGGCTTCTCACCCAGAAATCTGAAGTACATGCGCGCCTTTGCAGAGGCTTGGCCCGAGGAGCAAATTGTGCAGCAGCTTGCTGCACAAATTCCGTGGTTCCATAACTGTGTGTTGCTGGACAAGCTGCAGTACCAGGAAGATCGAATCTGGTACGCCAAAGCAGCTGTCCAACACGGCTGGAGCCGCAACGTCCTGGTCCATCAGATCGAGACGGCCCTGCACAAGCGCGCGGGAGTTGCAGTCACCAATTTTGAGCGAACGCTTCCGCCGCCGCAGTCCGATCTCGCGCAACAGATCACGAAAGATCCATACGCATTCGATTTCCTGATGCTCGGTGAGGATGCTCACGAGCGCGAGTTGGAGCAGGGTTTACTCGCGCACTTGAGGCATTTCTTGTTGGAACTGGGCATCGGCTTCGCATTCGTCGCCAGCCAGTATCGATTGGACGTAGGCGATGGCGAGTTCTTCATTGACCTGCTCTTCTACCACCTGAAGCTCCGCTGTTTCGTGGTCATCGATTTGAAAGCGAAAGCATTCGAACCGGAGTTTGTAGGCAAGATGAATTTCTATCTCGCTGCGGTGGACGACCTGCTGCGCCATCCAGACGATCGGCCGAGTATCGGCCTTATCATCTGTAAGACCAAAGATCAAGTTGTGGCCGAATATGCTCTTCGAAATACGGCGACGCCGATCGGCATCTCCGAATACAAGCTGGCAGAATCGCTACCCGCCGATTTGAAGGGGAGTTTGCCGACGATTGAAGAACTGGAAAGCGAACTTGGGAGGGCTGGCGATGGAGAATGACCAGCACCTTCAGTTGGTTCACCACACACGATCAAAACGAGACTTGGTCATGGATGACTCGAGACGGCCCGTCTGGTTGGAGGCCACCGAGTCGTTTTACAGGAAACTAAATCGGATTGCAAAGCAATGCGAATTGTCGCGCTATGAAGCACTCAGTCGCGGTCTCGATGCTTTGCGGCGGGAGTCGGAAGTACGTAATTCAGCCTTAAACCGCAACATCAAGAGCCCGGCGCAATCAGAAGTGTTCCGCCGGACCATGGGGCAAGTGTCACGAAATTATTGGGCAACCGTCAGTAAAGAGGAAAAGCGAGCGCGCGCAAGGAGAAGTGCCCAGGCGCGCTGGAGCCACCAACGCAGTTAAACAAATCAGTCCTCCTCAGACGTGGACGTCGCTAATGGTGAGCTGTTCGGCGGGATGGCCCAGTCGAGCAGAGTTTCATCTTTTTCTTGGTGCTTAGCGAGCAAATGCAAACGGGGAGCGCTACCCGTGCCTTCTGGCAGGCTGAGAGATCCTTCTCGTATTTGGGCGCTTGTCCAGCCAAATTGGCTTAATTGATTACGACCGCTCACGCTGCTTAGCGAGAAGCTTGCGGGCAGGGTTAGAATCCATCCGGCTGCTGTGGCAGAGTGCCCGGGAGTTAAGTAAGTTAGTCGGACATGGCGACCAATCCCGATCTGCGGCGGTCGGCAGAAGCCGGAGTTCTGTTCGCGAAGGAACCCAGCTACTCGCTGAACCACTTGATCCCGATTTTCCTCTCTCTTAGGAGATCGGCGACGGCTATCTGCGGTGGATGCTAACTACTTCTGGTCGTAGAGCGCGTATGATCCTGCTCCTGGCGTGAAATGAAGCCCCTCTGATTAAGCACATTTAGGAAGAGGCGCCCTATTCGGGCGCTCCTTCGGACACGTCTTCTTCCCCCGAGTTCGCGGAAGAGCCGTTGCGATCCAGCTTGCGGATCGCGCTGGCGTGAATCTCGGCAACACTCACGTCGACGGCGACGGTCTTTTTTCCAGCCTGGATCTGCTTCTGGTAGGTGCGATGGCGCAGCTGCCCCTCGATTTCGACGTGAGCGCCCTTCGAAAGAGTGGACGCAAATTGAGCGAGTTTGCCCCAAACGACGATCCGGTGCCAGTCGGTACGGCTGTCGTATGTGCCAGCATCATTCTTCCAGCTCGCCTTCGTGGCGAGAGAAAGGGAAGTTACTTGAGTGCCGTTTTCCAGTTGACGGGTGTCTGGGTCAGACCCTATGTACCCGATGAGATCGCAGTGATTTTTGAACATAAAGTTTTATCTCCTTTTCGTTAGCCCGGCTCTGCCGGGGCACCCTGAAGAGCGAGGGTGCCGCTCCTAAGCCGAGAAAAAAAGTTTTTGGAAGGGGACCCAAACTCGTTTTGGGGAAGGAGTCCAAACCCGCGGGTGCGCAGCAGAACTTTTGGACGAGAGCGCAAGGCGCGGGAATTGCCCGTAGCGAGTGCCCGGCAGAGATGGGATACGAAGGAGATGACGGGCAAGAAGCACAGATCATCAGCGGCAAGGCTCTGACGACGCGGCTCATCGGAAAAGCACAGCGCGTAACGCTTCTCGAAAAGCTTGCCGTAGGACGACTGGTCGATCGCTGCCTCAAAGACATCGATTGCCGAGCGGACACCGGATCTCTACGCAATGGCATACTCCGAACTGTACTTTCGAATCTGCGCCTCACTTAGAGCGGTCTCATTCACGTTCTCCCGAGCCAGTGCACGACTAAGTTGGCTGGCATCATCAGTAAAGACTTGGGCGTCATAACGAGCGCGAGATGTAGCAACGTAAGAAAGAGTTTTGTCAACGAGTCCGCGAACTCGCGAATCGGTTGTGTCCACGTGAATTAAGACGCGGTCTACCGTCATACCTTGTGACGAGTGGCTGGTCATCGCATATGCGTGATCGAGATAGTTGTACTCGTTCAGATTCCAGGCGACTCGCCGTCCTGTTTCGAGGCGTACTGCGATGTTGCCGTTCTTTTCAATGTGCTCGATCCGGCCAGTTTCGCGCGATGCAACACCCTTCT
>Ga0213881_10001140_pt1 | contig 13307 bp, 26 predicted proteins | sample BarmaccoBMER_R08_FD_160104 | JGI IMG/M metagenome (GOLD analysis project Ga0213881, IMG submission 160104) | Barbacenia macrantha exposed rock microbial communities from rupestrian grasslands, the National Park of Serra do Cipo, Brazil - ER_R08 ... | reverse complement strand
CGAACCCGCCACCGCATAGCCGGTCACCAATATTGATCACCGACCGACCCGGTCTGGGCACCGGGTCGCCAACCCCTATGTCCCGAACATGCCTGGTCGCCGTAGTTACATCTCAGACATCGACCTATCCACCGCGTACGGGCGTGCGATGGTGGGATTGCTCGGGGAGTTCGACACGATGGAGAGCGAAGTCAAGGCCGAGCGGGTCCGTAGCAAGATCGAACAGTCTGCCCGCGCCGGGAAACAGATGGGCGGCGGTAACCGGCCCTACGGCTACGCGATCGAGTACAAGATCGTGTCTCAGCCGGGAGAAAAAGTGCGCCGACGCATTACCCGCGTGGCCGTCAATCCGATAGAGGGTCCGATCGTCGCCGAGTGCGCCAAGCGGGTACTGGCCGGTGAGTCTCTGCATTCAGTATGCCGAGATCTCAATGACCGCAGAATCCCCACGTCTGCCGGCGGGCAATGGCAGCACATGACTCTCCGGAGAATGTTGTGCAGTGCCCGGATCTCCGGACGCCGCCAGTACATCGCCGAGGGCAGCTTCAGCGGTCCCCGGCCGCTGGTCGGGGAGATCGTGGCGGATGAGTCGGAATGGCCCGCCATCATCACCGCCGAGCAGTCCGACCGCCTACGGACACTGCTCACCCGGCCGGATCGGCGAACCACACCCGGCAGCGCCCGTAAGGCCTTGCTGTCCGGGATCTTGCACTGCGCCCGCTGCGGGCACCCGATGGTTTCCCGGCCGCAATCTGGACGGCCGCGCTACGTCTGCAACCCCGACACCGGCCACGGGGACGCTTGTGGACGGCTGACTATCGACGCCGCGCGAGCTGACGCACATGTACGGGACCTGGTGCTGGCCGCGCTGGATAACCCCGTCATGGTGGCGCGCTTGCTTGCTCGGGATGCATCGGGACCGGACCTGCACGCCCGAATCCGCGCCGATGAGGACCTGCTCGAAGCACTGGCGGCCGACATGGGCAGTGGGGAGATCTCTCGCGCGGAATGGAAGGCTGCCCGCACGCCGATCGTTGCTCGGCTGGAGGCCGCCCGTGCCCAGCTGGCCGCGACGACGCAAACCTCGGCGCTGCAAGGTTTCGTCGGGTCCTATGACGACATGGTCACTCGCTGGGATGCGGCCAACACTTCACAGCGCCGCGCGGTGCTCACCGCAGCACTAGAGAAGCTGATCGTCCATCCGGCCACGGTGCGCAAGTTCGATCCTGACCGGATCGTGCCCGTCTGGCAGGTCTGATCAGCGCCGTAGGACCATAGGTCTTACGCTGAGTGATCGATAGCCCCATTTGGGCTACCCTGGGTGAAGCACGCGCGGCGTGCTGGGCTAGCATCCGCTCGAACGCTTGTTCGGGAGAACAGGCGTAAGACATGCGACAGCCACGGCCTGGCCGCTAAACCGTTGCCGTGGCTGCCTGCCCAACCCTGTGAATAGGAGGGCGTCGCCATGATGCCCGAAGGACACCCGCCGTGGACATCACGCAACGGAACTAACGGCCGCGGTAGTTCTCGGATACGGCTGTCGCTGACGCCTCTGGGAATCCAGCTGCGCAGCCGGGCTGGTGGTCTGACCCGCCGCCGCGGCCGAGACGATCCGGAGACGATCGCGGCGGTGCGCGCCTATCGCACCGAGGTGCTGGCTGAGCACGTCCGCCGGACGCTCGCCACTCCCCCGTCGCTGACTGAAGAGCAACGGTCTGAGCTGGCCGACATTCTCCTGAGGTCGGCATGACCGGCGGGCCGAGCGAGGAAATTCTGCGCAAGGTCAAACAGACCCGCGCCGCACAAGGCCTGCCGCCGACGATTACCGACCCCGCCGCGATTGAACGCATCGCCGCCGTCTTCCGGCTGATCAAGTCCGAGCCGGGAGGTGAGGATGCGAGAGCCGCCGCCGGATAAAGGGAAAGCGCCGGGGCTACGGCACCCACCTGAAGCCCCGGACGCTACCGAGATCAGATCCGCTACGACGCTGACCGATCAGGACAATCCTAACCTGCATCTCCAGTACGGCGATGGCAGACCTTCGGTCCCTCAGTCGGATGATCTGCTCGGCGTTCCACATTGTGCGAGCTGTCGGCTTCCGGGGCTTTCCGAGCTGGTCAGACGTGGTGTCATTCCGACCGACTGTGAGCTACGGCAAGAGGTGCACCGGCTCGTAGATGGCGTCTGTCGGATGCATGGCCACATCCCCAGCGTCCGCGATCCCGAATGGTGGACAGCGCCGACGTCAGCTCGGCTGGCCTCGCTGCTAGTAGTCGCCGAAGCGGCGTTGCTCACGCGCGAGCTCGACGCAGACCGGCTCAAGCAGGCCAGCCTCGCGATCTGCTCCGGTCTGGACTGGTCAGCCGAAGCCGACCAGCCATCCCATGCCGAGCTAATCCGCCGTCGCACTGCCTCACCCGTCGCGCACCCCCGTCGCCGCCGGATGCGGCATCGCCGAGAGCAGGTCACGACGTGATCGACTACGGAACCGACTACCCGGACACCGAGGACTGGGTAGACGAAGACGGCACAGTGCACGGATCGTCCGGTGCGCAGCTGCTAGATGACCTGGCGGCCTTCCTGTCCCGGTTCGTCGCGTTCCCCAGCGACTCGGCGCTCACCGCGACGGCGCTGTGGGCGGCGCATACGCACCTCATGGCTTGTTTCGAGAACACGCCGCGTCTCGCGCTGCTGTCGCCGGAACCGGGATCTGGCAAGACACGCACTCTTGAGGTGCTGGAGCTGCTGTGCCCGGAACCGATGCACGTGCTCAATGCCAGTCCGGCCGCGATCTTTCGCACCATCCAGCGGCACCCGCCGACGCTATTGCTGGATGAGGTCGACACCGTGTTCACCCGCAAGGGAAAAGATGACGAGCACGCTGACCTGCGCGGTCTGCTCAACTCGGGTTACCGGACGGGCGCAACCATCCCGCGTTGTGTTGGTCCCCGGCACGATGTGGCGCAGTTCCCTACCTACTGCGCTGTAGCGCTGGCCGGACTCGGCGACCTTCCCGACACGCTCATGACGCGATCCGTGGTGATCCGGATGCGTCGCCGCGCGCCCGGAGAAAAGGTCGAGTCATTCCGTCGCCGGCTGCATCGCCATGATGGTGAGGATCTGTGCAAGCGATTAGCCGAGTGGGCCGACCAGATCCGCGAGAAGATCACCGGCGACTATCCAACACTGCCGGCTGGTATCACCGACCGTCCCGCCGACGTGTGGGAACCGCTGCTGTCCATTGCCGATACGGCCGGCGGGGATTGGCGGAAGCGTGCCCGCGCGGCCTGCGTCGAACTCGTGAAAGCGGCACGCAGCAGCGACTCTGGATCGCTGGGCGTGCGGTTGCTCACTGACCTACGCGCGGTGTTCGGCGATGCCGACAAGCTGGGTACCGAGACCATCCTCGCGAAGCTCAACACGATCCCTGAGGCGCCGTGGTGCGATTTGCGGGGCAAGCCGTTGGATGCCCGCGGTCTAGCCAACCGGCTCAAGGCATACGGCGTGACGTCCACGAAGGTGAAGATCGACGAAGCGTCGGTCCGTGGCTATCGCCGAGAAGATCTCCATGATCCATGGCAACGCTATCTCTCCACCGACCCCGCAGAAGCGGAACCAACGGAACCCCCGGAACACAGCAGCTCGGAAGACCCTGACCAGGTTCCGGATAGAAACCTGGTTCCGGAACCGGAACCAGAAGCGGAACCAGAAGCCCACCCTCTGACCTGCACGGTTCCGGAAGTTCCGCTGGTTCCGCATTCTGCGAGACAGGGAAGCGCCGGCAACGGCACAGCACGCGATCCCGTCATGGCTGCCGCTGTGGACGTGGCAACCACGGCGCTCGGCGCTACGCCGCTCAACATCACCGATGACGAGTTGTGGCGCCTGCACATCGCACCGGGATACGACCGATGACCACGCCGCAGCCCTCACGCGCCGAGCTCGTGCAGAAGATCATCGAGCAATACGGCCTAGATCAGCGCCGCGTCCGCTGTCCGCGTTGCCGTTGGAACCGGAAGCATCATCGAAAGATCAACACCCACATCCACGCAGGAAGAAGATCACCCATGAGTGACGCAATCGCCGCCGACCGCACCGATGCCCGGGAGCTGTCGTGCATCGGCCTGACCAACGTCGACGAGGACACGCTCACGTTCCACGGCGAGCCTGTAGATCACTACTACGAGGAGATGGCACGCCGCGGCGATGACGTCTGGAGCTGCTCAGTCATCGGCTGCTACGGCGACGACCAGCACCACGGCGACCCGCTCTACAACACCCGGAAGATTCGGAAGATCACAGAAACGGAGCACCACACACCATGACCGACCCGACCATCGCCGATCTTGAGCAGCAGCGCGACCGACTTAAGGAAGATCTCGACGCGGTGAAGGGACACGTCCAAGCCGCCGGACATCTGCCTGCTCGTGAACAGCAGATCCGGGAAGCGCAGAACAAGATCGACGAGCTGAAGTACCGGCCGTTCGCGATCAAGGCCGCGGAGCTGCGGCAGAAGCGGGATACGCTGACCGCCGAGCTCACCGGCCTGACCCACCGTCTTGCCCAGCTCCGCGCTAGCTTCGTCAACCTTGACGCCGAACGTCAGCTGACACTCGCTCGCGGCGAAGATCCAGCCGCGATCATCGAGCGCAGGGATGAAGTCGAAGCCGAGCTGCGGGCTTGTGAGCGGGACATCGCCGAGACCACCTCGCGACTGGCCGGGGTCCGTGCCCAGCTGCTCGCACTGACTGAGACCGAGGCTGAGCACGTCGTTACCGGCAGACCCGCACCGGGAGCTACGCCGTGAGCCGCAAAGCACGCCGAGGTGCCTACGCGGCGCTGAGAGCCAAACTGAGCCACGATCAGCGCAAGGTGGTAGGTCGGACCACCCGTAGGACGACGAACTTAGGGCGTTCCGGTAACGATGGCGACCCGTACAGGGCGGGATTACCAGCCCTCGGACTCAAGGCCCTTCACGAGCAAATGGCGAACAGCGTCCGAGCGCGACAGGTTCCGCTCGCGGGCAAAGAAATCCACGGTGGCGACGAATTCGGGGTACAGCCGGAAGCTGATCACCTCGCGTCTGCCCTTGCCGCCGGGCTTGACCATCGACTCGAACCGAGCTCGGTTGATGATCCCTCCGGCGCGCCGAGTGAGCCTTTCAATGCTGCTGCTCATGGCCGACAGGGTATGACACCCGTATACGGTGATTCGCAAGTGCAAACGTGGAGGCATGAATGACTACCGCAACTGACGGAAAGGTTGAACTACAGCAACGCCGTGAAGTCTTACGTGACCAGCTCACCGGACTGAAATCCCAGCGCGACGGCATTGCTGCCGATCTAGCGAGCGCCGATGACGACTGGACGGCAGCGCTGCGCGAGGGTGCCGACGTCCAGTTACCTGCCCAGCGTCGCCGGCATCGTGAGCAAGAGCTTGCCGACCTTGACCGCAGTATCGAACAGGTCACCGGATGGCTAGCAGAGGTAGACGCCGAGATCGCCACCCTGGCCGCACACGAACAGTTGCGTCATGACGCCGCTGAGTACGCGAAAGAGCTTGCGGCCTACACGGAACACCAGGCAGCCCTTGCCAACGCGCCTACGGCGGCACTGGAGGCCGTATACACGGCGCTGGGCGAACTGACGGCAGCGGTGGATGCGGGCCGCAGGCAGCACGAGCACTTGACCGTGCGCTCGGGTGCACTGCGGTCGCAAGCGGAATCCCTGGGCGTCCCGGTCGATGTGCAGGAGCCGCCACGCTGGACGTCGAGTCTGGAATCGACGCACCGGAATGGTGAGCTCTGGCAGCTTGTGCTTTCGTGCATTCAGTCACGCGGTGACCGCAACATTCTCAATGAATTGTCCACCGCAGTAATCCGCAAGAGAATGTGATGGAGGTAAGCAACGAATGGCGTACGTGATTTACGATGAAACGGATATAAGCGCACCCAAACAGGTCACGAAACGGCGCGCACTACCAGACCGGCTGCCGGCCGATGTTCAGAAGCGAATTGACGACTTCGCCGAGCGGATTCCCGCCGACGTGCGAAAGCATCTGTCGGCGGCAGAGCTGTGCGCGCGGATGACCGAAGTGGAACGTATCAAGTCTGTCGCCGACAAGTATGGAATGTCGCCGATCGATTATCGTGCCTTTATGGACCGCGCCGACGCGGTGACGAAGGCCCTGGCGGCGTCCACCCTAAACGCGCAGGTAGCCGAGCTGCGCGCCAGCGCGGCGACCACGTGCGACCCGCTTCTGCGGCGGGGCTATTACGAGCGTATCCGTAACCTTGAGAAGGCTAATCCGCAGGTCAGCGCGGACGATATCGATAAAGCCGAGAAGACGCTTACCGCGATGGCGAAGGGCGTTACCATAGCGAAAATGGCACGGCGGCGGTAACGGTGGACGAGGTCACCGAGCTTCTGCGCGACTGTGAGCGCCGGATCGATATGCTGTCAGCGGAATTCGACCGCGACCGCGCGCAGGATCGGCGCGAGATCGACGCGCTGGCACCGCGCCTAGCCAAGGCCGTAATGGCGACGTTGAGCAAGCTCGACAAATCAACACTGCAGAAGATCCCTTAAGGGGTGAGTAGACGTGAGCTCGCCGGAGGACATGCTTGCGAATGCGCGGTGGGAAAACGCCTGCGCAGCGCAGATCGTGAACATCCTGATCCGGGTGGACACTGCCGCTCCGGCGATGACGGAAACGCAACTCCGGAATTGCGTGTCCGAACTCGCCGACCTGGCCAGGCGGAAGTGTCCGCAGTGGGCGCACGGGTAGGCCGGGGGCAGCCGCTGGCTAGCCGCAAAGAGCGGAAACGCTGCGGATGACCGACGCTGCCCCTGGCCCTGCCGCCGACGCTGTAGCCGCAGTGGCGGCCGTCCGAGCGGGCCTGGCCGTGGGCACCGGTGACGACCCCGCCGAGACGCTGACCGCGCTGGCAGTGATCACCAGCGCGACACTGGACGCAGCACTCGGGTCTGCCACCGCCGACGAGGTGCTGCGCAAGATCGGCCTTGCGATCGCGCTACGACGGTCCGGGTAAGCCGTCTAGAAACTAGGACAGATAGACACCCTGTCAGCCGATCACTACGTCGCGGTTTGTCCCTGGTCACCGTGTCCAGAAACTATGTCTAATAATATCTGTCCAGCTATTGCATCGTGTACCAGCTAAGTAGACACTGGATGCATGACCATGCTCGGCTACGCGCGGGTGTCCACCTCCCGGCAGAATCTCGACGCCCAGATCGACGCCCTCAAGGCCTACGGCGTCGCCGAGGAGCACATCTTCACCGACAAGCGCTCCGGTGCCAGTGAGGACCGGGAAGGCCTGGCCGCACTGCTGCGCTATGCCAGAGCTGGCGATGAGGTTGTGGTCTGGCGACTGGACCGGCTAGGCCGCAGCCTTTCCCACGTGGTACGTACTGCCAGTGAGCTACACGGCCGGAGCATCGGCATCCGAGGCCTGAATGACGGGGTGGACTACGCGACGCCTACCGGGCGGATGGTCGCCGCCATCCTGGCTGCGCTCGCCGAGTATGAGCGGACCCTGATCAATGAGCGCGCCGAAGCCGCCAGGGAAGCCGCCCGAGCTCGCGGACAGCGGGTCGGCAGACCACGGGTGATCACCGATGACCAGCTGGACACCATCCGCACGCTGCGCGCGGCCGGCAAGTCCATGAATGCCATCTGCACGACGCTCGGACTCAAGCGCGCCACGGTCTATAAGGCCCTCGCCGAGGCCGGTGACGAGGACGCAGCGGCCATGTCAGCCGCACTAAGGGTACAAGACAGCGCACAGCGGATACCGGGCGATTAGCTCGGCACCCGCTGTGCGTGTGGGCTGAGGAGAACCTATATCGCCGTGGTTTCTCGGGTTTCCGGGTTTCGCCGGAATGGGTCCCATCGGATCGGCTGCTGCTAATCCCTCCTCTAATGCGCAGCAATTTTTCCCACAACTCGCAAGACCATAGGTACTACGCTCGCTAAGAATTATTCCGCCGGGGCAGAGATCGGGACGCAGGAGCCTCCGTGACGCGCCGATTGATTGCATTCGGCTAGAGGACACCTTCGGGTCCGACGGCCTAACCCAACTCGTGGCCGACGGGTTGCCGTTGACGCCCCGACCCTGGGGTACCCCGGTGTGTGTTGTGCCAGGTTCATGTGCATTGCAAGCGCACCGGACATTTCCGGCTCGCGCACGAGGGACGAACACCCGAGTTCGGCCAGGCCGTGAGCGCGGTACCGACGCCATGCTGGTGGGCGGGGGATGGCCCGCGCCGGTACCGCAGCGCCGAATCCTACGCCATGGACACATGCACACTCTTGCATAGGACCATAGGTACTACGGAGCGCGCACGATGCGATCACACGCCTGCGCATCCACACTCTCGTCCTAGGCCCGTCTGGTCACGCCCCGTTACTTAGTGCCGACTCAGAAGTGCCGCAGAAGGCCGATCCCCCGTCAGATCCGGTCACCAGAGGGCCGACATAGCCTCTCACCTGCCGACTTGCTTCTATCTTGGCTCTACGATGTAGAGTGAAGTCTCGTGCCTGCAGCCCAGCAGGACCGCGCCATAGAGTTGGGTTGGCGGCCGACGCCTGAATCTGACTCAGATCTCAGTTCCGTCACGCAACGTAGCCAGAAGGGGGGCAATCGATGACGGGTCGCCGCAAGTGCAAGAACAAGTCACTAGACCCCGACGCCGGCCGGGCGCGCCGCTGGAACGCCTACCAGACCGACCTGAGCCGCGCCGAGGATGAGGCGCAGCGTCTCGCCGCCGACACGGCGTTTATCCGTTCTCTGTTGAACATGCGCAGCAATAGGGAAATAAAAGATCAGCTTGCTGCGGGCGTCCGGCAGTCGCTGAGTCCGTGGATAATTAGGCTACAAAGCAACGGACCCGCCGTTTGAGCTGACACATGGCCAAAAATGACGATCCCCCTGGCGGATATTGCCAGGGGGATCGTCTGTGGATGGGAGCTATGCGGCGTCGCCACTCACTGCTGTGTCTTTCAGGCCGAGCAACCAAGCCGACACCGCTGCCAGCTCAGCGGCGGTCAGGATGACATCGGATTCCGGATCATTGCCGACCAGGATTACTTTGATTTCGTCTCCCTCGGCTTGCACGAGCAGCGCCTCAAGGCTGCCATTGCGGCCCTGGAAGCTCGCCGCGCGGGTGTGCACCAGCCTGTCGGCGAAATCTGCCCAGCGTTGGTCCGGCGGCGTGAAATACTTGTGATCAGCGCCGCTCACGCAGAGGTGAGGACTGCACCACGGCGGGTGGTGCACCGGAGTAGTCTTCATTTGGGTTATCCCTTTGGTTGAACCGAGATTCCGCCGGGAGACTGTGGGTAGCTTCCGGCGGAATCGCCTTGTACCAGACCGGTTGCAGCCGGTCAGCACGGCGCGGAAGCGGCGTCAATCTGCCTCCGATCCGTGTGCGGTGAATCCACATCCGTGCCCGGTCAGACTGCGGGCCAGCGCCCGGCACGGGATCGCCTAATGTGACTCTCCTTCCTGAACTGTGGGTTGCCAATCGGTGACGACCGTGTGCAGTACGGTCAACGCATCCCCCGTGACGGTCTCGACGACCGCCGACGTACCAGCCGGAATCAACAGCGAGGACCGGCGGTACCGGGTCGCCGAGCAGTTGGCGGAAAACCCACCCAGGTACACGACGTCGCGGTACTCGGTGGTTTCCCGCGTACCCAGCAGTGGGCCGTCTTCACCGGGCGCGATTCTGTGAAAGGAAAATCCCCACCGCCGCGCGGTGTCCAGCAATCGCATGCACGCGGCGAGCTCAGGACTGCTGGGCATGGCCGCCGCTTGTGATCGCTCGCTGACCGGTCAAGAGCTGGTTGCCACCGCGGCTGTCCTGACCGGTCGCAACCGCGGCCGTACCAGCCCGGTCAGAACTGGTCAGGATGACGTAGACCCCCGTCGTCTTGACCGCCACACAATCAGGACACAGACAGGGACACTCGCGGGCTCGGGACGTACACCACGGACAGCGGCAGCCCTCATGGAAACGTGCCAGCAGACCGTGGCCGGTCACGTCCAGCGCCAGCGCCTGGTCTTTGGCCGACTCGTTCATCGCATCGGACGGCGGCTCATCGGGTCACCCAGCGGGCGCAGTTGGGGCAGCGATGTCCGGGCGGTTGGGCGCACAGCGGTGCGGCGGCGTTGACGTGGTGCCCGCAGCGTGCAATCCACACGCCTAGAGGATGGTCAGCTGCGGGATCGACGGCGTGGGCGCGCCAGTCGAGCGGGGAAAGCACCCAAGACGGCGCTGCCCGGTGCCATTCGGCGGGCTCGCCGTCGAGGTGGTCCGGGTCGAATTGTTCGGCTAGTGCGAGCAGCCACCGGGCCAGCGCCCGCGCCCCGTCGCAGGTGATGAATCCGGTCTCTTCGCCGTCGAGTCTCACGGTGAAGTCGATGCCGCCGACTTGCAACGCGTCCTGTTCGTGGTAGTCATGGCGGACGGCTTGCAGGCTGATGGCCGGGACGCCGTCAGCGCTGCCGCCATGCCAGGTGCGCCAGTCGCTGCTATGCCCGCCACCCGTATGGGATCGGCACCACGCCGGGCACGGCAACTGATGAGCGTGGTGACCGTTGCGGGCCGGGCTGGTGAGCGTCATGACGTCACGCCCGGTTCGGCCTTGTCCGCGAGCTCGATCAGCTGCATCCCGAGTGTCCGCGCGCACGCGCTGAACAGCATGACGACGGCATCCTCACGCGCACCCGGATCCGAGGCGCTCAAGTGGAGGGTGACGAACGTCTGGCGGTGGCCCTCCTCGCCCTGATTGAGCCACATCACCCAACTGGCCTGATCGCCACCATCGGCGGTCATAGCGCTGCTGTGGAAGCTGAAATCGCCCCGCTCGTGCCAGGAGCCATCGCACCATGCGGGGCACTGGCGCGGGCTCCCTGGGTGGGCACAAGGGAAGTCAGTAGTAAGTAGGCCGTTACGTGCGTCAGTCGTCATCGTGGGCTCCCTGCAAGGCAGTGTCGCGGTACACGCGCACTGCTGAGGATCTACGCTATGGCATCTCAGTAAGAAGATAGTATGTAGATCTACAGAGTGGAATAGTCGGAAAGGGTGGTCCTCAAGGTGGCGCTACGATCACGACGTGCCCCCACCCGCACCCCTGGGTCCGACGATGCGTCGTAAGCAGCTCGGCGCTGCCCTGCGCCGGCTGCGCCGCAACGCCGGGGTGACCATGGAGGCCGCCGCCGAGCTGCTGGACTGCGCGCGGTCGCGGATCGGGCATGTCGAATCCGGCCGCAACGCCATCCGCAAGCCGGAGCTGCGGGTGTTGCTCGATTTCTACGGCGCTAGTGAAGACGAATACGCGGCATTAGAAGAACTGCGCGCCGAAGCATCCAAGCGTGGCTGGTGGAGCACGTATCGCTTGCCGGCGTGGATGCATCCATACGTTGGGCTAGAGACCGACGCGGTCGCGATGCATAGCTTCGACGCCGAGGCAATCCCCGGACTACTCCAGACCGAGCAATACTCGCGACGGCTTCACGAAGTCGCCCGACATCTGGTCAAGCCGGAAGAAGTGGACAGGCTTGTCGCCGCCCGAGCGCAGCGCCAGGCGCGGTTAACCGATGAGTCCTCACCGCTAGCGCTTCACGCCGTCGTGTCCGAGGCCGCATTCCGGCGCGCCTTAGGTGATGAGCATTCCGGCGCCGCCGAGCAGATGGCCCACATCGTCGAGATGGCGCACCGTGACAACGTCACGGTGTATGTGCTGCCGTACTCTGCCGGGCTGCACCCGTCGATGTCCGGATCGTTCGCGGTGCTGTCTTTCGACTCTGCCATCTCGTCGCCGGTCGGCTACCAGGAATACATCGGCGGGGGTCATCTAGTCGATGAACCCGACGCTGTGGCGCGGCTGACCGACTTGTGGAGCCTGCTGCGCGATCAAGCGCTTTCAGACGGGGAGAGCGTGGAATGGATTGCGCAGTTGACGGGGAAATGAGTGGAATCATGAACTGGCAGACATCGAGCTACAGCGGTGCCGCTAATCAGTGCGTCGAGATCGCCCTTGGCCGGCAAGCTACGGCTGTACGGGACAGTAAGCACCCGGCTGGACCGGTCCTGACGTTCACCTGGTCGCAATGGTCGGCATTTACCAGCGCGGTCCGGATCGGACAGTTCGACTGATAGAAGAGAAAAGGAGCCTTTAGGCCCGTGGCCACCCTTGATTATGTCGTCCTGTCAGAATTTGCGCGTGTTGATCCGACCGGCCTGGTGACTATCGTCGGTGGCAGTTTTGACCGGGTCCGGGCCCCGGAGCGTGGCAGTCAGCAACTGATCTTCGTCACGCTCCGGGCGCTCCTTGAGGAGACTGAAAGCTCAACCGGATTTGAAGTGAAGGTCCGACCCCCAGAGGGTCAGTTCGAGATCGGGATCACCGGTCAGGCTGCACGTCGGCCTGACGCGTTGCCGGTAGACGGCCGCGTCGGCGTGGTAGCGGCGGTTGGGCTGATCGTTCCCTTGCAGGCCGAAGGTCGACATGAGGTACAGGTAAGTCTGGACGAGGGTCAAACGCGCCTTTTGCCCTTCATGGTGGAGTTCGCTCAGCCAGCCGGTGTGTGAGCAGATGCAGATCAGATACCACTCGCACGCTCGCATGCGGATGAGACAGCGTGGCATCACCGAGGCGGACGTGCGACAGTGTCTAAGCGAGTATGTGCAGCGGCTGCAGACCAGGAAACAGAAGAATCAGTACAAGGGCAATGTAGGTGGTCGGATGCTCAAGGTTTGGGTATCACGAGACCGGGACACTGACCTTGAGAAGTTCGTCACGAGCGTGGCCTGGGAGGACGATCAACGATGACGATGCAGCCTGTTATCTCCGTAGAGATTGACCAAGAGGCGGATGCAGCGTATGTCCAACTCAGTGCCGGGCAGGTAGCACGCACTGCCGCATTCAGCGAAACCATCAACATTGACCTAGATCAACACGGGGTCGTCCTCGGGATCGAACTACTCGATCTAGAAGAGTCAATACCGCTTGACGATATCGCTGAGCAGTACCACATCCGGACCGAGGCTCTACGAACATTGCTGGAGTCTTTGAAACCTGTTCGTTCCCAGACGACCGTTGCTGGTAGCACTGTGTCCGGGCAGCTACCGAGCGGTGTAGTGCAGCCGAGTCGTGTTGCCGTCCCTGCTTGATTAGGGTGTGATGTTGCTCTACTTGGAGGTACCGCGGCAACGACACGGCGAAGGGCGACAACGGGGGGAAAGGCTGATCGTTCGGTGGGAGGTCTTCGCTCGTCTGGT
>Ga0213881_10001139_pt1 | contig 13337 bp, 12 predicted proteins | sample BarmaccoBMER_R08_FD_160104 | JGI IMG/M metagenome (GOLD analysis project Ga0213881, IMG submission 160104) | Barbacenia macrantha exposed rock microbial communities from rupestrian grasslands, the National Park of Serra do Cipo, Brazil - ER_R08 ... | reverse complement strand
TCGATGGCCGCGGCGTGGCGCTGGTCTTCCCGCATCATCCGGGTCACGACCACGGCGAGGAAGGGCAGGCCAGCCAGATCACCACCGATCCACAACACCCCAGCGCCGATGATCTGATCCAGTCGCAGATCCGGCCCCCACCCCCGGTGCAACGCCTGGTAGTAGTGCGGGGCGAGCAGCGGCCCCAGCCAGAGGATCAACCCCAACACCCCATCAAAGATCACTTCTGCAACACTGATCGCCATGGTGAGCAGGTACGGATCGGCGCGGGGGGTGGGGTCGATGCGAAACCGGGTCCAGAAGTACAAGAACCCGGCGGCGACCAAACCGACGCCCACCACCCCACCGACGGCCGCTGACTGCAGGCTGGCCGCATACAGCGGCGTCAGGTACAGGACGAACAGCGGAGCGATCAGCGCGGCGGTCACCACCACGGGGAAGCTCAGGGCGCGGGCAGCCTTACTGTGCAGCACCCGGCTGGCCGCTCGGACGGCCGGCGCGGGGAGTACCGTACGGAGCAGAGTCAGCGGCGCACCCAAGGCCAGGAACATCGGCGTAATCATGAGCAGTGTGATGTTCTGCACCGCGCGATCCCAGAACAGGCTGCCAGCATAGACGCCGACGGCACTCACCGTCACCAGCAGGATCGACCCCAACCCGGCCAGAAACCACCACACCCGGCCGGCCGGCCACACCACCCCTCCCCGGCCCACGTCCCTTCGGCGCAGCCGGCGCACCCCCAGCCCGTAAGCCACCCCTAGCGCGGTGACCGCCACCAGCACTCCCGGGTTAGGCGTCCACGCGGTCAGTAACCGCCCCCACGTCAACGGCGGCAGCGGAGACAATGTCAACATCAACTCATCCATACCCACCCCCCCAGCGTGCACCCCAGGGCTCAGGTGACACAGAGTCTCAGGTGACGCAGGGGATGCCGGTGGTGGAGACGCTGTTGAGGTCCGGTGCTGGCGGCGTGGACGTGGGGGGCGAGGCCTCGCCGGTGCTGCGAGCGCCGAGGGTAGCGGGCATGGTGTAGTCAGCCCCTAGGACCACCCGGAGGTGCCCGGCCGGCACCGTCGCGTCCAGCTCCGTCGGTGGCCCGCCGAGCATTCCGGCCAAGGTGTTCGCCGCCGCCGCGGAGCCGGGAGCCGGATAATAGATTATCGTAGTATTCCGGTAGCGACGAGCGTTGCTGGTGACACCGGGAGTGAAGCCGGTAACGGCCAGGGCGTGTTCCAGCCCAGCTGCCAGCCCGTTTCGGTTGGTGGCATTGACCACATCCACGGTGCCCGATTGTCTGCCCGATTGTTTGGGGCCGGACCCGGGAACAGGCGAGGTAGGATCAGGCGCTGTAGGGATGTGCGCACCAATCAGGTTGTGGACGAGGGCCTGAATCTGCGGTACGTCGACGATGTTGACGTCCTCGCCGGCGGGATCTGTGCCGAAGCGGACGATCGGCAGGGTCGTGAAGGTGATATTTCCGCCGCTCAGCAGGGAGGCGTGCTGAGCAAAGGGCAACAGCTCCAGGCCGGTATCGGCGGCAATGTTCTGCTTGACCACAGTGATCAGCTCACGCAGCCGAACCGGGTTGAGAAACGTCCCGGCCTGCTTAAGTTGATAAACCAGCGAGGCGATGAAAGCCTGTTGGCGACGTTCCCGGTCCAGGTCGGTGAAGTTCAGCTGCGGATGCGCATTGTCGCGGCGCTGGCGGACGAACGCCACCGCCTGGGCGGCGTCGATCTGCTGATACCCCCGGTGGAAGTTCGCGCCAGAGTAGCTGTCCCGGGTGTCCTCATTTAGGCACACTGTGATCGGCGCCACCACCTGGGCAAGCTGGTAGAAGGCCACCATCGTCACCTCCACGAAGTGGTCGATCGGCACACCCCCCAAGAACTGGGCGACCGTGTCGAGCTCTTCCTGGCGACCGGCGTCGCGGCTTTGCTGTTCCAGGCTGGCCTGGTCGGTCACGCCCGCAGCCACCAGCTTTCGATGTTCCTGGTCGAAGGCAAACCCATACGCCTGCTTGATCTTTCCTTTCGCGATGCCGTCTGGGGCCCCGGGAAGGCTGACGTAGTCGTCTCGGGGAATGGAGATAACCGTGGCCCTGGAGCCATCGCCCGGGAGGTGGACCAGCATCAACACGTTGGCGTTGTACCCGCCGACCTGCTGGTCACCGGCATGCAACGCCTGGTAAATCTCCGATGGTAGCGGGTGACCGTTCTCATCGAGTCGGCTATCCAATCCCATGATGAGAATGTTGGTGTCACCGCTCGCCGATTTAGGGGCATCGCCGCGGATCGCATCCGATCTACCAATCCCCATCAGGAGATCCTGGTATTGGCTCCAGCCATACCCGGTGACGGTCAACACCAGCGACGACACCACCGCCACTGCCCAGCGCGCGATCAACCCCCACTGGCGAGTACGGCGGCGAGCCGAGCGACGCCCGGAGGGCCAACCGTCCCGGCCACCACGGTCCCGGGCCTGCGCCCGTCCGGCATGCCCCGCGGAGGGCACCCGGGGGCGCTGGGGGTCAAACCGCGGCGGGAGCGCCGCCCGCCGCCCGCGATCACCCCCTGTCGAACCAGCCCATGGTCCCTGATCGGGGAAAACCAGACCTCCGGGGGGCAGCTCCCGCCCGGGACGCAGCGCGTGACGCGGACGGTCACCGCGGGCATGCCCGCGGTGACCCGAGCGTCTGTCTCCACCAGCCACACCACTCCCTGCGCCTGCGGTCACCGGGCGCTGCGCGCGTAGTCCCGGGAACTGTTGGAGGATAGGATCACCCGTCACCAGCCATCGCCGAATGTCGGGTTCCGGTTATCCGCGCGCACCATACCTGGCTCGCGGGCCGGGTGGCGGCGATGTGACCCGTGCGCGGTCGGCGCTGGCGGTCGGCGCATCTGATGACCCGCCCGGGCAGGGCCGGTGTGCCGATCCCCGCTAGGGACCGGGCTGCCCGAAAGTGGGGTCTTACCAGCGGATTCTTGCGTTCGACTGCTCGCGTTGGTTCCATGAACACACGTGAGCGATGGAGGTCACGAATGCGGGCCCAGACGGCGAAGGCGCGGTCGCAGAATCGATGGTGACGACTGAGGACGCCCGCTGGCTTGCCGGCTACCTGCGGAAGATGGTGTCGACCCGCCCCGCCGCCTGGGCCGGCAGCGAGTTAACCCTGTCCCAGCTGATCGCGCTGCACTTCATCAGCGCGAAGGCGCCGATGACGCTGATGACGCTGTCCGAGGCCTTAGGCACCAGACCACCGGCCACCAGCGCGATGGTCGATCGGCTCGCCCGGGCCGGGCTGGTCCACCGTACGCCAGACCCCGACGACCTGCGACGCGTCCTGCTGGCCGTGACCAGCACCTCAGCCCAGATGCTCGGCAAGATCGACCCTGACACCGCTCGCCAGCTGCAGGCAGTGCTGAGCAAAATGGGCTCGGCAGCTCAGCGCGTGCTGACCGAGGTGCTCAGGGACACCGCGCGGCGCCTCGCCCGCTAACGTCGCCTGTCGCCGTGCGGCGAGGGCGCAGACCCGAACCGATGCGGCACTATCAGGGGGGTGAACGCAGCGCCGCATTCCGCCACCGTCCCTGACACCCTGTTCGACGACCCGAAAGCGGAGGCCCGCTGGCGGGCTCGGTTCACCGCGCCCCGGGTCAGCCTGCCCCAGTGGGCCCAAGACGCCCCAGACCGCTGCCTGTACATCTCCAACGCATCAGGCACCTGGGAGATCTACGCCTGGGACCGCGCCACCGGCACGCACCGGCAAGTCACCGACCGGCCATGCGGCACCCACATCGCTACCCTGACACCCGACGGTGCGCAGGTGTGGTGGTTCGCCGACACCGACGGTGACGAGTTCGGCAGCTGGGTGACCGAGCCGTTCGGCGGCCGGCCCGCCGACGAGGAGCCCCAACCGGCTGTGCCGGGCACCACGCCCGGCTACCCAGCCGGGCTGGACCTCGGCCGGCGCAGCGCGGTGATCGGCGCCTCCACCGACGAGGGCACCACAGTGTGGATCTCACGAGACGGCACCGCCCAGGTCGTCTACCGCAGCGAGCACGACGCCGGGGTGGGCGCCCTGTCCCGCGACGAACGGCTGCTCGCGATCATGCATTCCGAGCACGGCGACTCCCGCCACCCCGCGATCCGGGTGCTCACCACGGAGGGGGACACCGCCGGCAGGCGTCTCGCCGAGAAGTGGGACGGCCCCGGCAAAGGCCTGGAGGTGCTTGGCTTCGCCCCCCGGGCGGGCGACCCCCGACTCCTGCTCGGCCACGAACGGCGCGGCCGAGCAGAGCTGCTGATCTGGGACGTCGCAGCGGACACCGAGACCGAGATCGCACTCGAGCTGCCCGGTGAGGTGAGCGCCGACTGGTACCCCGACGGCACCGCGCTGCTCGTCGCACACCAGCACGCGGCCCGCTCCACCCTGCACCGATACCAGCTCAGTACCGGTGAGCTGAGCGCGCTGGACATTCCCCGCGGCACCGTCGGCGGGGCGACGGTCCGGCCGGATGGCACCGTCGAGTACGCCTGGTCCTGCGCCGCCCAGCCACCCACCATCCGAGCCCTGCACCCGGATGGTACCGACCGGGCGCTGTTGGCGCCCCAGGGCGAGCCGGCCCCCGGCTCACAACCCCTGGCCGACCAGCTCGTGCCCACCCCACACGGAGCGGTGCACGCCCTGGTGGCCACGCCGGCCGAGGCTCCCCAGGGTCCGCTGCCCACCGTGTTCCTGCTGCACGGCGGACCCCATGCGGCCGACGAGGACCGCTTCTCCGCGGTCCGAGCGCTCTGGCTGGACGCCGGCTTCGCCGTGGTCCACGTCAACTACCGCGGATCGACCGGCTACGGCTCGGCCTGGCGGGACGCGATCGAAGGCCGACCGGGGCTGACCGAGACGGAGGACATCGCGGCCGTCCACGACTGGGCGATCTCCAGCGGGTTCGCCGACCCGGCAGCATGCGTGGTGGCGGGCTGGTCGTGGGGCGGGTATCTGGCCCTGCTCGCCCTCGGGAGGCAGCCACAGCGCTGGGCGGCCGGGATCGCCGGGATCCCGGTAGCCGATTACGTGGCCTCCTACGCCGACGAGATGGAACCGCTGCGGGCCTTTGACCGAGCTCTGTTCGGCGGCTCGCCCGATGAGCTGCCCGAGCTCTACCGACTGGCCTCCCCCATCAGCTACGTGGCCGAGGTGCGTGCCCCGGTGCTGCTACTGGCTGGGAAAAACGATCCGCGCTGCCCGATCCGTCAGATCGACAACTACCTTGCCCGGTTCACCGAGCTGGGCAAGCCTTACCGGTGCTACCGCTACGACGCGGGACATGGATCGCTCGTGGTAGCCGAGACCCTCCGGCACGCCGCCATTGAGGTGGCGTTCGTCCGCGAGGTGCTCGGCGGTAACCCGATTGCCGGCTCAGCCGGCGGTAACCCGATTGCCGGCTCGGTCGGGGATAGCACGCGTTCAGCGGTCTGATTCCGGCTGGGTGAACTTTACCCTTGGTCAACGTAGCGGTAATGCCGGAAGCGGAAACTAGGCCAGGAGGTGGTCACCGTGACCCTGTGGCGGCTGCACGTCGACGTGGCCGATCAACCCGGCAGGCTGGGCGCGCTCGCCGCGGCGATCGGCGGCTGCGGGGCCAATATCGTCTCCCTCCATGTAGTGGGGGAACCGACCCAGGACGGGGCGGTCACCGATGAGCTGCTCGTCCGGGTGCCACCCCGGCTCGCGGTGCCGACGCTGGTGGAAACCATCGAGGCCGCCGGGTTCCGCGTCACGGTGGTGGTGCAGGCCGACGCGCAGGCACTGGCCGATCCGGTGAGCACCGCGCTGGCGCTGGCGCACTGCGTCGCGGTCGACCCGGGCAGCGCCGCGCAGGCGGTGGCCGCCCTGCTGCGCGCTGAGCTGGCCGGAGATGGTGCGCCACCCGCTGCGCATCAGGCCGAGGTCGGCACCGGGACGACCCGGGTGCGGCTCCGCCGCAGCTGGCCGTTCACCGCCACCGAGATCTCCCGGGCTGCGGCACTGCTCGAGCTCGCGGGGTCCTCCCCCGACGGGCGTCGGCTGGCCCCGCCCCGAGCCAGCGTGCAGCTGACTGATGGGTCCGAGGTGGTGCTGCGAGCCGCGACCGCCGCAGACGCGCCGCTGGTCGCCGCGCTGCACGCGCGCTGTTCCCCGCACACCCGGGCGCTGCGGTCGCTGCCCACCAGACCGGTGCTGGCGGCGGCCGTGCTGGCGCAGCTGATCGGCGCCGACGGCTCCACCAGCGTGCTCGCGGTAACCCCCGACGGTGGCGCTGCCGTCGGGTTGGCGAACCTAGTCTGCACCGGAGGAGGCAGGGCCGAGGCCGCGCTGCTGGTGGAGGACGTCTGGCAAGGCCGAGGGGTTGGCACGGCGCTGGCCCGCAAACTGGTGGAGCTGGCCCGAACCGATCAGATTACCGAACTCACCGCGGTGTCCCAAGTGGGCAACGGCGCGCTGACCCGGGTGCTGCGCCGGGCCGGGCTGCGCCCGCGCGGCCGATTGGAGGGCGGCGCGCTACGCGTCCGGGCCGCCCTGCAATCGGAGGAACTCAGCTCAAGCGCACCGACCCAGGTCAGCCTGGCCTAGCAGCGGACGTCAGCCAGGGTCCAGTGCCGCGGTGTCAGTAACGGCTGCTGAGGTGATCCGACCTGGGCAAAGCTGCTGGTGAACTGGGTGAGCTCGGGTTGGCCGGTGGCTTCCCAGGCGCGGATGAGAGTGTGTAACGTGGCCGCCACGGCGGCCTCACCCACCGCGGCGATGGTGCCGTCGATCTGCACCCACGCTGTGCCACACGCCGGGACGTGTAATGCGCAGGTGCCCTTGCTCGGGTCGATGCTGTCGTCGTCCAGGTAGGCGCGGGTGATCCGATCATCTCGGGTGGCCAGGAAGAACCACAGGTCGTCGTAGGTGGCCGCGGTGCGGGCCGGGCTCGCCTCCGGGATCCGGGTGATTGGAGCGGGGGCGAGGTAGTCGGCGGGGTCGTGGCCCACCAGCTCCGGCGGGCGTAATGGTCCAGCTGCGGGCATGAAGTCGGCCCACAGGGCGGCCTTGGCGTGGACACCGTCGTGACGGCGCGCGGCCAGGATGGGATGCACCCCACCGTGGGCGATCGGAGCGAGGATGAGGCCGTCGGGGGTGAGTTGGTCAAGCCAGGGTGGAGACAAGCCCGCGACACCGCAGGTGATGATGATCCGGTCGTAGGGGGCGCCGGAGGGTGCGCCGAGGTAGCCGTCACCGCGGCGGACCGTGACCTGATGGTCAAGTCCAAGCCGGCGGATGGATTCGGCCGCGGCGTGGGCGGTAGTCGCGTCAGCGTCGATGGTGTGGACGGGCGCGCCGGTGATGGTGGCGATGAGCGCAGCGTTGTAGCCGGTGCCGGCACCGATGTCGAGCACCCGCATGCCGGGCTCCAGCTCGAGGGCTTCGAGCATCCGGGCCATCAGCGGGGGTGCCGAAGAGGATGAGGGCAGGCCGCCATCTCGCCCCGTGCTCGTCAGCAGCGACTGGTGGGAGTAGACGATGTCCAAGACCTCGCTTTCCGGTAGCTGGTCCTGGGCCACCCTGATGGTCTGCGGGCCGTAACGGAACTCGGGGACGCACTGGTGTCGAGGCACGCTGGCGAAGGCTTGCTCGACGGCGTCTGAGCGGATCGCGCCGGCCTCGCGCAGCGATGCGGCGAACGCGGTAAGCCGGGTCGTGAGTGCCTCGGGCACAGCTGCGGCGTCCTCTCAGACAGTAATGATCGGCGTGTAGATCGTGTGGGGGTTCACCGTCTCGCAGACGGGTTGGCCGGCTGCTTCGACCCACGCATGGGACTGCGGTGGCGGTGAGCGGAACCCGACCCGCCAGGTAGCGCGAGCACCCCACATTCGGCACAGCAGAATGATGGCCAGCGACCGGCGCAGGCAGTCATGCCCGCTGGCGCATCTGAGGTTGACTGTGGTGATGATGCCATAGGCCCGTTCGGCACACGGAACATCGGCGTCGTGACCGCCGCGGCGCAGCGCGCTCAGGACCCGACGAATCCTGCCTGGACGTGCCCTGGTGACGCTCAGCAGCACAGTGGCTGCCGTCACCGCCAGCAACCCGGTGCAGCGTTCGCCGAGTGACAGGCTGCGCGGTAGCGCCAGGGCGATCGGCGCGCTCACTGGAGCACGACCAGACGGTGGACAAGCAGCTCGTCGAGGAGCCTGGTGATGTCGCGCCGGGCGGTCTGTGCGGTGACGGCATACCGGGCACACAGCGCGGTGACGGCGGCCTCGATCCCGCTGTTGAGCAGCGCCAACAGCGCGGCGGCGCCAGTGTGGTTGAGGTGATAGATCATACCGCGCCGCTCATCCAACAGCGTCAGGCCGTCATCCACCACGGTGCTCAATACTCCGTGGATCAGGGACACCCTCGTGTTGAGCGCAGACATCATCAGACTCCCGATCGCAGGTGAACGGTGAGGTTAGGCTGCGCAGCCAGACCTCGCACGCAATAGTGTCGGTAATAAAGGCTGGTGCCAGTCCGGATGGGCCAAACGAGCGCACACAGCGGCGCAGCACGCTTGCGTCGACCAAGCCAAGCTCGCATAGCCGCGAGTCGTCGAGCAGCTCAGCCACGTGGTGGCGGTTGGCTTTCCAGCCCCGGTAGATATCGTCGTTGTAGTGGGCCTTGGTGCGCCGCGCCAGCAGATGCGTGGGAACCACATCGGCGAGAGCAGCCCGCAACAGTGGTTTGGGCTGCCAGGGATCGGACCGCTCCCAGGGACGAACGGCAAGGCACGCCTCCAGCACGGCGCGGTCGAAGAAGGGGAACTCGGTGCGCACACCGTAGCTGGCGAGCGCATCTCGGTAGAGAGCCGCGCGATAGGCCGTGGACCGGATCCGCGCGAGGGCGGCGTGTGTGCCCCGCCCGGCCGTGGCGATCGGTTGGGCGGCCAGGATCGCGGCACGGACGAGCTGTTCGGCGTCGCTAGTGGCCCATTGCGCCAGCAGGGGTTGAGCTTCCCAGCCTGCGGCCACTATCTCGGTGGGCGCCTCGGTTCGCAGGGTGCCGGCGGCCCAACGCAACCACTTCCGAAGGAAGGTGTGGCCAGCATCGAGCGCGTCAAGCGCAGCACGTTCAGGTCGCGTAGCGCGGCCTGCCCTCGCAGATGTCTCCAGCCCTGTCGTGGGTGAGCACGCAGTGCGTCATGGAGGTAGGTCAACGGCGCAAGGAGCACCTCATCGCCGCCTTGACCATTGAGATGTACCCGTACACCACAGCCGGCCAGCACAGCCGCGAGATGGCGCACCCGTGCCGCCGCAGCCGTGAACGGTGCGGGCTCGTCCATCTCGGTCTCCACAGCGGGCAGGTCGTCGAAGAAACAAGGAGTCTCCTGGGCGCCGAGCACCAGGTGTTCTGCCGGAATGAGATGGTCGGCGACCTGGCGCGCCCAGCTGAGGTCATCATTGCCGGGTGAGATCGATGCCGTCGTTACCAACAGCAGTACCGACCGATCCCAGATAGCATTCCCGGCCAAGCAGGACACCGCAGTGGAGTCCAAGCCACCGGAGAGCTGAACACTGACGGCTGGGCCGGCAATCGGACCACTGATGGGCCTGCCGGCAGCCCTCACCCGGCCGGCGACGGCACTGGTGAGCGCCTCCGCCAGAACGCGAGCGCCGTCCGACAACGGCTCGACCGCTGGCGGTGGTGCCCAGCACAGCGTGTGCCGGGTAGCGTCATGGTGCACCGTAAGGCAATGGCCAGGGGGGATCACACGGACACCCTCGAACGGGCTTAGTGACTCACGCAGCAGGCTGGGCATTTCCGGGCTGGCCAACCGAGCGGCCAACCAAGTGCGGCTCACCGGCGCATTGACCAGGCGGCGCAGTACGCCCGCGTGGCTGGCGGCTACCGTGGTAGCGCCAGTCTGGGTAGTGAAGACGCGCCGAAACCCGACGATGTCTCCGAACACCAGCATTCCGGCTGGGCCGCTCACAACGAGGTGGTAACTACCGGGCAGCGTGGTGAGAGGATCGACATTGTCGCGCCGGACTGTGGATTCGACGTGCGTCCTCAGCTCAAGATCGGTGGCTAGGCAGGTGCCGATCACCGCGACTCGCGTCAGCCCGACCACGACTATGCGGAACTCATCGGCGATGCCGCAGCCGAACAGCCACGGCCGACCGGAACCGTGGGCGACTACGGTGTCGGCTTCGGTAGCGAGCAAACGCGCTGCGAACGTGGCCGTGTCCAGGTCCGGCAGCGCACACCACCACCGGATACCGCTGCGGCTGCGGCGATCACCACGGCCAGTTGTCAGCACGGTTCACGGCGACCAATAACCACCGGCATCACTGTCATCCGAGTGCGGTCTGCTGTAATTACCTTTGGTCACCTCACCAAATTCACCTACTACCGTCAGCTCCGGTGGCTCATACGGTTCCACGTCGCTCACACGAGTCTGGACAGCCTCGTTCATTGCCACTCCCCTCCTCGGCGTGCACTGGACAAGACCAGGCGGCCTACTTCCCTGATGCCATCTCACCGTAACCGTTACTACAGAGCTATTGACAGTAGTTGTATCGCCCGAAGGATCTCGCGGCCGAGGTCAGCGCCCTGGCGGGCGCAACTCCTCAGCCGCTGAGAGTGCCGGGGTGGCGGTGGACATCACCTCGACGAGTGGGGACGGGGAGCGGACGTGGTCCGGACATCGGCGTGCTCAGGCCGACCATTGGCCTACCAGATTCCCTACAGTGCTCCCGTCGGGTGCTCAACCCTGCGCTCGGGAGGTGAGGGGGATGTCCGGTTCTGAGCTGCTGCCGCGGACAAGGCTGGAGCAGCTGGTGCGCCAGTTACGGCGGACCAGGGCTGAGTTTCAGAGAGACTTCATCCGCACAGCGGATCAGCTCGACGAACGGATCAGCGTGTCAACCCGGCACGTGGCTCGCTGGATGGCGGGTAACCTCGGTGGTCTTCCGTATCCGGCGGCGTGCCGGGTGCTGGAGAAGATGTTTGGGGAGAGCGCCGAGCGGCTGTTCGGGCCGCCCGATCCCGCGCGTCGGATTGAGGTCGCTACGCTCGAGGTACTCGGCTCGGTGGACGATCCGGCAGTGCAGAGGGAGGTGGCGATGGCCGCTTCCGAGTCGGCCCATTTCGGGCAGTTCGCTGAGCAGTCCAACGTCGGCCCGCACACCCTGGAGCAGTTCCGCGCGGACCTGGTGCGGATCGTGACAACTTACCCGAACCGGCCGGTCTACCCGCTCTTTGTCGAGGTACGGGCGTTGCGCAACCGGGCGTTCGAGCTGCTGGAAGGTCGTCAGTACCCGGATCAGAGCCGGGAGCTGTATCTGGTGGCGGGGGCGCTGTGTGGCGTGCTCGCCAACGCCTCCTTCGACTTGGGCTGGCTGCCCGCCGCCGAGACGCACGCCCGCACCGCGTTCCTGTGCGCTGAGCTGGCCGGGAACAACGCGTTGCGCGCCTGGTGTACGGGGCATGCAGAGCCTGGTGGCCTACTGGGACGAGCGGCCCCGCACCGCCGTCGAGCTGGCGGCGGACGGCTGGCGTTATGTCCCGGAGACCGGGACGGCCCGGGTCCGGTTGGCCTCGATCGAGGCCCGGGCGCACGCCCGGATGCGCGACCAGCGCGAAACCCAGAACGCGCTGGCTCGTGCTGAGCAGGCCCGCGACGAGGTTCGGGGCGCGGACGACCCCGGCGGGATGCTTGTGTTCCCCCTCGCCAAGCAGAGCTACCACGCCGCGAACGCACGGCTGTGGCTGGGGGGACAGGACAGTCTCACCGACGCTGAGCGGGACGCGGCTCACGCCGTCGAGCTCTACGAAGCCGACCCCCCGGAGCAGCGCCGTCTCGGCGAGCTGTGCTCGGCTCGGCTGGACCTTGCTGCGGCCCGGCCCGGCCGTGACGATCTTGACGGCACCGCGGAACAGCTTCAGGACGTGCTGGCTATCGCCACCAAGCGCCGCATCGAAGTCGTTTCGCGCCGCCTTCACCAGGTGGGTCGCGCGCTGCGGCGGCCCAAGTACCAGACCAGCGCCCTCGCGCTGGACCTGTACGACCAAATCCGCAGCTTCACCCGTACCCCGACCGACCCCGCGCTCCCCGGGGCCGAGTGAGCGCCTCGGTCATGGTCGGTTGCTGCACCCGAGTCTGGCGGTGGGCATCACGAACCCCTGACAGCGTGACGGTGGCGCGTACACGGCAAGCGTTACAGCTTCCGGTCTGTGAGAACGTTCCGTCCGTAGGTTTGTAACGCGAACGTTCGTTTGCGATAGATATGGATCTTACGCTGCCCTACTGCTCACCATTTTCCCTTTCGCGCCTTTTCAGGGATGCAGCCCGAGCTGCTACTAGGCCGTTGGGGTGTGCGTCATGGGCGCTACCTTCGTACTGCTTGCCTTCTCTAGTGAAGAAGGCGACACTAGCCACAGTTGACGCTGACTGAACAGTTCAATTTCTATAACCGTTCGTTTGCGGGAGGTGGATGGGTGTTCGGCTCGCTGCTGTACCTGCTGAATGTGAGTAACCCGGACCGGCTGTCGGCGGATTCGGGATGGATCTTCGCGAACGTGCTGCTGCCGGCATTGGCTGATCAGGGGGCGGAGATCTCCATCGCCTGCCCAGCGGTGCTGCCGGATCCGCGGATCCGGTCACTGCCGACCGCGGTGCCAGGCACAAAATACCGGGCCCGGTTCGGGCTGGACATGGACGAGGCGGCACACCTGGTGCAGGCGAGCCGGCCAGCTGTGGTGTTCACCAACCAGATGGAGAACGCACCGGCGCTGCGAGCGGTGATGCTGGAGACCGGCAGCGCGGGCATGCTGGCCGGCTACTGCCATTACGTGCCGTTCCACCTCGACACCGCAGGAAAGATCGTACACGACCCGTCGTTGGACGACGGTGATCTGGGTATGTCAGTGATCTTGCAGTTCTTCTCCGGTGTACTGGCCTGCGACCGGGCGCTGGTGCACTCCCAGACCTCTCATGACTGGATCACCGGCGCGGCCGCGCAGCTGAACCTCGAGCTCGGTGACCGGCTGCGGATCGTGATGCCCGCCCGGGACCCCCGTGTGGTGCGCCGCGGTGAGACGAGGCCACCAGGTGGTGATCCGGTCGCAGTGTACAACCATCGGCTTTACGCCCATTACGGCACCAGCCGCTTTGTTGACCTCGCTCGCCGGCTCACGGTGGCCACTAGCGCGCGGGTGCGGGTGCTGGATGTGTTCGGCACCCGCCGCGCCGGACGCACCAGGTTGGATCCCAGCCCGGAACGGTACCGCCGGGTGCTGTCTGAGCTGGATGGTGTGGAGGTACTCAGCGACG
>Ga0213881_10001138_pt1 | contig 13340 bp, 16 predicted proteins | sample BarmaccoBMER_R08_FD_160104 | JGI IMG/M metagenome (GOLD analysis project Ga0213881, IMG submission 160104) | Barbacenia macrantha exposed rock microbial communities from rupestrian grasslands, the National Park of Serra do Cipo, Brazil - ER_R08 ... | reverse complement strand
GACGATCATGCGGCTGGCGTCGTCGGGCACCCCAAGGCTCGTCGGCCTCACGTTGGTGATCCCGCCGGAAGTCGACACCCCGTGGCCGAGGATCTCGGGGAGCATGTCGACGATGTCGCCGGCGTCGGACGGGCCCTTGCCCTCGGCCCGCCGGGCGAGCTCGGCGGCCACGATGTCGAGGCGGCCCTGGGTCTGGCGACGGACGAACGACAGCCCGTCCTCGGCCCGCCGGCACTCGTCGCGCATGCTCCGGACTTCTTCGATCGAACGGCTCTGCAGGTCGCCGAGATAATCGGCCTCGAGAAGCCGATCGAGCTCTCCGGTAGGCATCACGCCAAGCGTACAAGCAGGGAGCTACTCACGGAGCCGCCCGCGTCGCGCTTGGGGCCAGTATCGGTAGAAGGCGCGGCCGACGACGAGGCCGGCGTCGACGGCACCGAACGTCCGGCTGTCGGTGCTGGCCGCCGGGTTGTCGCCGACGACGGTGACGCGGCCGTCGGCGTCGACGTCGGTGACTCGCTTCACGAGGACCCGGTTGGGCTCTCTGGGGTCGACGACCGCCACCACGTCGCCCGGGCTCGGGCGCAGGCGGGGAAACCGCACCACCAGCAGGCGGTCGCCGGGCTCCAGGGCCGGGCGCATGCTGTCCCCGTTGACGGCCACGCGGCGTAGCGGCCAATGCGTCATAGGCCGGCCAGGCGGGTAGATAGGGGGCATGGTGCTTTCACGTCTGATCTCCATCATTGACCGCGTCCGCCCGCCCCTCGAGGCGCATGCCCACTGCGACCTTCCCTGCGGCGTGTACGACCCCGCCCAGGCCCGCATCGAGGCCGAGTCGGTGAAGGCCATCGCCGAGAAGTTCCAGGAGAGCGACGACGAGGTGTTCCGCGAGCGGGCCATCTTCATCAAGGAGGAGCGGGCCGAGCTCTGCAAGCACCACCTCTGGGTGCTGTGGACCGACTACTTCAAGCCCGAGCACCTCAAGAAGTATCCCGAGCTCCACGAGCTGTTCTGGACCGCCACCAAGCTGGCCGGCGAGGCCAAGGGCAGCGTCGACCCCAAAAAGGGCCAGGAGCTGCTCGACGCCATCGCCAAGATCGACAAGATCTTCTGGGAGACCAAGGGCGAGCAGAAGGCCGCCTAGCTGCCCCAGAAGCGTGCAATCCGGCTAGCCCTCGGTTAGCTTCCCCCCGACTCGGCAAATCCGTACAGGGGGTATGGGGTGCACGTTCTGGCTGCAAGTTGGCCGCTCTTCCACCGGGTCGGGGGAGTCATCCTCTCCCGCTGGGCCCACTTCCTCGCGGGGATCACGTGGATCGGCCTGCTCTACTACTTCAACTTCGTACAGACGCCCTCGTTCGCCACGTTCGACGCGCCGGCGCGCAACGAGTCGACGTCGAAGCTGGTGCCGAACGCACTGTGGTGGTTCCGCTGGGGCGCCATGCTCACCCTGCTGTCGGGGATCTCGATCCTCGCGTTCCAGGACCAGTTCAACAGCGACTACTTCAAGACGCCGTCGGGCGTGAGCATCTCCACCGGCATCCTGCTGGCGCTGGTCATGTTCAGCAACGTGTGGTTCGTCATCTGGCCGAACCAGAAGGTGGTCATCGCCAACGCCACCAACGTGCTCGGCGGCGGCCAGGCCGACCCGGCAGCCGCGGCGTCGGCCCGCAAGGGGTTGCTCGCGTCACGCACCAACACGCTGCTGTCGATCCCGATGCTGTTCTTCATGGCGGCGACGAGCCACTTCGCCCCGTTCCACACGTCGGCGACGTCGGGCAAGCGAGGCGCCTTCCTCGGGATCATGGTGCTGATCACCGCCATCCTCGAGCTCAACGGCCTCGGCGTGTTCGGCACCGAGCCCGGCGGCACCCGGGCCATCCTCGACAAGCACAAGAACACGATCATCACCGGCTTCGTCTACGCGGCCGTGCTGATCGTCCTCTTCGAAGTCTTCTTCTCCTAATCCGCGCTAGCGGAGGAGGACGGCCGCCAGCCAGGCCCAGACGGGGGCCAGGAGCAGGAGGGAGTCGATGCGACGCAGAGCCGGTGCTTTGGCGTCGCGGTCGCCGAGGACGATCGACGCGGCCAGCGGACCCAGCGGGGCGAAGAAGGCGGAGACGAGGCCGAGCAGGAACGGGCCGGCGCTGCCGAACGACGGGATCAGCACGGCGACGAACAGGGTGACGCAGACGATCGACGCGATCCCCGCCACCGGGCCCTCCCACTCGTTGGCGGCGCCGGTGCCGACGAGGTAGTTGCCGACGTCGTAGGCGGCGGCGAAGGCGAACAGGGCGAGGGGTGCGGCGACGCCGACGTGACGCAGCAGCACGGGCGCGGCGGTCGCAAGGCCGATCGGGAGGATGATCATCAGCGTCAGGGCGACGTCTCGCGACGGGGCCTTGGTGACGGTGCTGACCCTCGCCACGATCGTGGCCACCAGGACGAGCACGATGACGGTGTTGAGCGCGTCCAGGCCGCCGATGGCAGCCAGCGGCATCGCTGCCGCGCCCGCCACGGCGACGTAGCTGACCGGTCGTTCGCGGCGCTCCATCCAGACCCTCGTCACCTGCACGGCGGCGAGGGCGGCCACGACCGACAGCCAGATGGCGAGCGTCGTCTGCCCGCCGGCGATAGCGGCGACGGTGACGAGCGTCCACGCGAGCCCGAGGCGCACGTGGGGCTTGTCGGTGTCGGGAACGACGGTGAGCGGCTCGCGCGGCACCGCAGCCGCGGCCCGCTTTCCGTTCAACTCCGGTTCGGCGACGGGCGCCGGCCGCGTCAGTCGCGCCAACGCGCCCTCGATGTCCGGCGGTCGGAACCACCCGGACGCCGACTTGTCGGACTCGACCTTGGTGAACGGCAATGGCTCCTCGAGGGGCTTGCGCGCCTCCGCCTCGGCAACGGCCACGGCCACCGTCCCCGTATCGGAGCCGCCCGAGACTGGGGGCAGCACGGCGACGACGTCCGCGTCCTTCAGTGGCTCACGGACGTCGGCGGGTTGTCCGTTCACCCAGACGCGTGAGTGCGTGAGCACGGCCGCGAAGCGCTCGCCATAACGCCGACGGGCCTCGTCGAGGACCTCGGCGAGGGTCTGGCCGTCGATGCGGTCGACGGACAGGCCGGCCGCCTCGCGCGCCGATGCGAACAGCCGCACGACAGCCATGACTGGACGGGGCTAGCTGCCCTCTGCCACCTCGGCGAGCCCGTCTTTGATCACGGTGTCGCCGTTGCTCGTGGCTTCGAAGGCATAGATGTGGCGGCCGTCCCGGACGCCGCCGTCGTAGATGGTGGTGACGACGTCGTTGCCGGGGAACACCGGCTTGGCGAACCGAACCGCCAACCGCTTCAGTCGGGACGGGTCGCCGTCGGCCACCGACTTGATCACGGCCTGGCTGGTCATCGCCATCGTGCAGAGGCCGTGGGCGATGATGCCCGGCAGACCGACGCTCTTGGCGAAGTCGGCGTCGACGTGGATGGGCATCTGGTCCCCCGACGCGTCCCGGTAGCGGTAGGTCTGATCGTCGTCGACGTGAACCGTGAACTCGGCGACCTTCTTGTCGCGCGCGGACTCGTCGAAGGAGTGGTCGGGCTTGTCGGGACCGCCGCTCTCGCCGTCGGACATGCCCCGGATGAAGCTGGTCATGTACTGCTCGAGGACGGGCTGGCCGTTCTCGTCGCGGCTCGTCAGCTTCACCGTCGCCCTCGTGCCCGACCGGCCGACCCGGTAGCTGTAGTTCTCGGCCTCGGTCTTCAGGGTCTGGCCGGGCGCCAGCGGCTGGTGGAAGTGCATGTCCTGCTCGCCGTGCACGACCATCATCAGCGCCTCGGGCGGGATGGCGTCGGCCGCGGCCATCATCACCGCCTCCCACGTCGGGACCACGCCGAACACCGGCGGCGCGTACTTGCCCGAGGCGTAGGCGTCGTTGTCGTCGTTGGTCGCCGCCGCGTAGGCCTTCACCCGCTCGGGATCGAGCGTGGCCGTGCGCTCCTCGTACTTCTTGCCGAGCTTGTCGACGGGCAGCGCCATAGAAAGCCTCCTTCTCCGCCGGGATGGGTCAAAAGTTACTGGACGGTCACTCGCCCGATCACTTCCGCCAACACGCGGTCGGCCAGTTCCGGGGTCAGCAGGTCGCCTCCGTGCCCGCCACCGGGCACGAGCCACAGGTCCTTGGGTTCGTTGGCCGCGTCGTAGATCGCCCGGGCGTGCTCGTCGCCGAAGTACCCCTCGTCGGGGTCGTGGACGACGATCGTGAACGCCGGGGCGATGGCGGCGACGGCCGTCGCCACGTCCTCGACGGGCGGCATCAGGCCGACGCGGGTCCGCAGCAGACGGGCGGCGACGGCGCGGCCCGAACGCGACTCGACGAACCGGTTCAGACGACGGGCGCCTTCGCGCGTGTCGGGGTCGTACCAGGCGGGCGCCGAGATGGCAACGGTGCCCGCCACCCCGCCGATGAGCCCGGCGTGCCGCAGCACGGCGACGCCGCCGAGGCTGGTGCCGACGGTGACCACCGGCAACGCGGGCCACGTCCGGTGCGCGAACTGAACGGCGGCGTCGACGTCGAGCGGCTCGAGCGCGCCGAGCGTCACCCACCCGCCGGAACGTCCGTGGCCGCGCAGGTCGGGCGCGACGACGTGGACCCGTTCAGAAAGCAGACGGGCGAAGGCGTGCACGACGGGCGACCGCGACGAGTTCAGGAAGCCGTGCACCAGCACGATGACGACGGGCGCATCGGCCGGGCCGTCCAGCCGGGCCGTAGAGATTGACACCCCGTCGGCCGCCCGCAGCGACAGCAACTCAGAGCGGCCCCACCGCGGCGCCATCGGGTACTTCCGAGCCCAGTCGGCGACTATCGACACCCCAAAACGCCTCCGATCCTCTGCCCGTGGGCGTTTTAGCTCGGTTTTGAGGCTGTCACTCCGAAGATCGGAGGCGATTCAGGAAATCGGCCGGTCGGCCGATGCCGTCAACAACCGGTGCAGTCGTTCGGGGTGTTCCCCGTGATCGACGAGCCCGAGCGATTGAACGTGCCGCTATTGAACACGCCGCCGCCGTCCGTGCCGGCGCTGTTGTTCGTCACGGTCGACTGCTGGAGCGTGAACTGGCCGCCGTTGTAAATGGCGCCGCCATCGAAGGAAGCGCGATTCCCCTTGAAGCTCGACCCGCTGACCGTCACCGCGCTGGTGTCGTTGTTGAAGATTGCCCCGCCGTCGCCGGCCGAGTTGTTCGAGAAGGCCGACCCCGTGATGGTGGCGTTGGCGTCCTGCGCGTACACCGCCCCGCCGTCTTCGGCGTGGGGCCCCCCGTTGTTGCCCGAGAACGTCGAACTGCTGACGCTGAGGGTCGTGCCTCCACCCGTGAACACGCCGGCGCCGGCGCCGTTGACGGCGGTGTTGTTGGTGATGTGAGAGCTCGCGATGGTGGCCGTTGCCTCGTTGTTGATGCCGCCACCAGTGTTCTGCGTAACCGTCGAATTGCGCAGCGTCAGGGTCCCGTGGTTCGTGATGCCGGCGCCATTGTCGGTGATGTTGCCGTGCTGAACGGTGACTCCGTCGAGCGTGACGTTGGCGCCGGGGGGAACGGTGAGCACGACGCCGCTGTTGCCGCCGTCGAGCGTGCCGCCCTTGAGGGTGAGGGTCTTGCCGGTGGGTGCCGTGAAGTTCCCGGTGCACGTACCGCTGATCACGATCGTTGATCCGCTCGGCGCGGTGAGCAACGCGTTCGTCAGGTTGCTTGCCGGAGGACAGGTGACGACCGTCGATGCCGACGCCGCGCCACCGATGCCGACGGCCACCGTCGATGCGACAACGCCGGCGCCTGCCAGAGCCGCGACTCGATTGAACAGTCTGCTTCCCATGGTCCCCCCTCGCTTCGACCCGCAAAGCTACGGACCGAAGGCGGCTAGGTCAACGGCGTTGCCGCTTCTTTACGTTCTTTCCGCCACTCTTCTTCGATCTTGCCGAGCTCGGTCGACGGCGGCGCCCCCTTGCGATACTCGGCGAGGAGGGCCTTCCAGTTGCCGCGGGCGTGCATGCGTCCCCACAGAGCCGACAGGCCCCACACGACGCGGTCGAGAATCACGTATGACGGCGGCATGTTCAGCTGACGGATGACGTCGCCGTACTCGCCCTGGATGTCGATCATCTTCTCGATGGTCTTGCCGACAAACTCTCGGGTGTACTCGAAGTAGTCCTGCTGGAACGGCACCCAAGGCGTGCTGACGTAGTCGTAGATGCGCTCGGCGGTGAGCGTGTGACGGGCGGGCAGGAAGCCGGCCTTGATCAGCGAAGCCTCCATGGCTTCGGGGTCCTGCGCCAGGGCGGCATCCAGGGTCGGGGCGAGACTCTCGAGCTCGCCCGGTCCCCACTTCTTGACCAACCCGAAGTCGAGGAACGTCACCGGACCGCCGAGGCGGAAGCGGTAATTGCCGGGGTGGGGGTCGCCGTTGAACACGCGGTGGTGCCAGATGGAACCCTCGGCGAAGCGGAAGAGGATCTCGCTCGCGTGCTGCTTGTGCTCGTCGGTCGCCTGCTCTTCGAACTGGGCCCATGTCAGGCCGTCGACCCACTCGCTCGTGATCACCCGCTGGCCGCTGCGGTCGAAGACGACGTCGGGGACGTGGATGAACGGGTGGCCGCGGTAGCGGTCGGCGAACTCCTGCTGCAGCCGCGCCTCCAACCGGTAGTCGAGCTCGTCGGCCATGCGGGCCCGCAGCTCGTCGACCAACGCCTTCACGTCCATGTTCTTGAGGGCGAAGGAGGCGAACAGGCCGTAGAGCATCTCGGCGTTGTCGAGGTCGCCCTTGATGGCCTTGTCGATGCCCGGGTACTGAACCTTCACGGCGACCTCGCGGCCGTCGTGGAGGACGGCCTTGTGCACCTGGCCGATCGACGCGGCGGCGACCGGCTCGGGATCCCAGTCGAGGAAGAGCTTGCGCGGGTCGTCGCCCAGCTCTTCACGGACGACGGACTCGGCCAGGCTGGGTGCCATCGGCGGCACCTCGGCTTGCAGGGTGGCCAGCGCCTCCTGGGCCTCGGGCGGCAGACCCTCGGCGACGAAGGAGATCATCTGGCCGGCCTTCATGATGGCGCCCTTCATGCCGCCGAGGACCTCGGCGACGTCCTGGGCGGTCTTGATGGCGAACTTCTCCTCGAGCTCGGCGCGCTTCTCCTCGTCGGCCCGCCGGCCGCGCACATAGAAGATGGCCCAGTGGATACTGCGCCGCGCGGTGAGCCGCCACACCCGCAGCTGGCGCTCGAGCTGGTTGCGGCGGTCGGCGTCGGACAGCACGGCGGCCGCGCTCGCACCGCCCGCCACACCGGCGAGGCCCACCGCCGCCAACCCCGCCTTCGCCCCCCGACGCATGCTGACCCCGGCTCGGCTTACTCCGGCCTGACCCGGGCCGCCTCGGCTTCGGCCTCGGCCTGGTGCTCGACGCAGAAGCGCGCCGCCGGCAGGGCCTCGAGGCGCTCCTCGGGGATTGGCTTGCCATCGAATTCGCAGGTGCCGTAGCTGCCGTCGTCGAGGCGCTGCAGGGCATGTTCGACGTCGGCCAGTTCGGCCTCGACCTGCTCGAGGATCGACAAGTCCTTCTCACGCTCGAAGGTTTCGGTGCCGACGTCGGCCTGATGCTGGTCGATCGACGACAGCTCGCCGATGGACTCGTCCTCGGACTCCTCGGTGAGACGCTCACTGTCGAAGTCGCTCTTCACGGCGACGAGCCGCTCGCGCTCCGCCTCGAGCCGCTGCCTGGCCTCGTCTGCTTCCATGCAGCGAGCCTACCGGCAGGGTCGTTGAGCTCGTTCTGTCAGCAGAGAGCCTTGTTGATGAGCGGAATCCAAAGGCAGACGATCGAATGCGCGCCGGCGGTCTGGGGCTGCAGGACGGGTTGTGACGGTGCCGCCTTGGCGGGCGTCAGCATTCCGACGGCGAAACTTGCGGCGACGAGCACCGCGACCAGGATGATCGCAACGCGCTTTCTCACGAATGACCCCCAGAGATCGCGGGCTGAACAAGTGCGGCCACCGGGCTCGGGTCGACGGCGAAGCCGGCGATGCCCTGCACGTTGACGCGGATGGGAGCGTTCTTGCTCTTCGCCTGCGCCTCGTCGGCGGTCATGAGACGCGGCGCGAGATCGTTCACCGACGGCGGCGCGGCGGTCGGTGACGCCGCCGTGGGCGGGGCCGGCGTCGACACCACGGAATTCGCGCGCGTTGTCGTCCCTCCAGACGCGCTGGCCGGCGCAGACGAAGTAGCGCTGACCGGCGCGGCCTGGAGTTGGACGACGGATGTCGGCGGCACCGTCGGCTGGACCTGACGGGAGGTATAGGAGGTAGCGCCGACCGCGCCGCCGACAACGGTTACGGCGATGGCGCCGGCCGCGACCTTGGCGAGAAGGGGAGAGGTCAGCTCGGTGTGCTCGCCGACGCGCGTGGCGATGCGGTTGCGCCATCGCGTCGCCCAGCGGCCGAGGGCGGGCAACAGGGCGAGGGCGCCGAGCTTGCCCTCGCCGGTGATAGCGAGAAAACGGGCACGGAAGGACTGGCGGGCGCGATGGAGGGTGACGTCGACGGCACCTGTGCTGCAGCCCAGCTCCTCGGCGATCTCTCGGCTGGGGTGGCCCTCGGCCCACAACGACAGCGCTGCCTGGTGGCGTGGGTTCAGGTCGCGGAGGGCGGCGCGCACGAACGCGCTGTCCATGGCGTCGAAGACCGAGTCGACGACGACGTCGCCACCATCGGCGTCGGCGAGCGCGGCGACAGGCTTGCGCTTGCAGCGGTCGTTGCAGACGTTGGCGGCGATGACGCGCAGCCATGGGTAGAAGCGGCGGTCGCCGCCGAAGGTCGGCAGGGCGCGGTAGGCCTTGACCAGCGCTTCCTGGGCGGCCTCTTCGGCGTCGTAGGGATCGCCGAGGCGGCGCTGGCAGAAGCGGCGGAGACGACCGAAGTAGCGGCGGTACAGGTCGGCGAAGGCTTCTTCGTCACCCGTTTGGAACCGCTCGACAAGCGCGGCATCGCGGTCCAGATCGACGTCGTCTGCTCGTAACGCCACCCAGCGGCCCCCCGCGAAGTCGTGCGCCTTCTGCTCTGTGCGCACGCAAACAGTTCGCCACTGTAGGTGGCATTTCCTCTTTGTGCGAATGGCTGTGTAAGGCGGGGCGCCGACCGTCGTTCCCCTCCTGAACGACCGCTGGAAGCCGGAGGTGGATGCGGTGTCCGACGCCATGGCCCTCGTCACCGTGGGGAGCACAGATTTGGGTGCGTTGCGCGGTCTGACGGACGCGTTCCGCGCGGCCGATCTTCCGGTCGTGCACGTCGTAGACACCACCGCGCTCGACGAGGTCGCGTCCGACTGCGAGCTCGACGTCGAGCTGCTCGACGCCGGCGGCGTCCAGACGATGTGCCGCGGCGAGATGGCGATGGCCCTCGGTACCGGGGGCGCGTTCGACGCCACCCCCCTCGACGCCCTGCTGCGCGGGCTGGGCGTCGACACCATCATCGTCGGCGGCCCGATCGCGTCGGCGCGCGTGAGTGCGTCGGTGACTGCCGCGGAGTTGCGCGGCTACCGGGTGCTGCTCGCCACCGAGGAGTTGGCTGTCACCCTCGGTGCGTATCTGCGGGCCGCTTGACGGGGGACGCCGGTGCGAGCCCGGGGGTGTCCCCAGCGCCCTCGGGCCCGCCGGCCTTACGTCTGTAAATGGGCGTTGACTCACCGTGCACGCTGACGGTGCGATTGCGTATCTTTTCAATTGCAAAGACGTTGGTGACACCAACGGAGGGAGGATGGAGAACCAGCCCGACCGGGATGACAACGAGCTGATTCAGAAGCTGACCGACAAGGTGGAGGGTCTCGAGGAGGCGCTGCTGAGCCGGGATGTGATTGGCCAGGCGAAGGGCATCCTCATGGAGCGACTCCATCTCACGTCGGACCAGGCGTTCGAGCAGTTGCGTGACACGTCCCAGAAGGTCAACCGCAAGGTCAAAGACATCGCGGCCGAGCTCGCACAAACCGGCGAGTGGCCGACGATCGTCGCCACGAACATGAACGGCAACGGGAACGGGAACGGCCACGGCCGGCATGCGCCGCCCTAAGCGCGCAGGTCGGCGACGACTGCCATCGCCGCGTTGCGACCGTTGAGCCCGATGACGCTGCCGCCGGGGTGGGTCGCCGCGCCGCAGAGGTAGAGACCGTCGACCGGCGTCCGCGGGGCGAAGCGCCGGTCCCACATCTGGTCGGGCAGGCACTCGCCCTGGAAGATGTGGCCGCCGGTCAGACCGATCCGCGCCTCCACGTCGGGCGGGGCCAGCACCTGGCGGCCGACCACGACGTCACGGACGTCGGGCGCGAAGCGGGCGATCGAGTCGAGGGCCAGGTCCGCGATCTCGTCTCTTCTCACGTCCCAGTCGCCGTCGGCCAGGGTGTGCGGCACGTACTGGGCGAACACGCTCATGGTCTGGCCGCCGGGCGGGGCGATCGAGTCGTCGTAGGCGGTGTGGAAGTAGAGCTCGCACCACTGCGGCGCGGGAATGCCACGCCGGCTCTGCTCGTACGCGGCCTGGGTGTCGTCGACGCCGGTGCTGATCGTCACCGACCCGCGGTAGGGCGTGCGGTCCTCGTGCTCGGCGGCGGCGGTGAACTTCGGCAGGCGTGACAGCGCGCAGTTGATCTTCAACACCGGGCTGTCGCTCTTCCACTCGTCGACCCGGCGCTTGAAGACGGCGGGGGCGGCATCGCTCGCGAGGAGCGCAAGGGTGCGCTTCGGATCGGCGTTGGAGACGACGGCCCGGGCGCGGATGTGGTCGCCGCCTTCGAGCACGACACCGTCGCCGGGCTCGATGGCGGCCACCGGCGCGTCGATCCGGACCTCGGCGCCGGCCTCCTCGGCCGCAGCCTTGAGCGCGAAGGACACGCGGCCCATGCCGCCGTGCACATAGCCCCACGCCCCGGGCACACCGTCGAGCGTCCCCATCCCGTGCATGAGGTGGATGGCGGCCGTGCCCGCGTCGCGCGGACCGGCGTTGGTGCCGATGCACCCCTGGCCGTGGAGTGCCGTGCGCATCCGGTCGCTCTTGACGTAGCGCTCGACGACGTCGGCGATCGGTGCGTTGAACACGACGTCGATGGGCTCCGCGTCGTTGCCGAGGAGCGATTCGATCTCGTCACGCGTCGGCGCGTCGCCGACCCAGGTGTCTCGCGTTCGATTGCGGAGGGAGTCACGGATGCGGCCGAAGAGGTCGGCGTAGGCGAAGTACCCGTCGACGTCGCCAGGCGCGATCGCGTCGATCGACGCCGCCGTCTTCTTGTCGTCGTGCCACATGGTGAACGCGCTGCCGTCGTCGAACGGGCACCAGATGTGCGGGTCGATCGTGTGCACGCGGTAGCCGTGGCGCCGGAGGTCGAGCTCGTCGATCACCAGCGGGTCGAGCAGGCCGACGAGGTAGGCGCAGGGACTCACGATCCAGCGGTCGTCGTCGAACGGGGTCTCCAGCGTGCACGCCCCACCCACGCGGTCCCGCCGCTCGAGCACGAGCGTCCGCAGCCCCTGCTTGGCCAGGTAGGCCGCCGCCGTCAGCCCGTTGTGCCCGGCCCCGACAACGACCACATCCCAGACTCCCCCGGCCGTTCTCGGGGTGGATAGCCGGCTCACGGCCGGTTATCCACCCCGAGAACGCAGGGTTGACGGGTCAGATGCGCTCCAGGGCGGCGCCGTCAAAGAGGGGTTCGATCCCGTGGGCGTCGACGTCGGCCTGCAGCTCGTCGTCGGCCGGCCGCGTCGTGGCTCGCGGTGCGCTCGCGGCGTCGAGCGTCGGCCGCAGAAGCCGACCGTCACTGGAGCTGTTGAGGAACAGCTGCGGATTGGAGAGCACGTAGCGGACGGCGCGGTCGATCGCGCCTCCATCGTCGAGCGGCTCGTACCAGCTGAAGTGGCGGCCGTCGTCGCCGTCGGGCCAGCGCCGGCGAGCGACGGCCTTGATCGTCTGCACGGCGACGTTGCGCTCGGCGCAGGTCTCGAGGAGCGCCTCGACGTCGTGGCGGTAACCGGGCTGGGCCATGAGGGTGAAGTTGTAGGGCAGGAGCACCGCGTCGAAGTCGAAGCGTTCGAGGCTGCGGGCGTGCATGCCGGCGATGCGCAGGCCGTGGCCGGTCACGCCGATGAACCGCGTGAGCCCCTCGTCGCGCGCCTTCGCCAGCGCTGCGACGGCACCGTCGGGGCGGAAGGCCACGTCCCATTCGTGGTCCTCGACCAGGTTGTGGAGCTGGATCATGTCGACGTGGTCGACGCCGAGACGCTCGAGCGACTTCTCGAGGCTGCGTCGGGCGGCGTCGCCGTCACGGTCGCCGGTCTTGGTGGCCAGGAAGACGTCGTTGCGGTGTGTCCGCAGCCACGGAGCAAGGGCCAGCTCCGAGTCGCCGTAGGAGGCCGCGGTGTCGATGTGGTTGACGCCGGCCGCGAGCGCGGCGTCGAGCACCGCCTCCGCCTTCTCGCCCTTCATCGCCCACAGGGCGGCCGCGCCGTAGATGACCCGGCTGCTGTCGTGCCCGGTGCGGCCGAACGGTCTCGTCTCGATGGTCATGCGGTGAGCCCGGCCGCGGCGTTGGCGTCCGCGAACTGGCCGTTCACGACGGCCATGTCATAGGGCCGCTCCTCGAGCGGGCCCGGCCCCCACTGGCTGCGGGGCTGGCTGAGAAAGTCGCCGCCGTAGACGTGGATGGCGCCGGTGATCTTGTCCAGCGGGTTGGCGACGCCGTGGATGGCGTCCTTGCCCAGCACGAGCACGTCGCCGACCTTCAGCTCCTTGCCGCCGGTCGACGTCACCGTCGTCGGCCGCTCCGGATCCCGCCGGTAGAAGCTGTTGTCCTCCTGGCCGGAGTAGATGCCGATCGCCGCCCACATCAGATGGTCGTGGGGGAACAGCACCATCCCCGGCGCCCACACCACGTGCAGCACCGTGAGGTCCGGCGCCGAGTGCAGGATGTTCAGCCCACCCTGCCGCGGTCGCATCACGTCCCCGACAGCGTCCGCGTCCGCCATCGTCCGCTCGAGCACCTCCCGCACAGCCCGCCGCGGCTCGCTCTCCCCGACCGCCGCCTGGCACTGCGAGATCAGCTCATCGACGTCGAACACGGTCCCAGTCTCTCACTCCCGAATCCCAAACGTATGTTCGCTTGAGCAGGTATACTGATGACGACCCGACGTCTTCGTCCACAGCATCCCGCTGTTTCCACGTCCCGACCTCGAAAGGCGCCGGATGCTGGACGAGAAACACCTGCCGAGGGCAAGACGTGCTCCACCTGCAAAGAGTGGAAGCCACTCGCGGAGTTCAACAAGCGGTCG
>Ga0213881_10001137_pt1 | contig 13346 bp, 11 predicted proteins | sample BarmaccoBMER_R08_FD_160104 | JGI IMG/M metagenome (GOLD analysis project Ga0213881, IMG submission 160104) | Barbacenia macrantha exposed rock microbial communities from rupestrian grasslands, the National Park of Serra do Cipo, Brazil - ER_R08 ... | reverse complement strand
CGTGGAGGAGCTGAGACGCGATGACGGTTGTGGTGAACGGCGACTTGGCGGCGATACCCGACGGTGAGCGCGCCGTTTACCAGCGGTTCTTCTGTGCTCGCGCCTCAAACAAGAAAACGGCTGCCGAAATCGATACATTCAGGGAGTCGGCCGAACCCAGCATAGGGATGAATACTCGCTCGTAACCCGCCTCGTGCCATGGCTTTGGAATACCGTAACGCTCCGAACCGAGAATGAACGCCGTACGACTACTCGAATAGTCGAACGACCGATAATTCTTCGCGTCGTCGGTGTCTGCTAAATAAACGTCCACATCGTTCGACTGAAGCCACGTGATCGCGTCTTCGGTGCACTCGAAGTCCAGGATGGGCATCTTCAGGACCATTCCTTGGCTGGCCCGGAACACCTTCGGATGTGTCAACCTCGTGCGCCGATTCGTCAACACAAGACAATCAGCACCGGCCGCGTCCAGCGTCCGAATCAACGTCCCCAGGTTGCCGGGAATCTCCATGCTATCGGCAACCATGATCAGTGATGACTTACCAAGCCGTACGTCCTGCGGCTCCCACATGGGCAACTGCGCGATCGAGAACAACCCATCCGGCTTGTCCCGCTCGGAAATCCGCGCCAACGTCTTCTTCGACACCTGGTACGCCAGGTGCGCCCGCTCCGCCAGCTCCACCGCCCGCGTGCGCGCTTCGTCGCCGTAGGCGGCTTCCGGGCACCACAGGAACGTGTCAATGAAGACGTCGTGCTCCAGCAGGAGGTTATGCGCCCACAACCCCTCGGCGGTGATCATCCTGCGGGGATTCGGCGCGGTGTTCCGCTGGATCGCCAGCACCTGCTTGATCTTCGGATGCTGCGGGCCGATCTGCTTGAGTTCCATCGCTCCTGATCACCTCGTCCCTGTGGTTACCCACGCAACCCACCAACCTATCCACGCCACCATGGGTGGCCATTTACCAGCGACTCATTGGCCACTCATTGGGCATTCAGGGTTGTGCGCCGGCGGTGATCAAGCACCGCTTCGCGGCGTCGGCGGGCACGAGCCAGCCCACGAACCCAAGACTTCTGAACAGGTTCCTGCTCATGCAGATGGCGAGTTGATGGGCGCTCCCAGCCGGACTGGCAGCGCGTTAGCGTCGGCGGTGCCCAGAGCCGGCGGTGCCCAGAGCCGGCAGTGCCCAGAGGAGTCAACCCCGCTCTGGGATACCGAAGCGGCGGCGCAGGCTGTCCCGCCCACGCCTGGCGCCGGGCCCGGCGGTCCAAAGTCAGCACCAGGTCGCGAGCGATCGGATCGTTGCGGATCCGGCTCGGGGCCAGCCGGTCGGCGGTATCCAGGTGCCGGATCGCCTCCGCGTCGCGCTGCGCTCCGTCCTGCACCAGCGCCCGAGCCAGGTCGAAAGCCAGCGTCGACGCTCTATCCTTGCTGTTGAGCACGGCCATAGCTGTTGAGCACGGCCATGTCCGGCGGTGTCCGGGTGGCTCCGCGTAGGCCCGGCCGCCCTCACCGAGCTCGATACCCACCGCCAACCGCCACAGCGCGATATTGGTCGGGCCGAAGTGCATGCGCATTCCGTTGCACTCCCCGATCCGCGCAGCGATCCTCTCCGCCTCGGCCAGATGTGCCCGCGCGTCGTCGCCCTGCTTGTCCCCGCGCCGCACGCTGCGCCTGCGCCAGATACATCATGCCGAGCATCTCCGCGGGCAACGTGTCCTCACCGCGCAGGCGAACAGATGACGCTAGTTCGTCGATCCCCGCGGTGAGCATCCGCGACGCGCGGCCCCGCGCGTTCAACCACAGTAACGGAAGCGACCACCACCACCGGGCGAAGCCAATCAGATCGGGGGTCACCATGGCGGCAGGCCATCTCGTATCCGCGTCTGGCCGCTGAGACCGCCAGGCTGATGCCGGGCAGTGCGGCCCGGCCCTCCATGGTCGCCCGGTCCGGCGGCAGGTAGGGCTGGCCGGCCAGCCCGGCCAGCACATCCAGGCTCAGCACGCGATGGTGCCGGATCCGGCGCACCCGGGCACCGATCATCAGCGCGTCGTCATGGGCCACCGGTTGAGGCTACGACCGCAGCCGCTCACCGGGCCTGATGAGGGGGTGCTGGGTGGACCGGGCCACCCCCCTAAACTGTCGAGAAGGGTGACGACGTGGTAGCCGGTGCTGCGTCGGCGTGCTGAAGTGCTACCAGACCTGCTTGCTCATACCGACGAACGGAGTACCTGGCATGACCGGGGTCTTGCCTCCTGTGACTGCCGCCGTTGGTTCCGCTCAGTACGCCTGGCTGCTCGTCGCGCTGCCGGCTTTCGGTGCGCTGGTGCTGCTGGTTGGTGGCCGCCGCACCAACGCCTGGGGGCACCTGTTGGGTTGCGCGACGGTGCTCGCGGCCTTCGGCTACGGCGTGGTGCTCTGCGTCGAATGGCTGGGCTTCGACGCCTCGCAGCGGTCCCGGGAGCTGGGGCTGGGCACCTGGTTCGCGGTCAACTCGCTGCAGGTCAACTACGGTCTGCGACTCGATCCACTGTCGCTGACCTTCATGCTGCTCATCACCGGCGTCGGCGGCCTGATTCACCTCTATGCGATCGGCTACATGGCACACGATCCTGGGCGTCGCCGGTTCTTCGGATACTTCAACCTGTTCGTCGCGGCGATGCTCGTGCTGGTCCTGAGCAACAACTTCGTCACGCTCTACCTCGGGTGGGAAGGCGTGGGTCTGGCCTCTTACCTGCTCATCGGCTGGTACCAGGACCGCCCGAGTGCGGCGACGGCGGCGAAGAAGGCTTTCCTGATGAACCGGGTCGGCGACGTTGGCCTAGCCCTGGCGATCTTTCTGATCTGGCGCTCACTGGGCACCGTGCAGTTCTCCGAGGTGTTCGCCCGCGCCGGGCAGATCGGCGGCCCCACTCTCCTGGCGATCACTCTGTTGCTGTTGCTCGGGGCTTGCGGCAAGTCCGGTCAGTTCCCGCTGCAGGCCTGGTTGCCCGACGCCATGGAAGGGCCGACCCCGGTCTCGGCGCTGATCCACGCCGCGACGATGGTGACCGCCGGGGTGTACCTGATCGCCCGGTGCAACCCGCTGTATGACCTCAGCGCGGCCGGCCGGCTGGCCGTCGCGGCGGTGGGGGTGATCACTTTGCTGATCGGGTCGATCATCGGTTGCGCCTACGACGACATCAAGAAGGTGCTGGCCTATTCCACGGTCAGCCAGATCGGGTACATGATCCTCGCGGTCGGGTTGGGTCCGGCCGGGTACGCGCTGGGCATCGTGCACCTGCTGACCCACGGCTTCTTCAAGGCTGTCTTGTTCCTGGGCGCGGGCTCGGTCATGCATGGGATGCATGACGAGATCGACATGCGCCGGATGGGCGGTCTCGCGCGGCACCTGCCGATCACCTTCGTCATGTTCACCTCGGGTTACCTGGCGCTGATCGGGTTCCCGTTCCTGTCCGGCTACTACTCCAAGGATGCGATCATCGAGGCGGCGTTCGGCGCGGGCGGGTCGGCGGGCTGGGTCTTCGGCGGCATCGCGCTGCTGGCGGCGGGGCTCACCGCCTTCTACATGACCCGCCTGATGCTCATGACGTTCTTCGGCGAGGAGCGCTGGCGGGATCTGCGCACCGCCGAGGGTCAGGAATACCACCCGCACGAGTCCCCGCCGGTGATGTGGGTGCCGATGGTGTTGCTGGCGATCGGCTCGCTGGGCGCCGGCTACGTCCTGGCCTCGGGCGGGCGGTTGGCGCGCTGGTTGGAGCCCTCGGTGGGCCCGCTGGTGCCCGCGGCCGCCCCGTTTCCGGCGGTGGTGGTCTCGCTGTTCACCGTGCTGGTCTCCGCGGTGGGTGTGCTGCTCGCCTGGTTGGTCATCGGCCGCGACCCGGTGCCGGTGCGCAAGCCTGCGCGGGTCTCGCTGCCGGTGGCCGCTGCCAGAGCCGATCTCTACGCCAACGCGATCAACGAGGTACTTCTCGCGCGGCCCGGTACCTGGCTTACCCGGGCGCTGGTGTTCGTGGACAACAAGGGCGTCGATGGGGTGGTCAATGGCACTGCGGCGCTGCTGGGCGGTACGTCAGGCCGGCTGCGGCGGTTGCAGACCGGCTTCGTCCGTAGCTACGCGCTGGGCATGCTCGGCGGCTCGATCGTGGTGATCGCCTTGCTGCTGGCGGTGAGCTACTCATGAGTGCGGTCTCCCCGGGGGGTGCTCTGCTGCTGGCGATGCTGCTGCTGCCGCTGGTGGGCGCTGCGCTGGTTGCCCCGATGCGCTCGGCCCCGACCGCGGCCAGGGTCACCGGGCTGGTGTTCGCGCTGGCCGAGCTGGTGCTGGCCGCGCTGGCCTGGTCGGCTTACCATCCGGGTGGCGGGCGTCTGGAGCTGACTCTGTCCACCCCGTGGATCCCGGCTTTCGGAACCCGCTTCGCACTGGGAGTCGATGGCATCGCGTTGGTGATGCTTGCGCTGATCAGCGTGCTGGTGCCGATCGTGATGGGCTCCTCCTGGGCGGAGAAGCTCCCCGAGGGCCGCACCCCGGCGGGCTTCTACGCCCTGCTGCTGGCCTTGGAGGCGTTGCTGGTCGGCGTCTTCGCCGCCACCGACGTATTCCTGTTCTACCTGTTCTTCGAGGTCATGCTGGTGCCGATGTACTTTCTGATCGGCCGCTTCGGCGGCCCGCGACGGCAGTACGCGGCGGTGAAGTTCTTCCTGTACTCACTGCTCGGTGGGTTGGTCATGCTGGCCAGCGTGATCGGCTTGTTCGTCGTGAGCGCCCACCAGCTAGGCCAGGGCACCTTTGACTGGACGGCCCTGGTGCGCATCGCCGGCAGCATTCCGCAGAGCACCCAGATCTGGCTGTTCCTCGGGTTCTTCATCGCTTTCGCGATCAAGGCGCCACTGGTGCCGCTGCACACCTGGCTGCCCGACGCTGGCGCGGAGGCCCCGGTGGGTGCCGGCGTGCTGCTGGTCGGCGTGATGGACAAGGTCGGCATCTACGGTTTCCTGCGCTACTGCCTGCCGTTGTTTCCGAGCGCATCGCGTGCGCTGGCCCCACTGGTGCTGGTGCTCGCCGTCGCTGGGATCCTTTACGGCGCGCTCCTCGCCGTCGGCCAGTCGGACATGAAACGGTTCGTGGCCTACACTTCGGTGGCGCACTTCGGCTTCATCGGGTTGGGAGTCTTCGCCTTCTCCACTCAGGCGCAGGCCGGTGCGGTGCTCTACATGGTCAATCACGGCATCTCCACCGGGATGCTGTTCATCGTGGTCGGCATGCTGATGGCTCGCGGTGGCTCCCGGTTGATCAGCGATTACGGGGGCGTGTCGGCGCTGGCGCCCCTGCTGGCCGGGATGATGCTGCTCGCCGGGCTGTCCTTGCTCTCGCTGCCCGGCACCAACTCGTTCGTCTCGGAGTTCATGGTGCTCATCGGCTCGTACCCGCGGGCACCCGTGTACACGATCCTGGCCACCACGGGGATGATCCTGGCCGCGCTGTATGTGTTGTGGTTCTACCAACGGCTCATGCAAGGTCCCGTGCGGGGCGCGGCCGTGGTCGGAGATCTGATTGCCGGCTCAGCCGGCGGCGCGCTGGAGGGCCCCGGGACCGCGATGGCGCCGGATGCGGCGGCGCAGCGGCAGCGCATCCGGTTCCCCGACCTGTCGATCCGCGAGGTCGTCGTGCTGGCGCCACTGGTGGCGCTCATCCTGCTGCTCGGGTTGTACCCGCAGCCGGTGTTGAATGTGATCAACCCGTCGGTCGGGGCCACGCTCACCGAGGTCGGCCTGTCCGACCCGGTCGTCGGGCAGGGAGGCAGCTGAGGTGCTTGGCGGGAGATTTTTGGGGGAATTTCTAGCGCAGGTGCCGCACGTGCAGGCGCCTGCGGTTGACTATGGGGCGATCGCCCCGGTCCTGGTGGTGCTCGGAGCGGCGTGCATCTCCGTGCTGGTGGAGGCGTTCGTGGCCCGCTCCGCACGGTGGTCGGCCCAGGTCGTGCTGACGCTGCTCACGCTGGGGGCAGCGGGTGCAGCGCTGGGCGTGCACCTGTACTCGTTTTCTCGCGGCGCGCGCAACGTGGTGACGCTGGCCGGGACGGTGGCCGTCGACGGCCCCGCCCTGTTCTTATGGGGGACGCTGCTGGCCTTGGGCTTGGCAGCGGTGCTCCTCATCGCGGACCGGTCGGTGGAGCCGGGAGGCGCGTTCACCGCTGACGCCGCGGTGCGCCCGGGCACCGCGCGGGACCGCGCGCAGAGGGTGGGCACCGCGACTGAGACCGTGATGCAGACCGAGGTCTTTCCGCTGTTCTTGTTTTCCCTGGGCGGGATGATGGTCTTCCTCGCGGCCAACGACCTGCTCACCATGTTCGTCGCGTTGGAGGTGCTCAGCCTGCCGCTGTATCTGATGTGCGGGCTAGCCCGGCGCCGCCGGCTGCTGTCCCAGGAGGCAGCCGTCAAGTACTTCCTCTTAGGCGCGTTCTCCTCCGCATTTTTCCTGTACGGGGTGGCGCTGCTGTACGGCTACGCGGGCTCGGTCACCCTGTCTCGGATCGCTGAGGCATCGGTGGGCACCGACCGGTCGGACACGCTGCTGTTCGGCGGCTTGGCGCTGCTGGTGATCGGGCTGCTGTTCAAGGGCTCGGTCGGCCCTTTCCACACCTGGACCCCGGACGTTTACCAGGGCGCGGCGACGCCGGTGACGGCGTTTATGGCGGCCTGCACCAAGGTAGCTGCCTTCGGCGCCATCCTGCGGGTGCTCACGGTGGGGTTCGAGGGCACCCGCTGGGAGTGGCGTGGCTTGCTGTGGGGGGTTGCGATCGTGTCGATGGTGATCGGTGCGGTGCTCGGCCTGACCCAAACCGACGTCAAACGCATGATCGCCTACTCGTCGGTGGCGCACGCCGGGTTCCTGCTGGTGGGAGCGATCGCGCTGACCGCCCAGGGACTGTCCGGCACGATGTTCTACCTGCTCGCCTACGGCTTTACCACGCTGGCGGCGTTCGGTGTGGTCACCCTGGTGCGTGACGCGGATGGTGAGGCCACTCATCTGTCCCAGTGGGCCGGGCTGGCCAAGCGCTCACCGCTGACCGCCGCGGTCTTCGCCTTCCTGCTCTTCGCGCTCGCCGGCATCCCCTTGACCAGTGGCTTCACCGGAAAGTTCGCGGTGTTCAGCGCCGCTCTCGCAGATGGGATGGCGCCGCTGGTGGTGGTGGCGCTGGTGGCCAGCGCGGTGGCCGCGTTCTTCTACCTGCGGGTGGTGGTGCTGATGTACTTCAGCGAACCCGGCACCGATGGTCCGACGGTGAGTGTGCCTGGGGCGTTCACCACGGCCGCGATCACGCTTGGCGTGGTGGTCACCCTGCTGCTGGGAGTGCTGCCCACCTTTGCCCTGAACTGGGCCGCGCTCGGCGTGTTCACCTCCTGATCCGGTGATGAGCAGGTCGACATCCGAGCAGGGCGCCAGTGTCGAGCTGGCCGACCCGCAGCTGCGCGCCACCCTCGAGCGCGGCTTGACGCAGGTGGAGGAGCTGCTGCACCGGGAGGTGCAAAGCGAGTTCCGCTTCCTCACCGAGACTTCGCTGCACCTGGTCGACGCCGGTGGCAAGCGCTTCCGGCCGCTGTTCACCCTGCTCGCCGCCCAGTTCGGGCTGGATAAGGGGCGGACGGCCGACGTGGTGCGCGCCGCCGTCGTCGTGGAGCTGGTCCATCTCGCCACGCTCTACCACGACGATGTGATGGACGAGGCCACCATGCGTCGAGGAGCGGTGAGCGCCAACGCCCGCTGGGACAACACCGTCGCGATCCTCACCGGCGATTTCCTGTTCGCGCACGCTTCCCGCCTGGTCGCGGACCTCGGGCCGGACGCGGTACGGATCATCGCCTGCACCTTCGCTGAGCTGGTCACCGGCCAGATGCGTGAGACCATGGGCCCTGCTGAGGGCACCGACCCGGTAGCGCACTACCTGGCGGTGGTGGCGGAGAAGACCGGCTCGCTGATCGCCACCGCGGGCCGGTACGGCGCAATGTTCTCCGGTGCCCCACAGGAGCGCATCGACGCGCTGCGCCGGTTCGGTGAGATGATCGGCACCGCGTTTCAGATTTCCGACGACATCATCGATATCGCCTCGCCAGCTGCCCAATCAGGCAAGACGCCGGGGACTGACCTGCGTGAAGGGATACGTACCCTGCCGATGCTCTACGCGCTGGCCGAATCTAGCCCGCGCGTCGACCGGCTCCGGGTCCTGCTGGCCGGTCCGCTGACCGACGACACGCTGATCGCGGAGGCGCTGTGGCTGCTGCGTGAGTCGCCTGGCCTGGACCGGGCGGTGCGCACCCTGCGTTCCTACACCGACTCGGCTCGCGCCGAACTCGCGGTGTTGCCCTCCTGCCCAGCCCGCGACGCCCTCGCCTCCGTCACCGACTACCTCGCCGCCCGCACCGGCTGACACCCTTCCCCGACTCTGGCCGCTCCCTACTTCCCGAACTCAATAACAGGAGCTGTCCGGTTGTGTCGCCTGCTGGTGCCCACTGTGATCGCCGAAAGCTGCGGCTACACCGCAGTGGGACTACCGGAACGTGGCAGCGCCGTTGCAATGCCAGTGAGGCTCCATCTCGGACCGCCCAGAAGCCGCCCGGCAAATCAGTGCCGCGAGCGGGTGAACGCGTCGGAACGGAGGGAGGCCAGTTGGGGGGCGGTCTCGTAGCGCACGGCGTCGGCGTGCTGGGGCATCACGGCGGTGGCGCGCAGGGCGGCCTTGGTGGCGATCACCAGGTCGCGGGGAGCCGCTGCGGCCCGCTGTGCGAGATCCACGGCGGCGGTCACCACCGCCTCGTGCGCGGCCGGGGAGCGCGGATCATCGTCCGCCTCGACCAGGCGGTAGGCCAGCCCGGTGCGTACCGCCTCCTGGGCGTCCAGCGGCACGCCGAACAGGGTCATCGCTGCGGCGGTCTGGGGGCTGGCGGCGTGCTGCGCCAGCCACGTCATGCCGCCACCGGGATGGATGCCCAGCTGCAGGAAACGCGCGTCAAACAACGCGCCCGGACCGACCAGGCGCAGGTCACAGGCTAGCGCCAGGTTGAGCCCGGCTCCCACTGCGGGTCCGTTGACGGCGGCGATGGTGGGCAGCGCGGCATTCGCGACAGCGAGGAAGCCAGCGTAGATGCGGTGCAGGTCGGCAGCCGAGCCTGACTCACCCGCAGCGGTGAGCACGCCGAGATCGGCCCCGGCGCAGAATGCGGGCGGAGCGCCGGTGATCACGACGGCGCGCACCGACTGGTCGCCGTCGCACGCCGCGACGGCCCGGGCCAGCCGGTCGGACAGCTCAAGGTTCAGCGCGTTGCGGCGGGCCGGATCGGACACCGTCAGCACGGCGACGCTGCCGCGGCGCTCTATTAACACATCCATGCTGATGAGTTTGGATCAGGGCGCCTGCACTCCATGCAGTGGCCGCTCCAGCAGAGTGGAGAGCACCACGGTGGAGACCGTCCGCTCCACGAAGTCCACTGCCCGCAGCCGTTCCAGCGCGGACTCCAGGTGCGCGATGCCGCCGGCGCGCAGGTGCACGATCGCGTCCGCGGCACCGGACACCGTGTAGGCCGCCACCACCTCGGGCAGCAGCAGGCCGGCCCGGATCCGGGAGGGCGCCACGTTGCCCCGGCAGTGCACCTCGACGAAGGCCTCGGTACCCCAACCCAGTGCCCCCGGGTCGACCACCGCGGTGAAGCCACGCAGCACGCCGGCGTCGAGCAGTTTGTCGACTCTGCGCTTGACGGCGGGAGCGGAGAGCCCGACGATCCCGCCGATCTCCGCGTAGCTGGATCGGGCGTTGGCAACCAGCTGCGCCACGATCTGCCTGTCGATCGAATCCATACATAACATTTTGCCGCTAAAATATCAATAAACTATATTGAAAGCTGATTCTTCTCCTTCATACCATCGAATCATGTCTTCTGCTCTGCGGTCAGCGAAGCCACTGCGGGTCGGCACTGCGCGCCGGTACCTGATGTGCCCGCCGCGGTACTTCACGGTGAGTTACACGATTAACCCCTGGATGGACCCCAGCGAGCCGGTGGACACCGCCCGGGCGGTGGCGCAGTGGACAGCGCTGGCCGGCACCTACCGTGCGCTCGGGCACACCGTGGAGGTGATCGATCCCGAGCCGGGCCTGCCGGACATGGTGTTCGCGGCCAACGCCGCCACCATGATCGATGGTGTCGTTCTGGGTGCCCGGTTCCGCAACGTCGAGCGGGCCGCGGAGGCAGCGCACTACCGGCGCTGGTTCGTTGCGCACGGCGCGCCCGACATGGTGATGTCCAGCGCGGTCAATGAGGGTGCGGGAGATCTGATCTGGACTGGCCGGCTGCTACTGGCCGGTACCGGGTTTCGCACCGAGCCGGCGGCGCACTCCGAGGCGCAAGAACTACTCGAGGTGCCGGTGATCTCGCTACGGCTGGTTGACCCCTATTACTACCACCTCGACACCTGCTTGCTGGTGCTTGACGATTCGCCCTGCGCCCCGCTCATCGCTTACTATCCGGCGGCGTTCTCGCCGGGCTCGCGGCGGGTGCTGGCCCGGTTGTTCCCCAACGCGGTGATTGCCGGCCCGGCGGACGCGGCGTGCCTGGGGCTCAACGGCGTCTCCGACGGCCGCTCGGTGGTGCTGCCGTCGGAGGCGGTGGATCTGGGCCGCGCACTGGCGGTCCGCGGCTTCGAGCCTGTATTCGTCAACGTCTCCGAACTTCGCCGGGCCGGTGGCGGCCCCAAGTGCTGCACCTTGGAGCTACGCGCCTGACCCCTCCCGGCGTGCGCGGTGTGTCCGCAAGTCCTGCACGGTAGGTCGTCGCAAGGCGAGCCGCGGAACCTCGCACCTGGCGGCCGCGTTGCACTAATCGGAAACCGAACACACCGGGAGGCTGACGAACTGTGCACAACCACGTCAACGGGCTGAAGACCGCACTGCTGCTCGGCGGGCTGTCGGCGCTGGTGGTGCTGATCGGGTCGTTCTTCGGCCGCGGTGGGGTGCTCATCGCGGTGGTGCTCGTGGTCGGGATGAACGCCTATGCCTACTTCAACTCCGACAAGCTCGCGTTGCGCGCGATGCACGCTCAGCCGGTATCCGAGCCCGAGCAGCCCATGATGTATCGAATTGTGCGGGAACTGGCGACCGGCGCGCGGGCGCCGATGCCGCGGCTGTACGTCAGCCCCACCCAGGCACCCAACGCCTTCGCCACCGGCCGCAGCCCGCGCCACGCCGCGGTGTGCTGCACCGTCGGGATCCTCGAACTGTTGGATGAGCGCGAACTGCGCGGAGTGCTCGGCCACGAGCTGTCGCATGTCTACAACAGGGACATCCTCATCTCTTCCGTCGCCGGGGCACTGGCCGGCATGGTGACCGCACTGTCGAACCTGGCGATGTTCGCGGGGCTCTTCGGCGGTGGCGACGAGGATCGCCCGAACCCGCTCGCGATGCTGCTGATCGCATTGCTCGGCCCGATTGCGGCTGGCATCGTGCAGATGGCGGTGAGCCGGTCGCGGGAGTATCAGGCCGACGCCTCCGGCGCGGCGCTCACCGGTGACCCGTTGGCGCTGGCCAGCGCGCTGCGCAAGTTGGAATACGGCACCCAGATGGCACCGCTTCGCCCCGAGCCCGCGGTGGCCTCGCAGTCCCACCTCATGATCGCCAACCCGTTCCGGCCGGGCGACGGTGCTGCGCGGTTGTTCTCCACCCACCCGCCCATCGCAGATCGGGTGCGCCGCTTGGAGGAGATGGCTCGACGCCAGCTGCCCTGATGCGCTGTCCTTGGCGCCGTTGTCCCTGACACGCTGTCCCTGACGCGTTGGCGTTAGGTCAGCGCGGAGCGGGCGATATCCATGATGTACTGACCGTAACCGGATTTTGCCAGTGACTGGCCCAGCGCGTAGCAGGCGTCGGCGTTGATGAAGCCCATCCGCAGCGCGATCTCCTCCAGACAGGCGATCCGTACCCCCTGCCGGTGTTCAAGTACCTGGACGAACTGGCCGGCCTCCAGCAGCGACTCGTGAGTTCCGGTGTCCAGCCAGGCGAAGCCCCGGCCCAGATCGATCAGCGTCGCCCGGCCCTGCCGCAGATAGTGCACATTCACATCGGTGATCTCCAGCTCGCCGCGCGCGGACGGGGTGAGCGAGCGAGCGATCTTCACCACGTCATTGTCGTAGAAGTACAGGCCGGTGATGGCCTTATTCGAGCGGGGAGCTGCCGGTTTCTCCTCGATGGAAATCAACTTTCCGGCGGCGTCGACCTCGCCGACCCCGTAGCGTTGCGGGTCTTTGACCGGATACCCGAACAACACGCAACCGTCCAAGCTGGCCACACACTGCTGGAGCTTGCTGGAGAAGCCGGGACCGTAGAAGATGTTGTCGCCCAGCACAAGCGCGACCGGGTCGTCGGCGATGAAGTCCGCGCCGATCACGAAGGCTTCGGCCAGGCCATTGGGCTGGGCCTGCTCGGCGTAGCTCAGCCGCAGCCCCAACGTGCTGCCGTCACCGAGCAGGCGGCGGAACAGCGGCAGGTCCGAGGGAGTGGAGATGATCAGGATCTGTCGGATCCCGGCCAGCATGAGCACTGAGAGCGGGTAGTACACCATCGGCTTGTCGTACACCGGAAGCAGCTGCTTGGAGATGGCCTGGGTGATCGGATGCAGCCGAGTGCCACTGCCGCCGGCGAGAACGATTCCCTTCACCGATAGTTGGTGAACTGCAAAGCGACGCCGAAGTCGTGGCCCTTCAACAGAGCGATGACGGCTTGCAGATCGTCCTTCTTCTTGCCCGAGACGCGCAGTTGGTCGCCCTGGATCTGGGCCTGCACACCCTTGAGCCTCTCGTCCCGGACCGCCTTGGCGATCTCCTTGGCCTTGTCCTGGCTGATGCCCTGCAGGATGCGCCCGGCGCTCCGGTAGACCTTGCCCGAGACGGCCGGCTCGTCCACTTCGAAGGATTTCAGCGAGATGCCCCGCTTGATCAGCTTATCCTTGACCACGTCAATAGCGGCGCGGCAGCGCTCCTCGGTCTCAGCCTCGATCGTCATCGCCTCGTCGCCGGCCCGGGTCACCTTCGCCCCGGTACCTCGGAAGTCGAACCGAGTCGACAGCTCCTTGGCCGCCTGATTGAGCGCATTGTCCACTTCTTGCCGATCGACCTTGCTGACCACATCGAACGATGGATCCGCCACCGCGGCCTCCTTCCTGGGAACCGGTGCTGAACCTTACCCGCCAGGCCCCGATCCGCTCTGACGTCACGGGCTGTGTATCGTGACGAGCGGCCGGTGCATCCGGCCCCCAGGCGGGTTGCCCGAGCGGCCAATGGGAGCGGACTGTAAATCCGTCGGC